>OLPO01002813.1_pt1 | contig 10365 bp, 10 predicted proteins | sample 1672831 | NCBI WGS metagenome assembly OLPO01 (sample SAMEA3136728, study PRJEB25190) | human gut metagenome
AATAGTTATTGCTGGATTCCTGAATGCTAGTGTGGTTATTCGGGAATCCAGGTTGTACATGATTACATTGATATCATCTTTCGCCATTGTTCCGCTCCTTTCGTTCGCTGGTCTAATTTAAGAACTCTGGTACATCTTCCGGTTTAACTGGCTCGGGTGAACCTGCATACACCCATAGAACGTGTTCGTATTCATCTCCTTGAACAAATATGAAACCATCTTCTTCAACCTTATATATTGGTGGTCTCCCCAAAAACATAGGTTCTTCTAATTCTTGTATGTAATAATCATCATAGATATTCGCAAAATGGAACTCTATTCCCTTCAGAATGCCGTTCTTTCTATACCATTCTTCTAGCTTTTCCGCATCTGTCATTTCTTGTGCTCCTTCATAATGCCTCCAGCATATTCCGCCATCGGCAATTTTTTTATCTGATATTTATTATTCTCAACGTCAATCGTATCTCCGATGTGCAATACTGAACCTGAGTTTATAATCAATACTGTGCCGATTGACATATCATATTTTCCTATCAATTCCACTTTCGCCATGATTATCCTCCAATTCCTTTCTGAGTTCTTCGTAAGGAATAGATTTTGTATATATTTACTTATATTCCATGTCGAGAATTTTCATTTTCTCCACAACCCTTCTCCTTCTTTGGCGTATTGAGACAGTCCTAGAGCGTTAGTATTACTACTTCATCTCAAGAAGTCTGGTACATCTTCCGGTTTAACTGGCTCGGGTGAACCTGCATACACCCATAAAACATGCTCTTTTTCTTTTCCGTGAACATATATGAAATTATCTACTACAACCTTATAGACTGCTGGGATTCCGTGGAAAACTGGTTCTTCATGGTCTTGTACATAATAATTATCATAAACGTTCTTGAAAATGCTCTTTACCCCCGGTAGAAAATTCTGCTCTTCGTACCATTTTTCTAGTCTTTCTGCATCTGTCATTTCTTTCGCTCCTTCATGATTCCTCCGGCATATCTTTCCATAGGAAGCTTATCTTTTAATTTTAATGTGAGACGGCTGTGCTTCCGACGGGCTCGGCATAAAAATAGTACGGTTTTTCAGGGGAACCCGGGATGATTCTAATAGAATAATCCGTTATCTATTGACGATTTCTCTAATTGCCGACAAAGAACTGTCGTCTCGACGAAAATGTTGTGCAGATGGGTCTGAATTGCCGAAAATGCACAACACTTCACGGGAACTTCATAATGCATGAGATGACATACCGTCTTTCTCTCTCTTATTTTCTATTAATTTTTTCCGGGAAAAATGATATACTGAACTAGATATCCCGAGGGATTTCACTATACACATACGAAAGGATTTACTATGAATCAGGAAATTAAAAATCGGGAGGATATTGCCCCTTCCTATAAATGGAATATTGAAAAGATGTATCCGGATGAGTCCAAGTGGGAATCCGATCTGAAAGAAGCTTTGGCAGAGGCACATGCCATCGCAGAGCTTCAGGGTCACCTGACGGAATCCCCGGAGCAGCTTCTGCATGGGCTGAATCTGTATGCGGGTGCCACACGGAAAGCGGAATACGCATTCGTCTATTCCAGAATGAAGCATGATGAAGACAACGGGAACTCCAAATACACCGGCATGAATAACAAAGCCATGTCGGTATTGGCGCAGTTGTCTTCGAAAACGGCTTTCATCATTCCGGAGATTCTCTCTGCACCGGAGGGCCGCATTGAAGAGTTCGTTGAAGCCAATGATGAGCTGAAACTGTATCGCTATATGCTGGAGACCATCCTCCGAGGCAAGCCTCACACCCTTTCTGCGGCAGAGGAGCGGATTATTTCCTCCCTGAGCGAAGCATTGGATGCACCGGATGAAGCCTACTCCATGCTGACGGATGCGGATATGACTTTCGGTACCGTAACGGATGCCGGCGGAAACGAAATTCCGTTGACCCACGGCAACTTTATTACCCTGATGGAATCGGAGAATCCGTCGGTTCGGAAGGCTGCCTTTGAGACCCTGTACCGCCGATATCGGGAATACAACAACACAATTTCTACGCTCTATAATTACAACGTAAAAAAAGATGTGATACTGTCCGGATTGCGGAACTACTCTTCCGCCCTGTCGGCCGCCCTCTCTCCGGAGAACATCCCGGAAAGCGTGTATCACAATCTGATTCACGCCGTGCACCAGGCGCTTCCGGCAATGCACCGGTACGTGGCGGCTCGAAAGAAGGCGCTGAAGCTGGATTCGCTCCACATGTATGATGTGTACACGCCGCTGGTCTCCCTTCCGGAGAAACATTACACCTTTGAAGAGGCAGTGGACATCGCCTGCGAAGCACTGAAGCCTCTGGGAGAAGATTACGTCTCCGCCCTTCGAACCGGAATTCTGGAAGAGCGCTGGGTGGACATTATGGAGAACAAGGGAAAGACTTCCGGTGCTTACAGCTTCGGAGTATACGACAGCGATCCGTACATCCTTATGAATTTCAAAGGCACTTTGAAGGATATCTTTACCTTGGTGCACGAAGGCGGACACTCCATGCACTCCTGGTATACCCGGAAGGCGCAGCCGTATATCTACGGCGAGCATTCTATTTTTACGGCAGAAGTGGCCAGCACGGTGAACGAAACGCTGCTCATCCACTACCTGCTGCAGAATACGGATTCCCCGGAGATGCGGAAATACCTCATCAATTTCTATATCGACGAGTTTAAGTCCACCCTGTTCCGCCAGACCATGTTCGCGGAATTTGAATGGAAAGCGCATCAGATGGCAGAAGCCGGCGAACCGCTGACGGCAGAGCTTTTGGACAGCACCTATGAGAAGCTGAACCGAGAATACTTCGGGCCGGATATGGATTCCGACGAATTCATCCAATACGAATGGTCCCGGATTCCCCACTTCTTCCGCTCTTTCTACGTGTTCCAATACGCCACCGGATATTCCGCAGCCAATGCGCTGGCGAACCGGATTCTCACGGAAGGGGCACCGGCAGTTGCGGACTATCGGAAGTTCCTCACTTTGGGGGATTCCATGGATCCAATCGATTTGCTGAAAATTGCGGGCGTGGATATGAGCACGGAAGAACCGGTAAGAAGCGCGCTAGATACCTTCGCCCGACTGGTGGATGAACTGATTCGGGAAATCTAAGAAAAGCACTCAGTAAAAAGGAGAAAATGGGATGAAGAAACTGGATCGAAAGAAAATATACATCTATCAAAACGATGTACCGAAATCCTACGAGGCGCGTCAGCAGTTCACCGATGAGGTGACGAAGCGAGGCTACACCATCGTGGATTCCTACGACGAAACCGTGGGGCTGATCACCTGCATCGGCGGGGACGGAACCTTCCTGCGGCTGGTGCACGCCTGTGATTTTCCCACCAGCCCTATTATCGGCATCAATACGGGGCATCTGGGATTCTTCCAGGAAATTTTGCCGGAGGATATTTCCGGCTTCCTGGATTCCTACGAGAAACAGGAATACACCCTGCAGAATATCTGGCCCATCGATGCAATCATCGACACGGTGAACGGAACCTATCAGCTTCGGGGCGTGAACGAAATCGTCATTCGAGGTCCTCACACCCACCTCACCCACTTGGGCATCGAAATCGACGGTTCCCTGGTACAGGAATTCTACGGAGACGGGCTGCTGGTTTCCACCTCCATGGGATCCACCGCCTACAACTATGCTTTGGGCGGCGCCATCATTCCTCCGCAGCTGGATGCGCTGCAGATCACCCCAATCGCACCGTCCAACACCAATGCTTATCGGTGCTTTCGTTCCAGCATCCTCTATCCGGCCAACATGACCATGCGTATGACGCCGATTAAGCGGAGCTGCGGCGACACGTTGGAAATCATCGTGGACGGCTTCGACTACCTCTACGAAGAGGTGCAGAAAATCACCATCAATCGTTCCGGCGCTGGCCTTCATCTGGTTCGGTTCCACGATTACAACTATTGGACGAAGCTGAAGAGCAAGCTTCTATAACATCAAAGGAATTATATAGGAATAAAAATATGTCAAATTACAGTCATCGGGTAACCGAGGAGGAAGAACGGGAGGATTTGACCATCAATCAAATTCTTCGCCGCAACTTTAAATTTTCCAGCCGCTTCAAGACCAAGATTAAGTTTCAGAAGCTGGTGGACCTGAACGGAGAGCAGTCTCCCGGATATTTAAGACCTAAGGCGGGAGATGAAATTGTGGTTCGCCTTCCGGAGGAAACCAGCGATTTTCCCATGGAAGATATCCCCGTTTCGCCCTTGTATGAGGATGAAGATATCCTGATTATCGACAAGCAGCCGGGCGTAACGGTGCACCCCACCAAGGGACATCCCAGCCACACATTGGCCAACGGCATCATGAAATACATGCACGATACGGATCAATCCTTCAAGATTCGCTTTGCCAATCGCCTGGATATGGATACCAGCGGGATCGTTATTGTCGCAAAGAACGCCAACTCGCAGAACGATATTTCCCACCAGATGCGGAATCAGACCACGGTGAAGAAATATCGGGCGATCGTATTGGGAGATGTAAAAGAAGATTTCTTTACCATAGATCTTCCTATTGGCCGTCCGTTCGAGGATCAGGTGCAGCGCAGCGTCATGGCGGAAGGCGGAAAGGATGCGGTAACGGATGTACAGGTCCTGGAACACTTCGGAGACCGCTATACCCTGGTGGAGTTGACGCTTCACACGGGAAGGACCCATCAGATTCGGGTACACCTGTCCCATATCGGGCACCCCATCGCCGGCGATCAGCTGTACGGCGGGGAAGATCCGCATATCCAGCGGCAGGCGCTTCACTCCTGTTATCTGAAGTTCCTCCATCCCATGAGCCATGAGCCTTTGGAAATTCGCTCCGAGCTGCCGGAAGATATCCAAAGATGCATTACGGAAATCAAAAACGAGTCCGAACAGTAATCGGGCTCGTTTTCTCATATATGCGATAGTTCTTTTTAGGAAATACTCTAAAGCGATCCGATCTCGCGGAAGAAGTCTTCCCCTCTGTATTTGAAATTCTTGAAGCTGCCGAACCGAAGGAGTTCATAGAATACCGTTCGGCCCATGCAGAAGCTGCTCATGGCCATGAAGTACGGAATCTGCAGCAGATAGAAGGTCAACATCCCGTTGATTCCGTCCACGCTGACCGTTCCGTTGCCCACCAAAATGTAGGACGGCAGGTAGCTGGCGAAAACCAGAAAGAAGTAGGTCAGGTCCAGTCGGAACAGAGTGAGCTTGTTCCCCACCATCATCCGGCGGCTTTCCCGCAGGCAGTCGATGACGCTCCGCTTCTCATCTTCCGCCAGAAGATAGTACGCCTGACTGTAAGCGTAATTCACCACGATTCCCGGGAAAAAGAAGCACATGAATCCCAGGGCGGTTAGCAAATACCGAATGACGCAAATCGCGGTTGCCCGGAAGTACACGGAAAAACCTTCGAAAACCAACCGCGGAATCACCAACCGATTCCGCAGCGCAGACAGGGAATATACCGCCCGTCCCAGCTCAAAGGCGCCGCTCATCAGAAGCACGTAGAAAAACAACACCACGGGAATCTGCGGCATGGCCACAGACTTCTGAATTTCCTCCGGCAGGTTGGACATGGGAATGACCATGTATCCCGATGGGAAGTACCGGCTGACGATATTGATTAATATATCCGAGAAAAAGTAATATACGAAAATCCCGATAAAATAAATCCACCAGTAGCCGTTCAGGTTCATGGAAGCGGCCTGACGAATTCGCATGGGATTCGTTCGAATTCTGAAATAAGATTGTTTCTGTTCTTCGCTCATTTCAATTCCTTTCATTTGCAAATAGACTATCGGATATTTTATAATAAATGATATAAAATATCAAGTAAAAGCGAAAAGGAGAACATCATGCATAATACCTGCTTGATCCTATTATCTTACATGGAATGTGTCACCCCGGATATGGCTCAGGAACTGGCGGAATCGGCGGATTATATCATCGCGGCGGATGGCGGCCAGAACCGCGCTCGGGAATTCGGACTGCAGCCGGACTGCGTCATCGGCGATTTCGACTCCACTACCCTGAACGAAGATTTCGACTGTCTCTACATCACCTATCCGGCGGAGAAAGACCTTACCGATACGGAGGCGGCGCTGACCCACGCTCTGGAAAAAGGCTGCCGAAACGTAATCCTTCTGGGCGGCATGGGCGGTCGGCTGGATCATACTATGGGAAATATCGGCCTTCTGGACAAATACTACAGTGCCTTCGACCACATGGAATTCATCGACGGCAAAAACAAAATGGAACTGCTGAAGGATTCCGGCCGCACGTTGAAGCGAGATGCGCGGTATAAGTATTTCGGTCTCGTCTCCTTGAATGCAGAGGCTTCCGGAATCGATATCCGCGGTGCCAAATATGAATTGACCGGAGCATCCCTGGAGCGGGCATCCACCTTAGGAGTGAGCAACGAATTCAGTGAAGACACGGTGGAGATTTACGTCCGGGAAGGAACTCTGCTGATTGTTCGCTCCGCCGACCGGTAACGTTTGCAGCTTCAATATCTGAATTTCAATTCAAAAATCGGATAACCGTAGCATCATCGCTATGATTATCCGATTTTATTTTTACGAAATCTCTCAGGAACTTAAAGCTGAGAATCGTCCGTATGCCCTATTCTTCCCGAAGAGCGGCACCGCACTTCTTCTGCAGAGACTTCATGACTGCCGCCATCTTCTTGTCAATCTGCTTGGAGGTCATGGTGCTGTCATCGTTACCAATCCATACGCGGAATACCAGGGACTTCTTTCCTTCCGGAATCTGCTTTCCGCGGTACTCTTCGATGAATTCGTACTTCTTCACCATGTGACGAATCGCTTCCGATACATCGTGCCATTTCACGGACTCATCTACCAGAATGGACAGATCCTGTTCTACCAGCGGATACTGCGGCAGGTGGTGGAACTCGTTGGTTCTGGAGTTCAGCGGAATCATTTCATCGAAGTTCAGTTCGAAGAATGCGACCTGCGTTCTGCTGATTCCGGCCGCGTTCATGGCCTGAACGGATACCAGTCCCAAAGAACCGATGTTCTTGCCCTTGTGGAATACGTTCAGATATACCTTGTCGTCTGCCCAGGATGGCTTCTCTTTCTGCTTGAAGGTGAGATCCTCCATGTGGCAGAAGCGGGACATGGATTCCAGAACCCCCTTCACGTCAAAGAAGTCCTTCTTCGCATCTCTTCCCACAATAATTCCGGAGAGCAGTTTCTTGTGAACCGGCAGGACTTCCTCTTCGCAGGATTCGTGATATTCACCCTTGTGGAATGTCTGTGCCATCTCGAACACTCTGAATTCATCGTAGTATCTCAGGTTTTTTACCGCCGCTTCCAGCATGCCCGGAATCAGGGACTGACGCAGAATGGCCAGTTCCGGTGCCGGCGGAGTTGCCAGTCGAATGGCTTCCGATGTGTCAATCTTTGCCGCCTGAATGTACTTTTCATCAATCCAAGGATAGGTGAAAATCTCGTTGAAACCGCAGCGGAATGCCAGGTACTCCCGGATTCTTCTGTCCAGCTGTTCCTTCGGCTGACGAACCGCATGCTGGAAGTTCACCGGCAGAGGCTTCATTTCGAAGTTCTCGTAGCAGTAAACTCTGGCAATGTCTCCCAGTACGTCATCTTTGACGCTAACGTCGCCGGTGGAACGATAGGTCGGAACCACGCAGTGATAGGTGCCGTCGGTCAGGGTCACATCATAGCCCAAACGTTTGAGGATGTCCAGAATCTCTTCCGACGGGAGTGCTTTACCCAGACGTACGTCCAGGAACTCCTGAGTGACATCAATTTCGTTTCTTGTAGTCGGTGTCGGATCCACATCGCCGAAGGCAACGATTTTGCTTTCCGGGAAAATCTCTCGGAACAGCTTAGCGGCCATTGCGATACCCTGATCCACACGCTGAGTATCCAGTCCCTTCTCGTAACGGATGGAGGCATCGGTCTTTTCGTCAAAACGCTTTCCGGTCTGGCGAATCGTTCCCGCAGTAAAAGTAGCTACCTCGATTACCACGCCGGTGGTTTCCGGCAGAATGGAATCCTTGATGCCGCCGCGAATTCCCGCCAGAGCCATCGGATCGTTCTCATCGCAGATGACCAGGTCCTCTTCGGTAAGATCCAGCAGTGCGTGATCCAGCAGAGTCAGCTTCTCATCCTTCTTCGCATTTCGAACGATGATATGGGAACCGTCTACGTGAGTGCGGTCGAAACCGTGTGTCGGCTGTCCCACGGACAGCATGATGTAGTTGGTGATATCCACAATCGCATTGATCGGGCGCATGCCGGCATTCAAGAGTAAGGTCTGCATCCAGATTGGTGACGGTTTCTCACATACGTTCTCAATCTCCAGGGCCGCATATCTCGGGCACTTTTCCGGAGATTCCACATCGATGCGGTATTCCGGCAGATCCTTTGGCAGTTCGGCTTCCGGCAGCGCCTTCAGCGGGCATTTGTAAATGGCCGCCAGTTCTCTTGCGATGCCGTAATGGCCCCACAGGTCCGGACGGTTGGTAAGGGATTTGTTATCGATATCGAAAACAACGTCGTTCATGCCGATGATTTCAGAAACGTTCTGACCCACTTCGCAATCTACGTCGCTGAGATCGACAATCATGTGCTCATCTTCCAGTGGGAAGTAGGACTCCAGATACACTTCCGTCGCACCGCAAATCATTCCGTAGGAAGGTACGCCTCTCAGTTTGGATTCCTTGATTTTTACCAAAGAATCTTCGCCGTGCCAGAATACTTCCGCACCCGGCTTAGAGACAACCACCATCTCCCCTTCGTACAGGTTGGAACCACCGCAGACAATCTGCTTCGGCTCGTCTTCGCCGCATTCCACGATGCATACCCGGAGCTGGTCGGCATTCGGATGTTCTTTTACTTCCAGAATTTTACCCACAACGATATCGTGGAACTTCTCGGAAGTGTCAATGACATCCTCTACTTCTACGGTTCTCATGGTTAAGTCGAAAGAAATCTGCTTCGGCGTCAAATCTTCCGGTAAATCGACATATTTTTTTACCCAATTTAATGATACTTTCATGCTAATTTCCTCCCTGTACTACTTGAACTGCTCAAAGAATCTGAGATCGGTGCTGTGGAAGAAACGAACATCATCGATACCATATCTCATCATAACAAAACGGTCCAGTCCGATGTTGGTGTAGAATCCGGTGTATACGTCCGGATCCAGGCCGGCTGCACGGACAACGTTCGGGTTGATAACACCGCCCGGAGCCACTTCAATCCAGCCGTTCTGATTGCAGACGCGGCAGCCCTTTCCGTGACACACCTGGCATTCCATGTCAATTTCATATCCCGGTTCGGTAAATGGGAAGAATCCTTCTCTCATACGAACATTCACCTTCCGTCCGAATACCTTCTCCAGCAGAGCCTGAATCATTACCTTGCCGGAGGAGAAGGACAGATCCTTGTCCACAATCAGCGCCTCATACTGATAGAACGCTCTCTCGTGACGGGCATCCGTATTCTCGTTACGGTATACACGACCCGGATACACGAAACGTGCCGGTGCGCCGTGTTCCCTCAGATAACGAACGGAACCGCCGGTGAGGTGTGGACGGAGGCAAAGTCTCTCCGCCCCCTGTTTGTCCTCGGTACCTTCAATCCAATAGGTGTCCATAGACTGTCTTGCCGGATGGTCCGGTGGGAAATTCAGATTATCAAAGGCGAACAGCTCGCTGCTGATATCATCTTCGCTAAATATTTCAAAGCCCAAGGAGAGAAAGGCATCGTTCAAGTCATACTGCATCTGCGTAATCGGATGGAGTGCACCCTGGCTAACAGCGTTTCCAGGTAAAGTCAAATCGATTTCTTCGTCAAGTGCACTCTGGTTCTCAACGATCTCATCTTCTCTTTCTTGAATTTTCTCAGCGAAGTGATTCTTAATCTCATTCGCTCTCATTCCAACGGTTTTTCTCATTTCCGGTTCCAGAGAACCCAGGCTCTTCAGTACGGCCGTCAGTTCCCCCTTCTTTCCGGTCAGTTCCCGGCGAACTTCCTGAAGCTGATCCAGAGTTTCGGTCTCTTTGATCTTCTTCAGACCCAGTTCTTTAATTGATTCTAATCTCTCTAGCATGACTTAATCCCTCCTTGTAGTCTGCTTAATATAATTACCGTAGTATTTTATCATTAAAAATTGTTCAAATCAACAATTTATCTCAATAAAAACAGCCGGTGCATGCCAAAATGCACCGGCCTATATACGTATTACTCAAATAAAAACAATTCTTATTTGAACAGGATTCCACCGTACTGTACGAACAGCGGTGCGAATACCAGGGATACGATGGTC
>OLPO01002817.1_pt1 | contig 10361 bp, 6 predicted proteins | sample 1672831 | NCBI WGS metagenome assembly OLPO01 (sample SAMEA3136728, study PRJEB25190) | human gut metagenome
GCCTCAGAGCTGAAGGAGAAAGCAGAGCTGCTGCGGCAGCTGGGTGAGCGTTATACAAATAAGGTACAGGAGCTGGTTCTGGCACAGCAGAAGCTGAGTGCGAGTTGGGAGGGCGCGGGAAAAGCAGCATTTGACCGTGTGTTTCAGGAAGACTGTATGAAGATGGACCTGTTTCGGCAGACTGTGGAAGAGTATTATCAGGTGCTGCAGCAGATTATTGCGGGATATGAACAGGCAGAGAGCCGTAGTATTGGAATTGTGCAGAAAGGCTTTTAAAAACACATGGAAGGAGAAAAATATGACAGGAACTTTAAAAGTAACGCCGGAGGAACTGCGGAGTACGGCTGCCGCTTTTGCTTCCTGCGGCAGCGAGGTAAAAAATAACACGGCACAGATGCTGGCTCTGGTAGCGGGGATCAGTCAAAGTGTCTGGTCGGGTGCTTCATCTGCCTCCTATTTGAATAAGTTTCAGGCGCTTGGGGCAGATATAGAGAAAATTAATAAAATGCTGCAGGAGCAGGTCAATGACCTTACTGCGATGGCGGAGGAATACGAACGGGCAGAGCAGGAAGCACAGACAGCAGCTTCGGCACTGAAAAATAATATAGTGGGATGAGGTACGTTGGCAGGCTTCATAGTAAATAGCATTTCCTCGCTTCCGGTGTGTAAAGCAGTAAGCTGGCGTAAGGGGATGCAGTTCGGAGGATGGCATGGGCTATGTGCTTACCGTTTATAATGAAAAGCGATACCGGGAATTTTTCCTTTCGGAACAGGACAGGGCAGAGCAGGAACTGCTGCTTTTGAAGCAGGAGTTTAGCTGTGGAGAAACGGTACGGGTACGCGTGAAAAAGACAGAGGCGGGCTGGCAGCTTTTGGATGGAGCAACATATACGGTATGGAAGGATGGAAGGGACTATACCGGAATCATTTGGCAGGAGCAGGAGCTGCTCCGACTCACCTTGCGGGATCTAACCGGTGCAGCAATGCTGATCCAAAAGCGGGATCCGGTGTACTGTATCTATGAAAAGCTGGCACTTAGTGGCAGCGGGCAGCTGCGGATCGGAAAGGACATCAGGAATGAGATCTGCTACGATGTGCAGAACTGTGTTTCGGGGGAACACGCGATACTGGAATGGCGGGATGGTATTGGTGTGCTGCATGATATCAGCCGTAATGGTGTGTATATCAATCACAGCCGGGCAGGAACTGTTACGCGGTTGCAGTATGGGGATGTACTATGGATTATGGGGCTGAAGCTGGTATTTCTGGGAGATATGCTGGCAGTGGATGCCAGCATACCGGGACTGGAAATGCGGGGCGGACAGACGGTATTTCTTGAGAAAAATGCACTCCGGAAGCGGGTGGCGATACCGGATGTGTGTCAGGAGACGGTGAGTATGATGCATCGGATGCCCAGAAGCCTGACTCCGCTGGATGATAAGACATTTGAAATTGAGGGACCGCCAAAGCTGCAGTCTAGGGCAGAGGGACCATGGTATCTGACGCTTGGCCCATCGCTTACAATGACCCTGCCGATGGTGTGCGGATGTCTGCTGAAAGAAGTGAGCAGGCCGGGGCATTTTTGTATACGGGACTGGTGACTGCGCTTGGATCGGCATTGATCGGCGCAGCGTGGGGGATGACGCGAATCGTTTATGAGAAAAGAAAGGAGAGGACGGAGAAACTGGAGCGCAGTCAAAGTTATCAGGAATATCTTGCCAATCAGGAGGCGCAGATAAAAAGATACTGTGAGCATGCAAGAGCCGTGCTGGGTGGGCGGTATCCGTCGGCGGCTATGCTTTGTGCCCAGACACCTCCGTTTCCGGAGCTCTGGAGCCGTAATCCCGGACATGCGGATTTTCTCTTTTTCCGGCTGGGTCTTGGGGAGCGGCCGTTCCCAGGAAAAATCGAGATACCGAAAGAGCGGTTTTCCTTGCATCCGGATGCATTGGCGGGTCAGCCGGAGCGAATACGGCAAAAGTATGAAAGTCTGCAGGTAGTGCCGGTTGGTCTGAATCTGAGGGAGCATGGACTGGTCGGGCTGGTCGGCGGGGAAGGAAAACAGGGAGCCTATGAAGTGGCGAGGGAAATCCTGATACAGGCTGCATATGGCTGTAGTTATACGGAGGTTAAGCTGGTGCTGCTTTATGATGCGTCAAATCCCGATGAGAAGGCCATGTTTTCACTGTTTCGCTGGCTGCCCCATACGTGGTCAGGGGATGGACGGCTACGATTTGTGGCGGGAAAGGCAGCGGAAGTATCAGAGGTTGCCTGTGCGCTGGATCGGGTGCTGCGTGCAAGGATGGAGCGGATAAAGTCGGGATCATCTGACAAAGAGCCGCTGCCTTATTATCTTGTATTTGTGAGTGACCGACGGCTGCTGAAAGGTGAGCTGTTGGAGTATTATTTGCAGAAGAACGCGTTTCAATACGGGATCAGTATGCTGATACTGGCAGAGCAGACGGAAGATCTGCCAAATGACTGTGGATTTGTCATCAGTAATCAAAAGCAGCCGGGTCATTTTTCAGGTCTGTACCGGGTGCAGGATGCCGACATGCGGACAGCGGTCAAATTTGACGTAACAGAATTGCATGCAGCAGAGCGGTTAGTCAAAAATCTGGCAAACCTTCGCACGGCAGAGCGGGAGACAGGAACAGAAATTCCGGAACGTGTGACATTTTTCCGGCTGTATCAGGTAGAGACACCGGAACAGCTAAAGATTTCAGAGCGCTGGAGCAACAACAGAAGTGAGTATTCTCTGCGGGCACTGATCGGGCAGAAGGAAGGCGGGATACCGTGCTTTCTTGATTTACATGAAAAATATCATGGCCCGCACGGACTGATTGCAGGGACGACCGGATCAGGAAAAAGTGAGACGTTACAGACATTGATTCTGTCGCTTGCAATTTCCTATAGTCCGACAGAAGTTGCTTTTTTTCTGATTGATTATAAAGGCGGGGGGATGGCAAATCTGTTTTCCGGACTTCCACATCTAGCCGGACAGATTTCCAATCTTTCCGGACATCTGATTCAGAGAGCTATGATCTCGGTTAAGAGTGAGAATCGCAGAAGACAGAGGATTTTTGCAGAATATGGAGTGAATAATATCAGTGCTTATCTGAGGCTGTATCATGAAGGCGAAGCAGAGGAAGCAATTCCGCACCTGTTTCTGATTATTGATGAGTTTGCCGAGCTGAAACGGGAGGAACCGGATTTTATGCGGGAGCTGGTCAGTGTGGCGCAGGTCGGGCGCAGTCTTGGCTTGCATCTGATTTTGGCGACACAAAAACCGGGTGGAACGGTAGATGATAATATCTGGAGTAATGCCCGGTTTCGACTTTGCCTGCGGGTACAGGATCGGCAGGACAGCAATGATATGCTGCATCATCCGGATGCAGCATATCTGACACAGGCAGGACGCTGTTATCTGCAGGTCGGTAATGATGAGATATACGAGCAACTGCAGGCCGGATTTTGTGGTGCCAGGTGGGAGAAAGACGATTGTGAACGGGAAACGGTACAGCTTTTGACCGCAACAGGGCAGCGGATGTATAGCGGGGCAGGGAAGAAGAAACGTAGCAGATCGATCGTCCGTGAGCAGACGCAGCTACAGGCAGTAGTAGAGCGCTTACATCATATTGCAGAAGAGAGTGCTTATCTGCTGCCCAGACGGCTCTGGCTGTCCGTTCTTCCAGAGCGTTTGATGCTTTCTGAGCTGCCGGATCAGAAAAAAGAGCCACAGGATTTTTCTGTTTCTGTCGGATTACTGGATGATCCGGAGCGACAGCGACAGTTGCCTCTGTGTGTGGATTTCCTGCATCATGGAGGACTTCTCGTCATTGGAGGAGTGGGAAGCGGAAAGAGTACGGTATTACAGACAATTGTATATGGGCTGATTCAGCAATACACGGCAGAAGAAATTCATATTTATGGAATGGATTTTGGCAATCAAAATCTGCAGGCATTTGCGATGGCTCCTCAGGTTGGAGGAATGGTACTTCCGGATGATTCAGAGAGGATCGGTCGTTGCTTTAGTATGCTGAAAGTTCAGATGGAACAGAGGAAAAAGCAAATGCGAGGAGGAACTTATGAGCAATACCGGCTCAGAGCATCCGAACGTCTGCCGGCGATTCTGCTTTTGGTCGATGATTATTCGGAGTTTCGCGAGAGGACGGAGAACCGGTATGAAAAGCAGATTGAGCGCATTGCAAAGGAGGGGGTATCCTGCGGCATTTACCTGATTGTGACTGCGGCAGGTGTCGGGATGACAGAGATTTCAATGAGCATTGCCAGAAGCATTCGGCAGGTGCTTTGTTTAAGTCTTCCGGATCGGTTTCAGTATATGGAGCTTTTACGTCTGACTCAGGTACCGACACCACCGGACGCGGTGCCGGGACGTGGACTTTGGAAGGAGGGAGATCAGGCATTGGAAGGTCAGGTGGCGTTGCCGGTTGATGCAGAAGATGACTATGAACGCCTGCAAAAGCTTCGGGATACATGTGTTGAAATGGCGAATCGCTGGACGGGTGCGCATGCCAGAGGCATCCCGCAGATTCCGGACGTTACAGGAGTGGATGATTTTTTGCAAAATGCGGAGATACAGGCACTTTTGGCGGATCCGTATGCCCTTCCGTTTGGATACGATATGGATCAGGCAACCGTCGTTTCGCTGGATCTGCGGACGCTGTTTTGTTGGCTGATTCTCGGCAGAGCGAAAAGCGGAAAGCAGAATCTGCTGCAAGTATTGGCTGCGGTCGCACAGAAAAAGAAAGGCACGGCAGTCGTGGTGGATTTTGAGCAAAAGTGGAGGAGGCATGGAGCAGAAACGGAAGCAGACGAAAAAGAAGAAATGAGCCTGAAGGCAGAAAATGACAGGAACAGGCAGGCAAGGGGAAAGCTTAGATATCTGCATACGGATGTGGAACTCTATGAGTTTTTAATAGAACTGCAGGAAGAGCTGGTGCAGAAAAATCAGCGGAAAAAGGAGCTGGAAGAAATCGGATGCTTTGGAGCAGAGCAGTATTCAAAGATAGCAGAGATGGGACAGACCTTTTTTATTATTTTGAATCTTGCAGAGTGGATCGCTCATATTCGGAAACCTGAGGCAGGTGTGCCGGACATGGCTGGGTTTTTAGAAAATATTACGGAAAAAGGGGAAGGATTAGGCTTATTTTTCTTTGCAGCGATTCATCCGGAGGAGCTGAGTCGTTATGCGGGTGATGCAATTTACCGGAATCTGTCACGTGGGCGATCCGGCGTCTGTCTGGGCGGAGACGTGGTATCACAGACACTGCTGGACTTTTCCGGCCTTTCCTACCAGGAGCAGAAAAAACATAGGAAGCCTGGAATCGCTCTGCTGCCACCTGCCAGTGCAGGGGAACAGGTGCAGCGTGTGAAAATTCCACTTGCAGTGTAAGCAGAAAAATAAAAATGAAAGAGGGAATAACAATACTTTTGGTAGAAGTGTATGCGCCGGCATACGATAAAAGCTATGATATGCGGGTGGAAGAACAGACATCCATTCGGCAACTGATGGAAGAAATGACGGTGCTTATCGGACAGAAAGAAAGGAACTACATGGCAGGAGAACTAGAAAAACTCTGTCTGTGCAGCATTGAGCGTGGAGAGATGCTCTCCCGGGAACAATGCCTGCAAGACTATGGAATCGGAAATGGATATCGGTTCATACTCATATGAAAGGAAATCGATGAATGAAAAAGCGACAGAAGATCCTTGCAAGATTAATAGTCGGAGTGGCCGCGATCACGATCGGAATTGGAATGTGGAGTGCCGTTTGGCAAAACGGAACACAAATGAGAGAGCAGATGGGAGATTTGAAGGAAGATAAATCAATAAAAATAGAACTGACGAAATCGGAGAAAGAAATCCTGAAAAAAATCTCCGTAGATGAAGCTGCTATCGAGCAGGGAATGCTTTTGACGTGGCAGAAAAAATTAGTGCGAGATATGCGGATGGCGGAAGAAACTCTGAAAACCAACTATCCATCACATTCTTTTCAGATCGTAGACGGTGCAGCAAGGCGAACGGACGCCGATACGGAATCCACTTTCTGGTTTGTTGCAGATGGAGAAGAGACACGCTATGTACTGTATCTGACAGAAAAAGATGGAAGGAGGACGATTAGAGATACCTTTTTTGGTATATTGCTGTCCCATCCTTATGAGAAAGCCCTTCTGTCCTGGCTTCAGAAGAGTGTACCGGAGTGCGTAGGATGTCGTGCATTTTTTGATTGTGCAGTCGACGAGGCATATACAGAGGCAAGCCTGCAGGCTGTCCGGGAGGCGCTTCTGGCAGGAGAGGATGCACTTGCAAATTTCACCGAGTTGTATGTAGACGGAACCGCTTGCGGGGATCCGGACGTATTGGCAGCGCGTCTGGAGCAGGAGATTCGCCGTCAGAGGATTTATGGATCCTATGAAATCGCAGTATTGCTGCGGCTGCCGGAAGAGGCAGAAGTGCATGCAGAAACAGATGAGAAAGAAAATAAATCGAAAAACATAATGAAATACATTGATAAAAACAGAACTGATGGCGGACGTGTGAGGATATACACGTTTTCCTGCTTTTGAACGCAGATAAGCATTCCTCAGCTTTACGTATTGAAAGTCAAGAAGGGAGTTCATTCTAAATGGCAATACCGCAGGACACCGAATTGTCCGGTAAAGGTACTCATTTCCGGATGCCTCTTAGTACCGAGCAGCTCCTTTTGCTGAATAATCTCATGTATATGACAGCAGAAGAACCGCTGCGATCAATTACGGCAGAGACATATCAGGGAAGAACAGTCCGTACGATGATTGAATCGATCGATATAAAACGATTTGACGAAGGAAAGAATTACGGAAGCTATATGACAGGGACAGACTGGCAGCAAATTCTCCGGTCGATCCAAAAAGATGAACGTCTGATGCAGATGACACTTGCGCAAACCTATGTGGATACAGGTGTGGGCGGCGGAGGCGGTGTGAGCGCGCTGTTTACGGAACCGGGGCTTGAGGAGGCAGTCGTCTGTTACCGTGGGACGGCAGGCGGAGAGTGGAAGGATAACTTTATCGGCGGTGGTGAAACCGATGTACTGGACGGAGTGTCGACGCTTCAGCAGAAGAACGCCCTGTCCTGGTATCAGAGTCTTGCACTGGAGGATTATGCGACTGTCACAGTCACCGGGCATTCAAAAGGCGGAAACAAAGCAAAATACGTGACGATTTTAGAGCCGTCGGTGGATCGCTGCGTCGCGTTCGACGGGCAGGGATTTTCAGATGAATTTGTAAAGAAATACCAGAGACAGATCGCAGGAAATCAGCACAAGGTACGGAACTGTAACGCAGAAGGAGATTATGTTAACTTGCTTTTGAACGATGTCGGTACCTGTGAATTTTATAAGGGCTGGGACATAGGTGCGGGCGGTTTCCTAGAAAATCACTGTCCGAGTACCCTTCTGAAGTTTTCTGAGAATGGCAGCTGTAAAATGTACCCCGGAAGCCGGGAACCTGCGATGGAAGCGCTGGATCAGTTTCTGAACAGCTATCTGCGATCATTGCCGTCGGCACAGAAGAAGGCGACACTCTTACTGTTTGGGACACTTGCCGAAGCCGGATTTCACGGGGCAGCTGCGGAAGAATTGACTTATATTGCATTAAGGGGAAAGAACCCTTCCTGGACAGCAAAGCTGTTGGCCTATCTCGCAGAATATGGGCAGGCCAATCCGGATTTCTCGAAGAAATTGCAGCAGTTTCTCTCGGATTTTAGGATGAAACAGATCGCGAAGGCACTTCAGACGGCAGATATGATTGCAGGATGGGATGGCTTTGACGGGCTGATCGACGGGGCAGATTGGCTGGGCAGCCGTATCTCAGATACAACACTGGGGCTGATCTCCTCATATATCGGACAAAGGGCCGGAATAGAGCTTTCCGGAGAGGAACTGCGACGTCTGCTTACAATTCTGCATGAGACGAATACAGAAATGGAACGGATACCGGCAGCGATGCTGAAGGGGAACGGAGCTGATGCAGAAGTGACGAATGCAGGCGGTATGCTTGTGTTTTCTTCGGGGGGAATTGCAGAAGTCCTGACAGCACTTGATGAATATAACCGCAGGATGGCGGCGGTTCTGGGGCGGCTGCGCAGGCTCTTTGGTCAGTCGGGAAAGGCATTGGATCAGATAAAGCCACAGGTGCAGTGTACTACCCGGACGCTTGAGCAGCAGCGCCGGAAGCTACAGAAGCTAAAAACGAATCTGCAGACAGCTGGTCAGATCGTGACTACAGCAGAACAGAGTAACTGTGCATTATTTTCAGCACAATTTTCTGAAGCGATTAGGAGTTGACAAAACAGGGAAAAATGTTATACTGAAAAAGATTTCGGGCAGTTAATCTGTTCGAAGAAAAAACTATAAAAAGCAAACACGCAGATGAGAAGAGTAAAATGTGAAAGCATGCAGAGAGAGGGCGGCAGCTGAAAAGTCCTTATGCGGAACCGTTTGAAAACTAACTCGGAGTGACCCCAATCCGGTCCGGTGACACCGTTATCGTTCAATGAAGTGGTTAAGCATCAGAAAAGACAGTGCGGCATTCACGCAGTGTGCACGGATCTTTGATGTGCTCCTGACAAACAGGGTGGAACCGCGAGTGATATTGGACATCATACCATATGGGTTCAGAAAGACCCGGGATGTACCATAGAAGTTACCCGTCCCTGCAATTCAATACTGGATTGCAGAGGACGGTTTTTTGATTTACAGGAAATTGTGTTCTGTAAAGTAACGCTCCGAGAGGATGCGTACCTGATATCTGCAATTCATCATATGATGATGCCAGGGGCAAAAGGTCAAAATACCTTTTTCCTCCAACATTATCATATGCACAGAGCCAGAAGAAAGGAGTGCCTGTTATGAAAGAAAAGCTGAAAGCATTTGCATTTGCAGCATGGTCTCCGCAGGAGAAAATTCTGCTTGCGGTGGATCTTGTGCTTGCCGGAGTCCTGATCGGTTGGCTGACCTCGCCGTTAAAGGGCGGAATCCGGTGGTTTTGTGACAATTCCTTCGGCGGAAAATTTTATGAGGCTGCTGAAGCGGAAGAAGAGGAGGAAGTATAAATGATTATCACATTGAAAGATGGATCAACAAAAGAATATGCACAGCCAATGTCGGTCTATGAGATTGCAAAAGACATCAGCGAGGGGCTGGCCCGCGTAGCAACGGCAGGTGAACTGGATGGCGAGGTGGTTGATCTCCGTACAGTAGTGGATAAGGACAGCCATCTGAATATTCTGACCTTTGATGATGAGAAGGGCGCCGGAGCATTCCGTCATACGACCTCTCACATTATGGCACAGGCAATCAAGCGTCTGTATCCGAATATCAAATTAGCGATCGGACCGTCAATTGCGGACGGATTTTATTATGACGTGGACAGCGAGACTCCGCTGACTACAGAAGATCTGGAGAAGATTGAAAAGGAGATGAAGAAGATCGTAAAAGAAGATCTTCCGATTACCCGTTATACGAAGTCCAGAGCCGATGCAATTGCGTATTTCAAGGAAAAAAATGAGCCGTATAAGGTAGAATTGATCGAGGATCTTCCAGAGGATGCCCAGATCAGTTTTTATCAGCAGGGCGAGTTTGTAGACCTGTGTGCAGGCCCACATCTGATGAGCACCAAGCCGGTAAAGGCATTTAAGCTGACAAGCCTGGCAGGCGCTTACTGGAGAGGCAGTGAGAAGAATAAGATGCTGACCAGAATCTATGGTACCTCCTTTACGAAGAAGGCTGATCTGGAAGCTTACATCACCCGTATGGAAGAGGCAAAGAAGCGTGACCACAGAAAGCTTGGTAAGCAGCTTGGTTTGTTTATGCTCAGAGATGAGGGGCCGGGATTCCCGTTCTTCCTGCCGAACGGTATGATTCTGAAAAATACTCTTCTGGATTACTGGAGAGAGATTCACAGAAAAGCAGGCTACGTCGAAATCTCCACTCCGATCATGCTGAGCCGTCATCTGTGGGAGACTTCCGGTCACTGGGATCACTACAAAGAAAATATGTACACGACTGTCATCGATGATACTGATTTTGCGATCAAGCCGATGAACTGTCCGGGTGGAATCCTTGTTTACCAGTCTGAGCCGCGTTCTTACCGTGACCTGCCGCTTCGTATGGGTGAGCTGGGTCTGGTACACCGTCATGAGAAGTCCGGTCAGCTGCACGGTCTGATGCGCGTGCGCTGCTTTACACAGGACGATGCGCACATCTTTATGATGCCGGAGCAGATCCGCGAGGAGATTAAGGGCGTAGCAAAACTGATCGACGAAGTATATCAGCTGTTCGGATTCAAATATCACGT
>OLPO01002821.1_pt1 | contig 10353 bp, 9 predicted proteins | sample 1672831 | NCBI WGS metagenome assembly OLPO01 (sample SAMEA3136728, study PRJEB25190) | human gut metagenome
TATTCGCAAATTGACAGCATTTCTTATGAAGAAAATGTATTGCAGAACGATAATGGTTACAGAACTAATGGTCTTGGAAACCTGAAGTATGCTATGGGAAACTTCAAAAACGATATCTTCGGAGATTATATCCGCTACACTCATGCCTCCTGCCATTCATATGTTGTCATGAACATAGATGGAAAAATATTAGTTGTAAATGGGGAAAATGACGCAGAGACAAAGGAAATCTATCAGAGAATAAGTGAGAAGGTGTCAAAGGAAAGAAAATAGTTGTCGGAAACGCTGAGAAAAAATTATTCTCAGCGTTCAATGCTCCTCCATCCAAATTCGGATAGATTAATGCTTTGTTTGTGTGATCGATAAGCATGGATAGAAAAGCGATGTATTTAAGCTGCGCTCCTGAAAATATTTTGATTCTCTCTTTTACATTGTTCATAAAAATTAGTCCTTTTTTTCAATTTCTTTTTTTATCAAATTTCCTACACTTGAAAAGTGCGAACATAATAATCGTTTCATGCAGATGATCCTTTATCAATTCCGATTGTTATTCACATGATATCATACTATTTCTACATCCACTTACTGGGTCATCTTTGTCTTTTAAAGATCCCTATAATGTTGTACTTGCTACTTGTTTGCTGAATATTTCTCAAATAAAGAAATATTATTCTGGCATCTTCCGGCTTCTGTATTTTTTGGGGGTGATTCCCTGGTATTCTTTGAACTTACGAATGAAATAGCTGATGTTGTCAAATCCACAGTTAATGGCAATATCAGAAACAGACAGTGAGCTGTCATCCAAAAGGATAGCAGCTTTTTTGATGCGGTATTCATTCAGGAAGGCGAACGGTGTTTTTCCCATCTCCTGATGGAAATATCTGCAGAAATAGGTCGGGCTCATGCAGGCAATGTCAGCAAGTTCTTTTAATGTAATTTCTTCGGCGTAATGTGACCGGATAAAATCAAGCACTTCCTTCAGCAGATTCATGGAGGAGAGCTGCTTTCCGGTAGTCTGGTTCTGTATAAGAATTTCTGTGCGGAAACAGAGTTCCAAAATCTGTAGAAGACAGATCTTAATTTTGAGAAGTGCACATTGTTCCGGGTAGTGGTAATTACAGATCAATTCAAGAAAAAGCTGTCGGAGACTTTCTTGTTCTTCCTGACTGAGAGCACTGGAGATGTTGTTTGGGAAGAGCAGTTTCTTCTGTGTGATTGGCTGGATGAAATTGTACTGACAGGCATCATACAAATCAAAATTAAGTAATTGAGGATCGAAAACGATTGCATGATGCAGGGAATGGTTGTGTGCGCTTAGTTCATGCAGTTCACCAGAGTTGATGAAATAGAATTCACCGGCTTTCATTTCATAAGGGGTTCCGGAAATGATTCCGTGCATAGTTCCTTCCTCAATATAGAGAAATTCCAGTTCCTCATGCCAGTGGGCAGTAACGGAATAGAAACCGTTCTTATCTTTATGAGAATAAATCTGTAAGGGGAACATAGGGGTTCCGTGAAAATTTGTCTCTTTTAAGGAACGTGACATGAGTGATCTCCTTTCTTATAGTGAAACAGTTCAGCCATGCAGCTCGAATTCGACACTGCGTGACGAATCCTCGCTTAGGGGCGTCTGCCCTATGTCTGCATAAGAACAGACTATTTTATATAAGCGAGCTTATAACGATAGTCTGTCCTTATACAGCCGCATGGCTGAACTGTTGCATAATATTGTGTTATTTTTTGATAAAATAATGAAAGTATCGTTTTATTTTTTGTATTATACTTGGTTCGAATAAAAAAAGCAAGAAGGGGACATAAGATGGAGAAGAAATGGTGGCAGAGCAGTGTCGTTTATCAGATATATCCTCGGAGTTTTGCGGACAGCAATGGGGATGGAATGGGGGATATTCCAGGAATTACAGGGAAAATTGAATATCTGAAAAAACTGGGAGTTAATGTACTCTGGATCTGTCCAATCTATCAGTCGCCGCAGGATGACAATGGATATGATATCTCTGATTACCGTACGGTTTACCCGGAGTTTGGAACAATGGAAGATATGAAGATATTGATACAAAAATGTCAAGATAATGATATCAAAATCATTATGGATCTGGTAGTGAACCATACATCAGATGAACATCCATGGTTCATAGAAGCAAAGAAAAGCCTGGATAATCCATATCGGGACTACTACATCTGGAGGAAAGGTGAAGATGGACAGCCACCGAATGATCTGATGTCAAATTTCGGTGGAAGTGCATGGGAGTATTCGCCGGAGACAGATGAGTATTATCTGCATTTTTACAGTAAGAAACAACCAGATCTGAACTGGGAGAATCCGAAGCTGCGGCAGAAAATTTATGACATGATGAACTGGTGGCTGGATCAGGGGATTGCAGGTTTCCGTATGGATGTGATTGATCTGATTGGAAAGATACCGGATCAGAAAATCAAAGAGAATGGGCCGATGCTTCATAAATACCTGCAAGAGATGAACGAAGCGACCTTTGGTCACAGGGACAGCATGACGGTTGGTGAGTGCTGGGGGGCGACCCCGGAGATCGGAAGATTATATACTGATCCGGCAAGAAAAGAACTTAGTATGATCTTCCAGTTTGAACAGATTCAGCTGGATAAGAAACCGGGCGGACAAAGATGGGATTTGAAACCACTTTATCTGCCGGACCTGAAGTGTGTTTTCAGCAAATGGCAGACAGAGTTAGAAGGTCATGGATGGAACAGTTTATTTTGGAATAATCATGATCTCCCAAGAATCGTTTCCCGTTGGGGAAATGACGGAGACTATCGTGTCTTGTCTGCAAAAATGCTTGCGATACTGCTTCATGGAATGAAGGGGACACCGTATATCTATCAGGGGGAAGAGATTGGAATGACGAATGTTCCATTTCAGACGATTGATGAATTCCCTGATATTGAGACACAGAACATTTATCAAGAACGCCTGAAAGCGGGATTCACAGAGGAAGAGACCATGTATGCAATCCGGGCGAAGGCGAGGGATAATGCAAGGACACCGATGCAGTGGAATGCCGAAAAGAATGCAGGATTTACAGAAGGAATTCCATGGTACAGAGTCAATCCAAATTATAAGGAAATCAATGTAGAACAGGCATTAGCGGATCCAGAGTCCGTTTTCTATCATTATCAGAAATTGATTCAGCTTCGGAAAGAACATGAAGTTATGGTATACGGAACTTATCAACTGCTGTTCCCGGAGGATGAAGACCTTTATATCTATACAAGAACGCTGGAGGAGGAAAAATGGCTGATTGTCTGTAACTTTCATGAGAAGACAAGAAAGTTACAGTGTAAGAGAGCCGGGCAGGTCATGCTTAGTAATTATGCAGATACGCCTGCCGCGGAAAAAATTACAGAACTCAGACCATATGAGGCGGTTATTTATCAGATGGAATCCTGGGATGCGAATCATGGAGAACGCGGACAAGATCATAGTTCTGATTTTGAAGCCGATATTGAGTTGGTGTAGTTCCGAAAGCTTTTCGAAAGACCTTACAAAAATAATTATCATTTGAAAATCCGACCATGGAGGCGATTTCGGCAATTGTGTGCTGGCGGCTCTGTAAAAGAAGCGCACAGGATTTCTGAAGACGCAGATTTGCCAGATATTTTCCGGGCGAGATTCCATAGAGATGGTTGAATTCTCTGCAAAGATGATACTTGGACAGCCCGACGGCATCAGCGACTTCGTCAAGGTTCAGATCCGTGTTGTAATAATTGGAATCCAGATAATTCTTGGCCAGTGTAACACGAGGTGAAGAAAGTGCCGGGTGTTCCAATGCATAATCTGCCAGATCTAAAAGAAAAGCGTAGGCCGCTTTGGAATTATCAAATACCGATGCTAACTGATTGGAAATCGCATCAGCATAGAGCTGTTTCATCTGTTCAGGTAAAGTACTGGATGCTTCCAGGTGGAAAGCAGGTCCACAGGATTGATGAATGTGGTAGAGAAGAGGGAGACACTCGGAGGAAAATTCTAGATAAAGAACATCCCAACATTCCGAATCATCGGGTAATGAGTATTGGCTGTCTCCGGGTACTTGAACAAGGAAGAGATCACCCGCCTGTTGAGGATAGGTATGGTCTGGTGTCTGGAAACTTCCTTTTCCCGAAATCGTGTACTGAAGTAATACATAAGAGTTTTTGCGGACTCGGTTATCCCAATGATAGTCATGGGAAGTGATGTGATGCATGCCGATTCCACGAAGTGTCTGGAGGGGAAGCGCAGAGGTTATATGAAAACCGACGGAATCAAAAGGCGGTTGGGCAGATGATTTTGTGTTTGTCATAAAAAGTACTCCTTTCAAAATAAATGAAGATTGCGGGGCGCAACACGAAACAATCTGTAGAAATCTTAGTTTTTGGTTTTTATATCCGATATTATAATATAGCAATCAATAAAAAATAGCAAGAAATTACCATTCAATAATCTGCATTACCATTGAAAGTGAAAAGAGATGGAAGTTATAATGCATTTAGTCAAGCGATGAAATGAAGCAGAATGAGAGAGTGGAGGAATAGAATGCAGATCAGTTTTGAGGAAGAACAGCAGGTTTTTCATCTATATAACGATAAGATCAGTTATGTGATTCAAGTAGAAAAACAGCGATATTTAAAGCATTGTTACTACGGAAAAAGAATAAAGAGATGGCACAGCGGCATCAAGGATTATTATTACGACCGTGGATTCTGCGCGAATCCGATAGCGGAAGACAGGACATTTTCTCTGGATACACAGTTGAGGGAATTTCCGGAGTCCGGACAGGGGGACTTCCGAAGTCCAGCTTACGAACTAGAAGATAGAAATGGAGATAAAAACGCAAGATTTTTCTATAACGGCTATCGCATTCTGAGTGGAAAGATCGCTCCGGATGGCCTGCCACATGTCTATACTGATGCGGACACCGAGGCAATGACACTGGAGATTACGCTTCAGGATAAGGTGAGAAATCAGAGAATTCTGTTATATTACACCATCTATGAAGATGCAGTGGTCACACGATTCGCAAAATGGATCAATGACGGAACAGAACCGATAGAAATCTGTCGATTCTTAAGCATGAACATGGATCTTCCAACACAGGAATATGATGTACTGACATTATCCGGTGCACATACAGAAGAGAAAAACGTGTATCGACGTCCATTGTGTGCGGATTCAGTCACGATTGAAAGCAGTCGTGGAACGAGCAGCCCACAGGCAACCCCGTTTATCGGATTGTTAAGTCCCGGGACTACGGAAGAGCAAGGGGAAGTGCTTGGAGTAAACCTGATTTACAGTGGAAACTTCTATGGATGTGTTCAGTGTGGACAGTATGGAACAATCAGGGTACAGCTTGGAATTAATCCGTATCAGTTTGGATGGCAGCTTGCACCGGGAACAAGCTTTTGCACACCGGAGGCTGTACTGGTCTATAGTGTAAATGGACTTTCCGGAATGTCGAATACATTTCATAAGTTATACAGAACGCGCGTCTGCCGGGGATGGTACAGAGACCGGGAACGGCCAGTTCTATTGAATAGCTGGGAAGGTATGTATTTTGAGATCAATGAAGAGAAAATGCTGACGCTAGCGGAAGAAGCAGCGGAGCTTGGAATCGAACTTCTGGTGATGGATGATGGCTGGTTCAAGGGAAGAAATACAGATACGACTTCCTTGGGGGACTGGACGGAAGATAAGAAGAAATTTCCGGATGGACTGCAGAGTCTTGCCGAAAAGGTGAAACAGAAGGGGATTGATTTCGGAATCTGGTTTGAACCGGAGATGATTTCAAGGGAAAGTGACCTTTACAGGGAGCATCCAGATTGGGTGATCCGAAGTCCGCTCTACGAACCAATACTCAGCCGACATCAGCTGGTACTGGATCTGTCGAATCCGGCAGTTTGCGAATATCTGATCGAAGCAGTCAGTAAGGTGTTGGTACCGGGAAATATCAGTTATGTGAAATGGGATATGAACCGGCATCTGACAGATCTTGGAAGTGCTTATCTTGACAGGAAAAATCAGAATGAACTTTCACACCGCTACGTGCTTGGACTTTATCAGGTAATGGAGACATTGACAGAACGTTTTCCACAGGTGTTGTTTGAAAGCTGTTCCAGTGGAGGTGGCAGATTCGATGCAGGAATGCTTTATTACATGCCACAGACATGGACCAGCGATAATACAGATGCGGTCTGCAGGCTGAAAATCCAGCATGGAACAAGCTTTCTGTTTCCGACAGTTACAATGGGAGCGCATGTGTCAGCATGTCCGAATCATCAGGTCGGACGGACCACACCGCTTGCTACAAGATTTGCCGTGGCGGCAGCAGGCAATCTTGGATATGAACTGGATCTGAAGAAGCTTTTAAAAGAAGAGAAGAAAGAAGTCAGAGAGCAGATTGCAGAATATAAAAGGAGACGAAGAACCGTACAGTTCGGAACTTATTACCGGCTGGCGGATTCATTTCAGGAGAATCAAAGTGCCTGGAATATTGTTTCAGAAGATGGAATGGAAGTCATCTTCACTCACGTGCAGATCCTTGCACGCTCAGCCTACAGGGTTCCGGTAATTCGCTTAAAAGGACTGGATCCGGATGCAGTTTACACAGATTGTGAGACCGGGCAGGAGTATGGCGGGGATGAACTGATGTATGCAGGAATCCGAATACCAAGAATCAGACAGGACTTTTCAAGTACAACGATGGTACTAAGAAAATCCTGATTGAGATAGAAAAGAAATGAAGTTACAGGAGGAGTTAGAATGAGTAAAGAGCAGAGTTACCAGAATGCAGCAAGTGAACTTCTGCGTCTGGTAGGCGGAAAAGAAAATGTAATCAGCGCGGCTCACTGCGCAACCAGATTACGTCTGGTATTAAAAGATGAGAGCAAAGCAGATGTAGATGGAATTCTCAAGACAGAGCTTGTAAAAGGACAGTTTTCCACAGGCGGTCAGTTCCAGATCATCATTGGAAGTGGTACAGTAGATGAAGTATACAAATATTTTATTCAGTATGCAGACATCAAAGAAAGTACAAAAAATGAAGTGAAAAAGGCTGCTGACCAGAAGATGAATCCGTTACAGAAACTGGTAAAGATGCTGGCGGATGTATTCGTACCGATTATTCCGGCACTGGTTGCCAGCGGTCTTCTGATGGGTCTGAACAATGTTCTGACAGCAGAAGGACTTTTTGTCTCAGGAAAGTCACTTGTTGAAGTATATCCGAATATTGCAGATCTTGCATCTATGATCAACACATTTGCAAGTGCAGCATATGCATTCCTGCCAATCCTTGTAGGGTTCTCAGCAACAAAGATGTTCGGTGGCAATCCTTATCTTGGAGCAGTTATGGGAATGATCATGGTATCCGGTGATCTTCTGAATGCATATTCTTATGGTACAGCCATTACAGAGGGAACGGTTCCGGTATGGCATATCGGAGCGCTGACAATTGAGAAGGTTGGATATCAGGGAACTGTACTTCCGGTACTTGCAGCGGCAGCAATCCTTGCATTTATCGAGAAGAAACTTCACAAAGTAGTTCCGGAATATCTGGACAACCTCCTGACACCGGCACTTTCCGTACTCGTAACAGCATTCCTTACATTTACAGTGGTAGGTGGAGTGATGCGTACAGCCGGAGACTGGATTACAAATGGTATTTTGTGGCTCCATGATACATTAGGTGTTGTCGGTGGATTTATTTTCGGATTTATCTATGCACCATTAACAATGACAGGAATGCACCACAGTCTTCTCCCGGTTGATATCCAGTTGATTGCAGCAGGCGGATCTTTCCTCTTTGCAATCGCAGCATGCAACAATGTGGCTCAGGGTGGAGCAACACTGGCAGCAATGTTCTGTGCAAAGGATAAGAAGATGAAGAGTATCGCAGTTTCTTCCGGTATCTCAGCACTGCTTGGTATTACAGAACCAGCAATGTTCGGAGTCAACTTGAAGATGAAATATCCATTCTATGCAGCAATGTTCGGTTCTGCTGTAGGATGTGCTTATGTGACACTGACAAATGTTCAGAATATCTCCCCGGGAGCAGCAGGAATCATCGGATTCGTATGCATCAAGTCCGGCGGAATGCTGAATTATATGATCGGAATTCTGATCTCACTTGTTGTTGGATTTGCAGTGACAATGGCATTGTCCAAGCATTCGAAATTTAAAGAAGTGTAAGCCATTCACCGTTTATTATTCAACCACTTGAACCGGGAGAACTTATCGCTCTTGATACAATTTTGGATGAGGAATAGTTTGGACTAAAAATAAATATCAGTACATATTTAAGGGTGTCGCTTTGCGGCACCTTTTATCATGCATGTATTATCACTTTTTAAAAAATTTTATTCTGTAGCCACTGCATTTTAGCCATATCAAAATCCGATAGTTGTATGAAGATTCCTCCATATATACAACAGCCGGACAGATAAAAAACAGGTTCCAATGTGAAAAATGAAATTTAGTATATTTTTTATGTGTTCTGGCATGGTATTATGGTACTTATAAAGAAACTATTATATTTATTGGAGAGAGTGGTGAAAAGTTATGAAGCTATTGTTTAAACAAAGGTTGTTTTCATGGTTTGACAGCTACGATATCTATGATGAAGCAGGCAACACTGTTTATGTAGTAAAAGGCCAGTTGGCCTGGGGGCATAAACTTATAATTTATGATGCCTATGGAAATGAAGTAGGAATGGTTGTTGAGAAAGTTCTTACCTTCCTTCCTAAATTCGAAATTTATAAAAATGGCAGTTATATCGGATGTCTGAGCAAAGAATTCTCGTTCCTGACGCCGCATTATAATATTGATTACAATGGATGGCATATTGATGGAACCATTATGGAATGGGACTATAGCATTCTTGATCGAAGCGGTTATTCAATTGCACGGGTTAGTAAAGAACTGTTTCATATGACAGATACTTATATCATCGATGTACAGAATCCAGGAAATGCGTTGGATGTTCTGATGTTTGTATTGGCAATCGATGCAGAAAAATGTTCCAGGAATTAAATAGTGATCCAGATTTCAGTGTAGATAGTTGAGAGGAAGGTGTTGTGCATGGCAAAAATAGAAAGATATATAAATGAAGATTTTGATCAGTTACTTTCCAAAATTGAAGACGGAATAATAAATGGCAGTATGTCAGCAACGTTAGAAGATGCCAGTGACTTTCAAAGTGGAACTGCGCGTTGTAGCGTTCGTGTTTTTGAGCGTTACAGCTATGCCGGAGGAAACAGAGTGAGTCTTAACATTACACTTTTTCAAAATGACAAAGACCCAGTTCAACTTTCCGCAATTACAGCGGGAGGAAGCCAAGCTGTATTTTTCAAAATTAATACATGGGGGGAAGAGGCATTTCTTGATAAGTTAATTGAGTTGTTGGATGTGTAACTTAATCTTAAAATCAGCATGAAATGTCCATATTGTGGTGAGGAAATGATAAGAGGATACCTAATGAGCTCACGAGACATTACTTTTGCAGTTGATAATCTGACAAAAGTTTTTCGTATTAAAAATCGGACGATTTGGAACTGAGTAAAGGTTCAGGCGGAATCCCTCATTGTGAAGCTTATCGTTGTAGTAGTTGCAAAAAGATTTTGATTGATTATGCAAATAGATAATTCAAGTTTGTAGAATTCAAAATTTTATATGAAATGTGAGGATAGTGCATAGTATCGCAAGAGTGCTTATAGACGATAATTGATAGGAAGGGAAGATCTATGATTAAAGAAATTGAGAACAGAAGGAGTATAAGAAAATATAAAAGGCATGAGATCAGTAAGGAAATAATTGAAGATATAATTTACAGTGCGACTCTTGCTCCATCTGCCCCTTTTCCATTGAAAAAGTGTGGGAAATATCTAGGAAATCAAAATTAAAAACTAATACCAAAAAATGAATAATTTTAAAAAAGTGGGAATAGGAGATCGTAGCATGCAGCTTATCGTAAGAAAAGAGTATTTAAACGAACTGATTGAATTGTATGGGACACCGGATATAAAAGTAATTACAGGCATCAGACGAAGCGGTAAATCGGTATTGCTGCAAGAGTTTGTCTCTTATCTGCAGTCATTAGAGGAACTGGTAAATATTGTTATGATAAACCTTCAGGAATTAGAGTTTGATCATTTATTGGAGTATCATGCATTGCATAAGTATGTCTTGGAACAGTACAAAGAGGGAATGACGAATGTTTTATTGATTGATGAGGTTCAGCTATGCCCGCAGTTTGAACTTGCAATTAATAGTATTTATGCAAAAGGAATTTATGATATTTATATTACCGGTTCAAACGCATTTTTGCTAAGCTC
>OLPO01002829.1_pt1 | contig 10335 bp, 10 predicted proteins | sample 1672831 | NCBI WGS metagenome assembly OLPO01 (sample SAMEA3136728, study PRJEB25190) | human gut metagenome
AATTGACAAAAAATACACCACCACACATTTTAAAGCTTATGGGCTCTGTATTTTCAGCATTTCTTCATACAATCAATGTCCCTGCTGAAGAAATCAATGACCTTACAGACCATATTACAAGGAGGCAGTTTAATATGATGTTTGATTCTTTTGAAGCATATGATGTACAGGAGACCAGACGTATCAGCCGTGAAGAGGGTGAACAGCTCTACTTAATCAAAAAAATTATCAAAAAAATTCAAAAACATTATTCCGTTGAACGAATTTCAGATAATTTAGACGAGTCCCCTGCTACTATCCAGCCAATCTATGACCTTGCCATGAAGCAGGCACCTGATTTTGATGCTGAGAAAATTCTGGATCAGTTAATTCCAAAGACTACTGAATCTTTGTCTAAATAGCAAAATGGTAAAAAAACACCATGCTTCTTTTTTCCGAAACATGGTGTTTTTCACTGGTATATTCTTATAATCTCTATCTAATTCTTCACAATATTTGAATTTCTATATACGGACAACAATATTCCCATATAAAAGTAAGTAATCATCATGGTCATATTTCCATGAGATAAAAATGGCATATAATTTCCGCTAATCGGATAAAGTCCTGCATTTACTCCAATATAGAACAGTGACTGTAAAATCAAAAATATTACACAGCCGATGCTGAGCATATATCCCAGGCGATTCTTCTGTTTTACCGCCATTCGAAGCAATAGTGCCATAAATACCGCAAATACTACAACCAGAAAAACTCCTTTTACATTTCCAAAATAATGGAACAGGTATGTCCAGATATAATCATTTCTTGCATAATTATAAAGCGTGACAGCTTCTACTTCTGTGGCACCATTATATGGATCCGTTACTTCTATTTTTCCGGAAGATTGCGACTCATGCCATTTACTTGAGTTTTGATCTTTTGCAGTATTTGCTACGTCTGCAACCGCACCTCTTGTATAATCCCAGTGTTCTCCGGTAATTAAAGCTTCCAGTCGATGTACCTGATAATCTGTAACGAAACGTCCATTACCCCAAAATGTTATTCCGGACATCAGTATCAGGCAGATTCCAATCACACCCCACATTCTAATCAAAAATTTCTTTTTATTTTCTCCAAACCAGCCCTTACAGACCGCCACATGCAGTAAGACCAGCCCTGTAATTCCTGTAACAACTGCAGATGACATAAATGGTATCATCAAATCGGTAAGTACTGATATTCCAAGACACACGGTACTAATGATCAGTCCTTTCGTTCCTTTTCTGCGGAAATGATAAATTGTCCCTGCGTAAAAGGGAATGACCAGATAGGACAATAACATCTGAACTATACTTCTGCCATTGACCATCGGTCCAATCCACATTGTTTCATCAAAAAAGATCTTACTAACTATGGAAAAGACTGCCGGTATCTGCATGACTGCCCAAATTGGAAATGACCACTTTACTAATATAGAATAATCCAGATAACAGATTCCTAACATGACCGCAATTCCTATTAACATTGCACTCCAAATTCCGCCATACAAAAAGTTATCTTTAAAGGCTTCCAGTGTACTCATATTCATTGTTGGAAAAGACGAAGTAACTACCGCCTGTAGGATCAGTCCCATAATACTAATAACTAAAATCGCCATCAGAACTGTCCATTCCATCTTCGGGCGGTGCACCCGGTCAAGCTTCACGCCTGCCTCCACTGGATCTCCCATCTCCACTACAGCCATCGACTCGGCTTCTTCTTCACCTAATCCATGAGCCATGAAATCCTGTTTCTGGTCTTCAATATGTGCTTCTACTTCCTCCGCAACCATGGTCCGCGCACGCTTTGTACGAATCTGTTCCGTCAAAGATTTCAAATATTCCTGTCTATCCAAAGCATACACCTCCCAGAACATTTCTCACTGCTCCGGCGTATTCTTTCCATTCATTTTCTTTTGCACGGAGTTGCTTCTTTCCTTCTCTTGTTATGGAATAATACTTTCTTGTCTTTCCACCCGCTTCCTGCTCGTAAGACTTTACAAACTCCTTTTCCTCCAGTCCATGAAGGAGCGGATATAATGTTCCTGCTTTTAACTCAAATACATTCTCTGACTTCTCCCTCAAAGTCTCGATCATCTCATAACCATACATGTCTTTCTCTTCCAGAAGCTTAAGAATCAACATCATCGTGCTTCCGGACACCAGGCTTTTATCTACTGCCATTTTATACCTCCCCTTTCTTTTTCAATTCAGAATCTTTTTAATCAGTTCTGATTTTTGCATTCATATCTACCCTGCCGACACATCTTATCCGATATAACTGATATAAATTGACTTTCATCATTAAAACAATGTTTTATATCGGCAATCGATATATCGGTTATCTATATAGTATATCGACAATCGATATATGTCAAGCATTTTCTGTAGCTATGTGCGAGATATGTGCAAGATATATGCAAGATATGTGCAAAGATATATGCAAAGAAGCAGCCGTTTTCACGACTGCTCCTGAACTTCCATATGCGTCTGATGCCTAAATCAGGAAATCTTATTCAATGACGATTTCAAACTCGTCCCCAACTTCCTTTGATGTTGGTTTCTTTCCCTGACTCTTTGCATATTTTTCAACATTTTCTTTCTGTGCCGGCTCACTTACCAATACTTTAATTGGACCTTTTTCATTCTTCAGAGCCTCTGCTGTCAGCATGATCGGCTCTGGGCAGGAAAGTCCTCTTGCATCTACTTCTACCATATCTATATACTCCTTTCAGACATTATTTTCAGCTATTCTGTTATAATTATTTCATCTGAATTTCTTTCTGTTCTTATTTCTTAGCTGTCTCTCTCTTGCATGTAAATGCTATGATGAACAGAACTACGATGCAAAGAATACATGCAACTTTTCCGTTAGTTGGAACTGCTCCGGCTACAACAGCTTTTGTCTCCGGGTTAAGTGCTGTTCCACTTGCTGCAAGTCCGAAGTTGTGGCAGATTGCTGCTCCTACGAACATTCCGATTACAGTGACTCCTGAATCAGAAGATCCCTGTCCTGCAAGGATTAACTGACGAAGCGGGCATCCACCTGCAAGAACTGCTGCAAATCCAACTGTATACATACCAAGGATATTCCACAAATGTTCAGAATGTGCAATAACTCCTGGTGTGTTAAATCCTACTACAAATTTTCCTGTTGCAATATTGAAGATCAGCATTACAACGAAAAGTCCGCCAATAACAGATAATAAATCAAAGTTCTTCATAATAATGACATCACGGATTCCACCTGCAAAGCACATTCTTGATTTCTGAGCCATAGCTCCGAAGATCAGGCCTCCTACAAGAGACATAATGATTGGTGCGTGTAAGCTTCCCGGACCAGCCGCACTTACTTTCAAAAGTGATGTGCATGTTGCAAGAATCAGAATTCCAACAACGATAACCGGAAGTACTGCTCCACTTGCTTTTGTTGTTGCCTGTGCTCTTCCAAGGCTGAATCCCTGTTTCAGAGCAAATACACCAGTTGCTACTCCAAGAATAAATCCGATAAGTGCTACCCATGCATTTAAATCACCGGCTGACATACGAAGTACCATACGAAGTGGGCATCCCAGGAATACGAGTGCTCCGATCATAATGATCACACCAAGTACAAAACGAATCATCGGTGAAGATCCACCTGTAGAGCGGAATTCTTTTGTCGCAATTGAAATAATAAATGCACCAAGAACCAGACCGATAATCTCTGGTCTTGCATACATTACTGCTTCAGCCTGATGCATCCCCATTGCACCAGCTGTATCACGGATAAAGCATGCGATACAGAATGCCATATTTGCCGGGTTACCAAAATATGCAAGACATGCTGCTACAAGTCCGCATATCACACCTGCCAACGCAAGTGTTTTCTTTGAGCCTGTTAAATTCATATTTTTTCCTCCTCCAATAACATAACTCTCGTCTTTAGATTACAACTTCTATTTTAGTTTCTTTTTTTCGACACGTCCAATTGATAAATGCATTAAATCCCTTATATTTATTGTTAATGTTTATACGTATTACATATCATATTAATAGGGTTAGTGCTTATATTTTTTCTGTTTTTTCTTTATTTTTCTTGTATTTACTATTTTCTTCCTGTTTCTTCGTTTATGCAGCTCTCTGTTTTTATACATTTCCAATGCATATTTTGCATATTAAAAAGATTTTTCCATTTTTTTCTTGCATATTTATGAATTTAGGTGTATAGTATGATTTGCGATTGCAAATAAGATATTTTCTTATTAAAATAGAAAGTAAATGATACATTAGGAGGATTTCGAAAATGAAAGAAAAAGTCGTATTAGCATATTCAGGCGGACTGGACACAACTGCTGTTATTCCGTGGTTAAAAGAGACATTTGGCTATGATGTAATCTGCTGCTGCATTAACTGTGGACAGGGCGAGGAGTTAGATGGTCTGGAAGAAAGAGCAAAGATGGCTGGTGCTTCCAAATTATACATCGAGGATATCATTGATGATTTCTGCGACAACTACATCATGCCTTGTGTAAAGGCTCATGCAGTATATGAGAATAAATATTTACTCGGAACAGCTATGGCTCGTCCGGCAATTGCTAAGAAATTAGTTGAAATTGCAAGAAAAGAAGGTGCTGTAGCAATCTGCCACGGTGCTACTGGTAAAGGAAATGACCAGATTCGTTTCGAGCTTGGTATCACAGCACTTGCTCCAGACATCAAGATCATTGCTCCTTGGAGAATGACAGATCTCTGGAAGATGGAATCCCGTGAAGACGAGATTGCTTACTGTAAAGCACATGGTATCGACCTTCCATTTGATGCCAGCCACAGCTACAGCCGTGACCGTAACTTATGGCACATCAGCCATGAAGGTCTTGAGCTTGAGGATCCTTCCTGCGAGCCAAACTATGAGCATCTGCTCGTACTTGGTGTTACACCAGAAAAAGCTCCAGATGCGGGTGAATATGTAACCATGACATTTGAAAAAGGTGTACCGACAAGTATAAACGGACAGCAGATGAAGGTATCTGAGATTATCATGAAGCTTAATGAGCTCGGTGCTAAGCACGGAATCGGTATCTGCGACATCGTAGAGAACCGTGTTGTAGGTATGAAATCCCGTGGTGTATATGAGACACCTGGCGGAACAATCCTTTACGAGGCACATCAGCAGTTAGAGGAGTTAGTTCTTGACCGTGCTACGACAGAAGTTAAGAAAGATATGGGAAATAAACTTTCTCAGGTTGTTTATGAAGGAAAATGGTTTACACCACTTCGCGAGGCAATCCAGGCATTTGTTGAGTCAACTCAGGAATACGTAACAGGAGAAGTGAAATTCAAACTTTACAAAGGTAACATCATCAAAGCCGGAACAACTTCACCGTACTCACTTTACAATGAGTCTCTTGCAAGCTTCACAACTGGTGACCTTTATGACCACCACGACGCTGACGGATTTATCAATCTGTTCGGACTGCCGCTTAAGGTTCGCGCTATGAAGCTTCAGGAAGTAAAGAGCAATAAGAAATAATTCTTGAAACCATAATTAAAATAATCAAAAAAATAGTGTGTAGATTATCTTTGTAATGACCTACACACTATTTTTTTATTTAAGAATGCTTTTCTATCTTCGGAATATCTTCGCTACGCCTGTCACTGCTGCCCCGATTACTACATACACATCTGCCAGGTTCGCGGTGAGTCTTCGAAGTCTGCTGTTTTTCCACTGGATTCCGATATAATCAATGACTTTTCCACGAATCAGTCTGTCATAGGTATTGCTGATTGCACCGGCTGTCAGAAATACCATGCCGAATTTTCTGAGCCATTTTCCTTTTTTGAGAAAGAGCCATGCATCATAAATTGCAAGCCCGGCACACAAGATACCAGATGTCTTTCTCACCAGCTCCGGCTTCTTATCCAGTGTATTAAAACAGAAGCCTTTATTATAAACCTTCCGGAGCACAACTTTGTCCAGAATTGTCTCCCGTTCTTCCTCTTCTTCAAAATTCTCCTCAATGTACTGCTTAATGCCCATGTCCACGCACACCAGCACAACGAGAAGTCCTCCTGCTGCCATCAATAACATCTGCTATACCTCCTGAATCTTGCGTATCTCCTCCTGGCACTGTACTGCTTCTTCCTCTCTCTTTTCGATTGATTCGCACAGGGCAATGTACTCTAAGTCCGCCACTTCTCCTGCTTTGAATTTTTCATAAATCTTCTTTCCGATTTCGATGTAATCCCTTTCATTGGCACGATCCAGAGAACGAATCTGGCTTTTGATACGCTGCACTTCCAGGGTATCTTCCGTCTTCTTTCCAAAGTCCTCTGCTACGTCTGAAATTTTCTTTCCTAACTGCTCAAAAAAGTCTGCCATATTGTACCTCTCCCATCTGTTATAATCTTCTCAATCTGTCCAGCGATTGATACAGGTCCATCGTTCCATAGCCCCACTGTCGGTTCGGAAATTCTGAAAATGTGTTCTGCTGCGCTCCTAATATGATAATATTTGCCACCTGACTTGTGGTAACTCCTGCCGGAATCGGCTGGTTCAAAATCCATTCCATGATCATCGCACAGGCTCCGGCTGTGATTCCCGTTGCCACACTGGAACCGCTTCGCCTTACAAATGTTCCATTTCCCCCTGCTCCCAAAACCTGGACTCCTGGAACTGCAAAATCAGGTTTTATTCTCTTGTCTCTAGTATAACCTCTGCCAGAATTAATATCAACACTCTTATCTGCTCCCCTGTAATAAGCAACCGTGATCGGATCATCGGTATTCGCAGGCTCTGTCAATGTCACGTCCGGACTTGCCTCCAAAAAATATACATTTCCATCGAGAAACTCCCGCACAGGAAGCCAGATGTGAAACTCTCCATCTGCACGCCCCAGCGACTGTACTCCTATCTTCCAGATACCCTGTGCCGGATGATCGAATTTCAAAAACAAAAGCTGGGATCTTCCATCCCGCAAAAACAACTGGTATTCCACATCCACAACCGTCTGCTCAAAGGGAAATGTAAGCTGATAGCGACTTCCCTGCCGAATGGAAATCACCGGACTTCTCTCCCCAGACGGAGATATAAGATACGCTGTCACAATATTGGGAATGGTCCCCCATAATTCTGCTACAAATCCCGTATTTCCACTTTCGACACGCATTTCCACTTCCTGAACCTCTCCTACCTGATTCAGTTTTCCCTGAAAATGATGTCGTTCATTTGCCTCATTTCCTCCTCCGATAACCACGCACCGATCTACCAGTCTGGAATAGCTTCCGAGAATCCGCGACAGACTGGACATTCCATTATGTCCGCCAAGATTCGTTCCAAGAGCCACACACATAACAAGGGGCTTCTGTTTTTTCAGTGCCAGAAGATGCAGATACCGAAGTCCCTGCACAATATCTGTCTCCTGATAACACACTGCCTTCTGTCGTATTCCATAAAATTTTCGCAGATAATCTTTCGCTTCTTTTAACTTCACTACTGCAATTTCAGCCTCTGATGCCGCCCCGGTAAAACCTTCCTGGATATTTTCTCCACCTGCTGCCACACTTGCTAAAAATGTACCATGTCCATTTTCATCGCTTACTGGCACAATTTCCTTTGGATTGTCACTTTTCAGTGCCTGATTAATCTGATTATTCGTATACTCACTTCCATATGTAAATGTATCCGGTGGCTGACCGTTCTGGTCAGTCTGATCCCATATCGCCGTGATTCGACTGCTTCCATCTATGTTTCGAAAGATTTCATTTTCATAGTCTATTCCTGTATCCAAAAATCCAATCATAATTCCTTTTCCTCGAAGATTAAGACCCGGGTAATTCTGAAGCACACTGATTCCTGTCTCATTCATAGCTTCCATATCCAACAGTGCATAGCAATTTGGAATGCTGTTATAACCATAAGCCGCAATGCTTAGTTCTTCCCCTAGACTTTGATCCACATATGCTACACGATAGCCAAAGCCAAGGCTCTGCACACAAATCTGGCTCTTGGGATAGACCAGTTCCTGATCTAACCGGTAATTCGGGATAATAAAATCCCGAAAATCCTGAGAGAGGATTTTTTCACGGCATGAAGTATCTCCTTTCTCTTCCTCCTTCTGCTGTGTTGCTATCACTCTCTCCTTTAAAACATTGTTTTTTGTATTTTTTCGTGTCTTTAGCAACGTATTTATTTCTCCATAACTATCATTCATAAAAAAGAAAACACCTCGTATACTTTTCATATGTATATGAGATGTTTTCTTATTTTATTATTGGGCATTATCTTCTATATTTTTATAACTGCCTTACTATCTATGCCTGACTTTCTAATCTCGGCACTTCCTGCCCTCTCAGTGTAATAATCGGACCACCAGTATTTTCTATGTACTCCTGTGTAATCGTCACTTGACCAATGCTGTCATCTTTCGGGATTTCATACATGATATCCAGCATAAATTCTTCGATAATCGCACGAAGGGCTCTCGCTCCTGTATCCTTCTCCATTGCCTTTTTCGCAATTGCACGTAATGCACCTTCTGTGAAATCGAGCTTCACTTCATCCAGTGCAAGAAGTTTCTGATACTGCTTCAGAATTGCATTCTTTGGTTCCTCCAGAATCTTCACATACATATCTTCTGTCAGTCCCTGTAATGTAAAGACTACCGGAAGTCGTCCCAGGAACTCCGGGATCATACCAAAGTTTCTAAGATCTTCTGTTGTTACCTTCTCAAGAATCTTCTTATCATGATCATATTTATCTTTCAGATCTGCGCCAAATCCAATTGCAGACTGCTTTGTAAGTCTCTCTTTGATGATGCCGTCCAGATCCGGAAATGCTCCTCCACAGATAAATAAAATGTTCTTTGTATTGACTGTTGTGAGCGGAACCATCGCATTTTTACTGTTAGCTCCAACCGGAACTTCCACTTCGCTTCCTTCTAAAAGCTTCAGCATTCCCTGCTGTACGGACTCTCCACTAACATCACGCTGACTCGCATTTTTCTTTTTTGCAATCTTATCAATCTCATCAATAAAAATGATTCCCTGTTCTGCTTTTTCCACATCGTTATCCGCTGCTGCCAGAAGTTTGGATACAACGCTTTCGATATCATCTCCAATATAACCTGCTTCCGTCAGAGATGTAGCATCTGTAATCGCAAGCGGCACATCCAGAATTCTTGCCAGCGTCTTGACAAGATAGGTCTTACCGGAACCTGTAGGTCCGATCATCAGCATGTTAGATTTCTCAATCTCAATATCGTCCATGGAATCCGTTGCCACACGCTTGTAATGGTTGTATACAGCAACAGACATCACTTTCTTGGCATATTCCTGTCCGACTACATACTCGTCCAGGCTCGCCTTGATCTTATGCGGTGCCGGAAGGTTATGAATGTCAACGAGCGGCGTTGCCTTCTCGCCTTCTTTTTTCTTCTTCACGCGCTGCTGCTTTGGAATCTGCTGGCTCATATCATCAATATTTAAGAACTGAACTCCCGGCATATTCATAAGCTGGCTATAATCAATCGCACCACCGAAGTTCATATTATTCATAGCATCAAAACTCTTTTGCATACAGTCATTGCACACACACATATTGTTCGGAAGATTGATCATCTTTCCAGCCACACTCTCTGGTCTGTGGCAGACAAAGCAGACTTTCTCATATTCATCATCGTTATGATTGTCATTGCTATTATTATCGTTGTTATCAATTGTATCTACATAATCCTGTTCAGACATGGTTCTTTCCCTTCTTTCCTACTTTTGTTCCTCTACCATCTTAATGAACTGCTCCTCCGAAATAATCGGAACTCCCAGTTCGTTTGCTTTTTTATTCTTTGATGAAGTCGATGTCACATCATTATTGATCAGGTAATTTGTTTTGGAAGTGACAGATCCCGTAACTTTTCCTCCCAGGCTCTCAATCAGTTCCTTGACCTCTCCCCTGTTTGCAAAGTGTTCCACACTTCCGGTAATAACAAAGTTCACTCCGGCAAAGATCTGTTGACTCTCTGATTCTTCTTCCTTTGGAATCTCAAGCTCTTTAAGCAGTCGCTTTAAGCTTTCTACATGCTTCTCATCCTGAAAATAAGTTACAAATGCGCCGGCAAGTACTTCGCCTACTCCCTGAATCTCTGCAAGTTCTTCTGCAGTAGCATGAATCATACGATCCACATCACCGGAAAATTCTCTGCAGATGACCTTCGCATTTGCAAGACCAATTCCTGCGATTCCAAGACTATAAATTACCTTTGCCAGAGTGGTTTCTTTCGCTTTTTCAAGATTTGTTATCAAATTATCAAAGGACTCCTGACCAAAGCCTTCCATTTCT
>OLPO01002839.1_pt1 | contig 10303 bp, 10 predicted proteins | sample 1672831 | NCBI WGS metagenome assembly OLPO01 (sample SAMEA3136728, study PRJEB25190) | human gut metagenome
ATCCTTCTGCGCCGGGATCCGGACTTTATTCCCGTTCTTTTTTAATTCTTCAGAATCAAAAGTTATCTCTTTTCCATTGTAGGAAACCGTAACTTTTTCATGATATCTGGATTCAAAATCCGTTGTCATCAGCAGCACGCGAATGACCGGATCTGCCGCTGATACCGGCAGTGTTTTTTCTGCACACAAGATGCTCAATGTCATTATTATGATTTTTCCAATAAAAAATCCGACTCTCTTCATATTGCATTATATGAAAAGAATCGGATTTATTACCTTTTTAATTATTTTTTAATTGAAAAACGATACATGGTTTCGGAATAATAGCGTTCTCCGGCCTCAAGGATCGGAGAATGGAATTCCTCCACATTCACTGCATTCGGTTCCACCTGTGTTTCCAGACAGAATGCTTCTCGTTTATTATAAACATGTCCGTTTTTGCCATGTTCCTGTTCTACAAAATTTGCAGCATAAAACTGTACACATGGGCAGTCACTGAATACTTCCATCATAATTCCTGTCTTCTCAGACCATGCAGCTGCAATTTCTCTGACACTCGCTTTGTTGTATCCATCAGTCACATAGTTGTGATCATATCCGCCTGTAAGCTTAAGCTGTTCAAAATCTGCTTCGATCTCATCTCCGATCGGATGTGCTTTTCGGAAATCCATTGGAGTTCCTTCTACAGGTGCATTCTCTCCAACCGGGATGGAGCCTTCACCAACCGGTGTATACTGCTCTGCATGGATCGTCAGATACTGATCCATTGCGCTTCCGCTTCCCTCACCGGCAAGGTTGAAATAGGAATGGTTCGTCATATTTGCAATTGTTGTTTTATCACATACACCTGCGTAGACAATACGGATTTCATTATCTTCTGTCATTTCATATGTAACGGAAACATCAAATTCACCCGGAAAACCATTTTCTCCGTCCGGACTTATTCTGGAAAATGTAACTGCATTTTTTTCTTCTGAAACAGCAGAAGCTGTCCACATTTTTTTCTCAAAGCCATCCGGACCACTGTGAAGATTGTTCGGTCCTTCGTTCGGAGTCAGTCTGACTTCTTTTCCGTCCAGCATAAATCTGGAGCCGGCAATTCGGTTTCCGCTTCTTCCGATCGTTGCCCCGAAAAAGCAGCCGTTTTTCTCATATCCTGCCAGTTCATCATATCCAAGGACAACATCTGTAAGTTTTCCATCCTTATCCGGCACGCAAAGCTTCACAAGGATCGCACCATACTGCAGCACCTCTGCATATGCTCCTGCTTTGTTTTCCAGATGATAAATCTGTACTTCTTCACCTGACGGTAATGTCCCAAACGTTCTCTGTGTTACCATGTTAAAACCTCCCAATACATAAATTTTTCTTATCCTGTATTATGTAAAAAAAGAGCCATATCACTATGACTCCTTCTGTTGCTTATTTTTATGGGTCCCAGGATGCCGTTCCCTTCCATCTGACGCCTAGCCGCAGCCAGGTTGGGTATCCGCAACTGAAGATCTGCCTACCACGACGAGAGGTCTGACATCACTGCAGCGATCTAGGATTCCCTATTTGTCAATGTAGGTTCAAATAAAAAAGGGGCCTCGCACATCCCAGGAATTATCCCTTAATCTTTCTTTTTCTGTTTCTTATATTTATTTTACTCTATTGTATGTGATTTTTCAATATATAATACTGGAAATTTTCCACAGTGTTAACGTTGTTACTGTTCAATCCGTTCACAGCAACTTGACCTTAGTCACGAACAATGTTAAGAATCTTTTTCACAGCAGCCGGCATATCCGGTGCATCTACTACTGTATCATGCAGTACCGGTGCAGTACGGATCTCTTCAACGGCTTTCGGAATCTTCACTCCGGAAATTTCAGACAGTTTATCTGCCAGTGCAAAATCATCCATGCTTTCTGTCTCATCTTCAACAGCTTCCATAACACTTCTGGTAAATTTGTACGGACTTGCTGTGGAAGCGATCACGGTTGTTGTATGATCGTCTGTATCTGCAAGATATTTTTTGTAAACTCCGTCCGCAACTGCAGTATGAGGATCAATCACATAATCACTGTTTTTGTAAACAGAGTGGATTGCTTCTTTTGTTTCTGCTTCGCTGCAGTAATTGCCATAGAAATCTGCAAGACCTTTTTTCATGTCTTCTGTGATCGTATATTCTCCGCCTTCACTCAGTGCCTGCATCAGCTCTGCACACTTCTCCGCATTTTCTCCTGTAAGGCGATAGATCAGACGCTCCAGGTTGCTGGAGATCAGAATGTCCATAGACGGTGAACTTGTCAGGATGAAATCTCTTTTTCTGTCGTAGGTTCCTGTGCTGAAGAAATCAAACAGGACTTTGTTTTCGTTAGATGCACAGATCAGTTTATTGATCGGCAGTCCCATCTGTTTTGCATAGTATGCTGCAAGAATATTTCCAAAGTTACCGGTAGGAACAACTACGTTTATTTTTTCACCTGCTTTGACAGTTCCTTTGCCGACCAGTCTGGAATATGCATATACATAATAAACGATCTGCGGCACCAGTCTTCCGATGTTGATGGAGTTTGCAGAGGAGAACTGGAATCCTGCTTCATTGAGTTCTGCTGCCAGGGCCTGGTCATTGAACATCTTTTTGACTGCAGTCTGCGCATCATCAAAGTTTCCTGTGATTCCAACAACATATGTGTTATCACCTTTCTGTGTAACCATCTGTTTTTCCTGGATAGGGCTTACTCCGTGCTTCGGATAGAATACGATGATCTTTGTTCCCGGTACATCTGCAAATCCAGCCAGCGCTGCTTTTCCTGTATCTCCGGATGTTGCAGTAAGAATTACAATGTCATTGCTGACATGATTTTTTCTTGCAGCGGTTGTCATCAGATGCGGCAGGATGGAAAGTGCCATATCCTTGAATGCAATAGTTGCACCATGGAAAAGTTCAAGGAAATATGCCCCGTCTGCTTCATGAAGCGGTGCGATTTCTTTTGTGTCAAACTTTTCATCGTATGCATTTGCAATACAGTTCTTCAGTTCATCTTCTGTAAAGTCTGTAAGAAAACGGCTCATAACTTCGTATGCTGTTTCCTGATATGTCATCTGAGCAAGTTTTTCTACCGGCACATTCAGTTTCGGGATCTCAGTCGGGACAAACAATCCTCCATCTTCGGACAGTCCTTTTAAAATTGCCATGGAAGCTGTTACGGTCTCACCTTTTCCTCTTGTGCTTTTATATAATACCTGCATGTATTTTTCCTGCCTTTCTTGGGGTTTTTATTGGTGTTTTCACATTTTTTGTCATAGTATACCACGTTACCTTGTAAAATTCCATACCTAATTAAAAAAAGAATCCCGAAGAAACCTCCGCGGTTTCTCCGGGTCACTGTACTACTGTTGTACTTCCTGCGGATATGTATAAAATTCATGTACTCCATGCTTGAATAATCTTTTGAGATTTTTATCAAACCAATGAATGTTGTTCTTGGCAGCTGCTGATTTCTGGATAAAAAACAGAGCACCCTCTGAATAATCCACACCTTCCATTGCCTGCTTCACTGCTTCTTTTGTTTCTGCTGTCGGTACGACCTCTGAGATTCTTCCGTCTGCAACCGGAGAAAACTGTGCAACGCCATCTATATACTGCCAGATAACATCGGTCGCATTATCCGGAAATTCTGCATATCTGACACGGTTCATGATAACATTTGCAACCAGGATCCGTCCCTTGAGATCTTCCGTTCCGGCCTCTGCTTCCACGATCTGAAGAAGATTTTCATAATCCTCATCTGACATCAGTTTCGCTGAGGATGACATGGATACAACTTTTTCATCGAATGTATCAACAGTTGTAGCCATAGATTCGCTGACATTCATCTCAACTGCATTGCTTGTAACCTTCTGCACTCTCTGTCCGACGATCACATCATCACAGGAAATCCCAATACGGTTCACAGTCGTACCTGCTGACGGTGTGGCGTTCACTCCTGAAACAACTCCGGCAATCCCAGATGGAAGATCATAATCAGCGCCTTCACTGTACAGACTGCTGCTTTCGTTCTCTGAAGCAGCATATACGCGATGTTTCTCACTTCCCGCCAGTTTGCATCCACCTGTTACGGCAATTACGGTCAGTGCACAGATGCTCAGAGAAACAAAACTGCGAAACGTAGAATTCTGTTCTCTGCCGCCTTTATCTTTCTGGTTCTGGTTTCCTGTTATTTTTGCTCTTTTCATACTCAAACATTCCTTGCATTTTCATTATGTCTCTTTGCGACTATTACTTTGTTTTTCTTTGTTCATAGTCACATTACATTTTTTATTCTTTCTGTAACATTTTTGTAATGCATAAGCAAATTATATTTAATATGCCCAGATATGTCAAGTAATTTTTTCCAGCGCTGTTTTTCCTGACAGAACTATTATAGATTTTTTCCGCATTTTCAGTCAAGAAAATTCGTTCGACTGTTTTCATCGTTTCCGTGCAAAAAGCGCCTTTTATCCGGTATATCGAAGCGCTTCAATCGGATTTTTTGCAGCTGCTTTTCCTGCCGGATACAATCCGAAACCAACGACCAGAAGAGAAATTGCAGCAATTCCGCCGATAATCAGCGACATGGTATTATTTACGCTTTCCATGATGTCCATTATCTTGGACTGATCTGTCACAGAAAATGCATCCTCATCATTTCCAAATCGCTTCATAAGAAGATCTGTCAGTGCCGTTTCTGCATAATCCAGTGTTTCACTGTCTGCGGCTGATACATAAAATTGTGTGACCGCAAGAATGTTATCTGCCATTCTGGTCATCGTCGAAAATGGAATATAGCCTTCCAGATTTACTGTTGTTTCTGAGTCCTCATCAGAACTGCTTCTCAGCATATTTCCACCTGTAAGAGAAGAACTGCTTTCTGTCCTTTTTCAACAGAATTGATATCCAGTTCATCTACGCTCACAGAAAGGCACATTTTTTCATCTGGTGAAACGGTAAATGCCGTCACACCTGTACTATTTTCAAGCTTTACTGCCATAAGTCCGTCCAGAGAAAGTTCTAGCAGTGCACCTTTGTCCAGCATGATGTCGGTGACTTCTGCATCTTCCGTCACATAAACTGCCTTCACTCTGCCGGCAACCGTACTGGTAATTACTTTAACGAATAGTTGTGTTTACTTCTTGAGGGAAGTTTAAATCTACCTTAAATCTCATTTTTATTCGTCAGACTTTTTGTATTTTATATAAATAATTATGTAATTATATTATTTTTTTATTGAATTTATCTAAAAAATATACTATGATAAAGGCAATAAGAAATTTAATTTCCGAGAGGAGGAACCTGTATGAGTAAACGTATTATCGCGATCAATCGTATGTATGGAAGCAATGGCAGGATGATCGGAAAGGCTCTTGCCGAAGAAATGGGAATTGGATTTTATGACAGAGAACTGATTGAAATGGCCAGCAGCAAAAAGGCTGTTCCGCTTAACCAGTTTGCAGAAGTTGACGAAAAGCGTCCAAGCCCCTGGGGATTTCCTGTTGATAATGAGATCCAGATTGGCACTGACCGCTATCCGATTCCTATGAATGATGTTCTGTTTGGCATTCAGAGGGATATTATCCTTTCACTGAGTGATAAAGAGGACTGTGTCATTGTCGGCCGGTGTGCGAACAATATCCTGTCGGGTGACAAGGTTTTGCGTGTATTTATTTATGCTCCATTTGAAACGCGTGTAAAGACGATTATGGAGCGCCTGGACCGTGAGGAAAAGAGTGCGCGGAAGCTTGTGAAGAGAATGGATAAAGAGCGTCGTGCTTATTATGAGTTTTTTACTGACCAGAAATGGAAGGATATTGAGCAGTATGATATTTGTATCGACAGCAGTCGGTTCAGCCAGGATGAGATTGTGCATATTCTGAAGGAGGCTGCCCTGAGTAAGTAGATGGATGCAGGTAACGAACTGTAAAATGGAATTGGATATTATATTTACGAAATCCCACACAGCAGGGAGAATTCAGACGGCTTCGTCGTCGGTAATTTCTAAGATATAACCTGTCTGTAAAAAACATTCCCTGAAATCGTAAACTCGCATAAATGCTCAAACAGTACGATTTCAGGGAATAAAACAGACAGAGCATATCTAAGAAATTCCACGACTTCTGCAGATGTCTGAATATCTCACCTGCTGTGTGGGTCTTTCTGTAAATTGGTAATAATAATATTTTCATCTTACAGCCCTTGAACTTTGAGGACTTAAATAACAAGGCGGAGTGTTTCGTCTTCTGCCCCACGAAGGAACTATGAATTTTGAATGTGTAGCAGGTCCGACAATTCAATGTCGTGACTGTGTGACCATGAATGGATCCGTAGAAACACTTAGAGTACAGGTTTTTGCGTTGATGCAGAAAATGCTGTTGTTTGAGCGCAGCGAGTTCTGCATTTTCTGTATCGTTTCTAGCAAAGTTCTGTGCTCTTAGTGTTTCCGGATTTATGAATCTCACACAGATCACGACATTGAATTCGCCGAAACCATTAACACTTTTATTCATAGTTCTTCTGATATATATTCTTTCAGGAATTCATATATCTGGTTTTCGGTCGGTGGACATCCTTCTGCATGATGTCTGAAATTTCTGGTACAGTTTCCGACACCGAGTTCTCCTGTCTTTCCTCTGTAGCCCTGTCCGATACAGATTTTCTCATGCAGCTGTTCAAACAGTCCTTCCTGCTTCAGCATATCCAGTGCCGGGATCAGATAACCATAGCATGCGCTGCAGGAATCAACCTCTTCTACAGCATCTGCCACTTCTACGACCTTGCGGCGCTCTGGGATGTTTTGCTGCACATCATCTCCCAGTACACGGATATCGGCTTTGGAAATATCGGAACAGCCAACACCAAGCTCACCAGCAAGCTTCACATACGGAACCTCTGACACTTCATAATGGAGCTGCTGACAGACGTAAGCATCTACCAGAACCGGGTCCATTGCAGTCCAGATGCGATTCATCACAACCGGATTTCCACCATCTTCAAAATCCAGATCTCCACAGATATTATCAACTACGATAAAATCCTGATGAATTCCAGTATTTAAATGCGCGATCGGTTTGTGCAATCCCATCGAATGGAAATGGCGCTTCTCTGTATTCGGGATCAGTCCCTTCATATTTTTAAGTGCGCAGGTGATTTTTGTCTGACAGTGGCCTTTCATAACCGGCACGTTTATCAGAAAATCTACTTTTTTTACACTCTCGCATATTTTCAGTTCCAGCCCACTGCAGTTCATGACATAGCTCTTGTCTTTCTGTGTATCATAAAATTTTACGTCGTACGCTTCGCAAAGTTCACGATAACCGCACACTTCATAAGCATCTGCTGTCTTGTCTCCTACCCAGGAGCCTTCCAGAATCATTCTGTTTTTGAATCCGTTTTCATTCAAATATTCCAGAATACCTGCCACGATTTCCGGATGTGTCGTTCCTCCATCTGCCGGATCTGACGGAGACACCAGATTAGGTTTGATGCCGACCATTTTTTCCCGGTCTCCGATCAGTTCCGCAAGATTACTCGCCTCCAGCAGTTCCTTTGTGATTTTCTTGTATTCTGTACCGGTTTTTATGAAAATCTGATTTTTATTCATAAACAGTCCTCCTGTTTGTCTATATAGTAAATATAAATTTTCTTTTTACAGGATAACGCATTTAGATGAAATGTTCCAGTTAATTATTTTAAGAACGGAATTAGTTTCTCCTTTATTTTTATTTCGTCATCATCCATTTTAATTTAGTCATTTGGACATGTAATGACTAAATTAGCCTGAAATAACATGTATTCTTTCCTTTTCCCTCTTTCTTCAGTTCACCTGCTGCAACCAGCTTTCTCAGAGCACCCTCAATAGAACTGTCACTGAGCGTAGGACACAATTCACGGATATCCTGTTTATTAAATCGTCCGATTTTATTTTGACTTGCTCTGCGTACCATTTCAAGTGCAGGAAGTTTCGTTTCAACCAGACTCATTCTGTCTTCAAACTCCTTATAGGCAGCAAGAATCGTTCCGAGGAGATATTTAATGAATGGTACTACATCTTCTGTTCCCTCGTGCCAGCCTGTCTGCGATGTAGCAAGCGCAGAATAGTATAAATCCTTATTCTTTGCAATCTTTACTTCCAACGAAACATACTTTCCAACATAAAATCCATTTCTATATAAAAGCAAAGTTGTAAGAAGGCGGCTCATTCTGCCATTTCCATCATTAAAAGGATGAATACACAAAAAATCATGAATGAAAACAGGAATAGCAATCAATGGTTCCAGTTCCATATTTCCTATGACTCGATTATATTCTTCGCAAATCCTGTCAAGTGCCTCTGGTGTTTCATATGGTGCAAGTGGTGTAAATAAAGCTTCAATATGACCATCTGGATAAGTCGCGCTGATATAATTCTGCACATTCTTTGTCTGCCCTGCGATTGGATTGTTCATATGGCTATACAGTATCTTATGAAGCTGCAGAATATAATTTCTTGTAATGGGAATGGCGTCAAAGCTGTCATGTATAATATTTAATACATCACGATATCCTACAATTTCCTGTTCATCACGGTTTTTCGGTGCAGTTTTTTCTTCAACAAGCTGCCGGATCCTTGTACTGGTTGTAACAATTCCCTCAATTGCATTAGATGCCTCAGTACTTTGTATTTTGGCAATCTCCACTAACTTTTCAAGTTCTTCCGGACACTGTTTCAAATATAATTCCTGTTTTCCAGCTTCTTTATAAATCGCTGCAACCAGCCCCAAAACTTCTGAATCCCATTTCTGATCCTTGATCACTGAATAATTAAAGCTTCGCATTCCCTTACCCCTTCTTTCTTTCCCTTAAATAATAATATAAAATAAGGGAATATTCAATAATTTAAGCGAATATTCCCTTATTATTTTGTCCTGATTGTGTAACTGATATACTAAAACACCCCTGCTTTTCTCGGCCTCGTATTTCAATCGAAGTGGAATCATTCCACAAAGGATTATACTCGATATAGATAAATATCATTCTCTCCAAACTACAAAAAGCCCTTATCCTGTCGAAGCATAGTTTGCACTCTGTTCAACAAGATAAAGACTTTTACTTTTTACCTTATGCTATTTTAATAACGGATTTTTCTGGTTTCACCCTTGAGATATCTGTACTTAATATAATGAAGCAGCTTTCTTTCTCCGTGGTCATTTAAAATGCGAAGAAGTGCTTCCAGTTCCTTCTTGGTCTGTGGATGAATAAACCAGAGTTCTTCTTTACTTTTGAGGAAATATTCAAGCGGCTGGCTCTCATTATATGCATCTCCCAGATAATTTCTGGAAGCGCTGATACGGTCCATCACCATCTCTGCAACATATTTTCTCGGCATCTGTGCGCCCATGATCACATGCCCGTCATCAATGGAATAATCGACCCAGTGTTCAAAATGATGTTTGTTGCGACCCTTATGATGGAGCCATGAAGTTGACACTCCAATGTCTTCCCGCTCGGCATTATTCGGGCTTCTGGTTCCCTGATAATATTTGCAGCCTACCAGAAATTCTGTCGGCGAATATTTCGACAGATCATGGAGCAGCCCCTGTTTATACAGACCTATGCGAAAACAGTATTTCATTACCAGCAGTTTATGCCTCGTTATTGTCTTGAAGTGCAGCCACGGATGCATGTTCTGATTCCTCCCGCTTTGCGATCAGCACCACGATCGTGCGCGGGTTGATCTTTGTTGATTTTTTGTATGTTTCTTCATAATCTCCGAACCACTGGCCTTCCGTCTGGTTCGATGTATCGGCAACTTTTTTCCAGGAAAGTCCTTCTGGAAGATTCGGAAGTGCAATGTTTCGTTTTTCCCAGTGAAAATTCATTCCTATATAAATAAAATCATCAGTCGTGCCATCTTCACGTTCTGCATATGCACCGCAGTACATTACACCAAGAAGACGGCTGGTATTGTCCCGGTTCAGGAACCACGCCCGCTCGCCATGTACAGAAATATCCGGAAATCCCTTCGCCATATAATCCACGCCTCGCATTTCCTGTGGCATGTGAAGGATTGGATGGTTTTTACGAAAAGCAATTGCCTCTTTTACGAAAGCAGCAAATGGCTCATACTTTTTCAGATTTTTCCAGTCTGTCCAGCCAACTGCATTGTCCTGGCACCAGGCATTGTTATTTCCCGCCTGTGAGTTGGCGAATTCATCTCCTCCGTAGATCATCGGTGTTCCCTGGCTTAACAGCAGCATAAGAAATGCATTCCGCATCTGCTGTTCGCGCATTCTTCGAATA
>OLPO01002840.1_pt1 | contig 10302 bp, 6 predicted proteins | sample 1672831 | NCBI WGS metagenome assembly OLPO01 (sample SAMEA3136728, study PRJEB25190) | human gut metagenome
GAAATGAAAAATATGGCTTTTCAAAATCAATACTTACAAGCTTACAAGTATCAATTGCCTTTCCTCCACCAACAGCAAATATCATATCCGCCTGCCGTACTGCTTCTAACTGTTCTAACTTTTTCGCATTGTTAAAGGTACATTCGCCTCCGAACCATACAAAATCAAGAATCTCTATCCCTGTATCTTTCACCGCGGCAAGCAGTTTATCCTTTGCGGCTGCCATCGCTTTTTTACCGCCAACAACAACTGCCTTCTTTCCATAAATATGGCACTGTTTTTCAATCTGTCTATATGCTTCCGGTCCTACCGTATACGGTGGAACCTGCACTGAATAATTCTCCATAACGTGCTCCTTTCTGTCCGTTTTATTATAGTAAAGTAATACTTAGCCGTCAATATGCGATTGGCATTCTTGTTCTTTCTCACCTTGTATGATACACTCATAGGGACTATTAATCTATTCATACACAGTTATGTACATCTAAAAACTTTTATACCTGATTTTGTGTGATAAATTGCCACCAAGTCAGATAGATAGGGCTTTTAAGAATACATAAAATAAAAAGGAGTGTTTCTACCTATGCTAAACAAACAATATACATCCATGTTACAGGAAAAAGACGTTATTTTTGAAATATTCCAATATGCCACCGAACGAGCAAAAGTTGTCGGAGCAGAGAACATTTATGATTTCAGTCTTGGAAATCCTTCCGTACCTGCACCTTCTATTGTAAATGAAACTATTGTCCAAAAAGTGAACACCTTAGACCCATTAGCACTTCACGGATACAGCCCTAGCTTTGGAATCATGGAAACCCGCGAGAAAATCGCCGCTTTCTTAAATAAAAAATACGGTTCTTCTTACAAAGCTTCTAATATTTTTATGGCAATCGGTGCTGCCGGAGCGTTAGCTCATGCTTTTCGTGCAGTAACAAACCCTGGAGATGAAATCATCACATTTGCCCCTTGTTTTTCTGAATATAAACCATATACTGCTGGAGCAGGCTTAAAACTCACCATTATCCCGGCGGATATCGACACCTTCCAGATTAACTTCGCAGCATTTGAAGCACAATTAAATGAAAATACTACTGCTGTCTTAATCAATTCCCCAAACAACCCATCAGGAATTGTTTATTCCACAGAAACCATCAAAAAATTAGCAGACATTTTAACAGAAAAATCAAAAGAATTTGGTCATCCAATCTATCTTATCTCCGATGAGCCATACCGAGACATTATTTTTGAGGGAGTGGATGCCCCTTATGTGGCAAACTACTACAAAAATACCCTCACCTGCTATTCCTTTAGTAAATCTATCTCCCTTCCGGGGGAACGTATCGGCTATCTCGCCGTGCATCCAGATTGCATAGAAGCTGACAAGATCATCGAAATCTGTCCACAGATTTCCCGTACCATCGGACAAAACGGTGCCGCTTCCCTCATGCAGAGAACCGTAGCGGATGTCTGCGATCATACTTCGGATTTAAGCGTTTATGAAACAAATAAAAAAATACTCTTTGAAGCACTCAAAGAGTATGGCTATCATTGTGTAGAGCCAGGCGGAACTTTCTATATGTTCCCACGTTCTTTAGAATCGGATTCACAGGCATTTTGTAAGAAAGCAATGGAAAAAGATTTAATGCTCGTTCCGGGGGACATTTTCGGCTGCCCGGGACACTTCCGTATCGCGTACTGTGTACCAACGGAGAGGGTGGAGAAGGCACTTCCAATATTTCAGGAACTAGCGGAGGAATATTTATAATCTACTATAAAACAGACGACCCCATTGCTGAAAAGTCCCCAGTCTCAGCCAATAACCAAAGTCAGATCAAAACCACAATAGCCAAAGACAGCCCTCTTTTGATAAATAAAGCATATTTGTGGCCTCGGAGCAAAGGTTGGATGCGAGCGCTGTAAGCGAGCATTCAACCTGCCGCGACTAAAGTCACAAATATGCTTTATTTATCAAAAGAGGGCGTCTCCTTCGCCTACTGTACACTTTTTCAGACCTGCTATTCTGCATCTGCTTTTTCCAGAAACTCCACAAACTCTTCTTCTGGTAATGGTTTGGAATAGTAATATCCCTGAATGTAATCACAGCCGCTCTGTCTTAAGAAGCTTACCTGTTCTTCCGTTTCTACTCCTTCTGCAACAGTCTTTATACCTATCTCATGTGCCATTCCAATAATACTATGGACGATACTTTTTGTCTTTGGATTCTCGCCAATTTTACGGATAAAGCTCATATCAATCTTTAAGATATCAAAGTCATAATCCTGCAGCATTCCAAAGGATGAAAAGCCACTTCCAAAGTCATCTAGGAGAATCTTTGCATTCTTAATTCTAAGGCTTTCAAGAATACCGCTTCTATTTTCTCTGATAGCAGCGTAGGATGTTTCCGTAATTTCAAAACGTGCCATATGTTCTCTGCCATTTTCCCTGAAGCGATCCATTTCTTTTAGAATCTTTTCCATCATAATTTCATCGTAGAAATCCATCCAGGATAAATTTACGGAGATTGGAACAACAAATTTATTATTCTCACATCGATCATTGATAAACTGCCATACCTTTTTAAGAACATAGAAATCAAGTTCTGAAATATGGCCATTCTCCTCTAATGCAGGTATAAACAAAGCTGGGGAAATAAATCCTTTATCCGGATGAATCCAACGGATTAATGCTTCTGCCGATGCAATCTTTCCTGTCTTTGTATCAATTACCGGCTGGTAATATACCTTAAACTGTTCCTTCGCAATGCCTTCCTGTAATTCTCCGGCGAGCTTAGCCTTATCTATATATGCAACCTGCATGGAATGATCATATACCATGTATGGCTGCACATACTCATCGGTAATATAGCGCTTCGCAAGTTTTGCTCTGTCAATCACTCCCGAAATCTTCATCGGCTTCTCTTCCACATAAAAAATACCACAGCGAATAATCAAATTCATACACTTGCCGTCTTTTACGAACTTATTATCACAAACTGAGGTAAGTTCTTCAAAATCAAGATTCTTATTCTCTACCAGACATACAAAATGATCTGACTCTACTCTTGCAGTAATAACTGGCGATAACTTTGAATGTGTCAGCGTTCTAAATATATTCTGAAGAACCACATCGCCACTCTCCACGCCAAACAATTCATTTACCGCCTTAAAATTCTTCACATTAAAAAATAGAACGGCATATTTAGTTCTATCTGGAACCTCATTCAAAAGACGTTCTGTAATTCGAATAAATCCCCGACGATTATATCCGCCTGTCAGAACGTCTTTTTCTGAAAATTCTGTAATATCTTCTCTCGCTCCAACAATTATATCAACTCTCTCATCAATATAAATATAAGAGTATCTTTTTAATCTTACTTCCCCTGTTTTATCTGTCTCATGAATTGTAAAAAAATATTGCTTGTCTTTACAAAGCCCCTCTTTTATTGTGGAAAGTTCCACACATTTTTTAAACCTCTCACGTTCACTTTCTACAACGGCTCTGTGTGAACTATAAGAACGGTAGCCTTCATATGCCTCTTCTTTCTTCAGATAATCAGATATAACAGAAGACAAGACATCTGTCTTTATCATCTTCTCTCTCTTCGCATCAATAATTATAATATTCTCATAATCCTTCTGATAAATCTTCTGCGGCACATTCTCAATAAGATACGCTACTGTAACATCTGTAAAATGTAACACGCCTTCAATCTCTCTTGAAAAAGAATTGCATGCCATGTCTACATTAATACGAAGAACACATGGCTGTTGTTCTTCCGAATAAAAAAATGCTGCTTCCATAGATAAAGCCGCCGTACCCTCTGTAAACCGCTTCAACATATTTTGCTGAGAGAACACCTGGCAAAAATGTTCCCTTGATTCAGGCATTGGAATCATTTCACTGACTCTTTGTATATATGTATCGATACTTTTCTCACTCTGACATTCTAATTCATCTCTCCTGCCAGCAAAGGAAAGACAAATACCCTGAGAAATATTAGCTGACACAATTCCCACAGAATCCAATGTGTGACACATTGCTATCTGTAAAAGTTTCAAGTAGTCATCATTAATATCACGAATATACATTACAACCTGCTGATTATCTTCTCGATATTCGGTGCTTCGCACAATTTCCATGGAAACCCATTGATACTGCCCCTCAAGAACTCTCCGATACTGCAGGCTGGCATATTGACTTCCATCTAAAAAGATTTTTTTCAAATGTTCTAATGAACAAAACTCTGTATATTCTTTGTAGTCTTCTTCATGAATATACCCCTTTTCTGCAACATCTTTCAGACATGCGGATATACTTTCCTTTTGATACAGTTCTCTTAAAGGATCACTATTCCCCTGCTCTATAATCTCATAAGAATCTGCCTCTAAATCAATCTTTAATATACGATAGAAAATCGTAGACAGCATAGTAACTGCATCTTTTAAATTACTTGAAATATTATCATAAAGAGTAATCATATTTCTAACTCTTCTAAGTACGATAGCTACATTAAACGGACGTACAAAATAATCACTCGCTCCAAGCTCGTATGCTTTCTTTACACTTTCCCCGCTGATTTCTGCTGAAATAACAATTACTGGAAGTTTATCAAGCCACTTTCTTCGCTTCATAATGGAAAGTACTTCATAGCCATCCATAACCGGCATATTTATGTCGAGTAAAACAAGTTTAAACTGTTCTCTGTTCTCCTCTAAAATATCTATTGCTTTCTTACCATTTTCAACTTGATAAATCTCATATTCATCCCCCAGCATACCTGCGAGAAGTTCACGGTTCAGCTCAGAATCATCTACAATCAATATTTTCAGTTTATCTGTGCTCTCTCTGACATCTATCATTTTCTCTCACCCCGCTTCTCACGCCATGCTATAACTGGACATAGCAACACACGTTAAGTATATCATTAATATGACAAAAAGCAACGAAATTTATAAAAAAAGAGGGGAGAACTTCTATTTTTACCCCCCCCCTTAAAAAATTACATTTTTCAGTGTTCTTTCTTATATTTTAACTATTTATCAATTATTACTGTATCATTTTATAATTCAAGAACTATCCTTATTTTCTTTTGATACATATTACACAACTTTACCATCTGTGAGCAATTACAAATTAATCCTCAAAATATCTTTCTAAGAACTGTCTTGTTCTTTCTTCCTTCGGATGTTCAAATACCTGCTCTGGAGTACCGTACTCTGCAATCGTACCCTGATCTAAGAAAAGAACTTTATCAGATACATCACGGGCAAACTTCATCTCGTGCGTAACGATAACCATTGTTGTATGGCGATCGGCAAGTCCGCGGATAACTTTTAATACCTCTCCGGTAAGTTCCGGGTCAAGTGCAGAAGTTGGCTCATCAAAACATAAAATGTCAGGCTGAAGCATTAATGCTCTTGCAATTGCAACTCTCTGCTGCTGCCCGCCAGAAAGCTGATGTGGATAGTAATTCATTTTTTCTTTTAAGCCAACACTCTCAAGGAGTGCTTCTCCCTCTGCTGTGATTTCATCCATGATTTTCTTCTTATTCTCTTTAAAATCCGGGCGTTCCTTTGCCATTAATTCTCTGGCTAATGTACAGTTGCGTAACGCTGTATATTGTGGGAAAAGATTAAAGGACTGAAATACCATTCCAAAATGTAAACGGTTCTTTCTTATCTGTGCATCTCCCAGAGATTTGTTATCATCGGCATCAAAGATCACTTTATCATTTACAATAATCTGTCCATGTGTCGGGCGCTCTAAAAAGTTCAGGCAGCGCAAAAGTGTTGTCTTTCCACTTCCTGATGCTCCGATCATCGCGAGGGCTTCTCCCTTTTCCAGAGAAAAATCAATGCCCTTTAACACTTCAAGACTTCCAAAATTCTTTTTTAAATTCTTCACTTCAAGAATAGACATCAAAACCCCTCCTTATACTCTAAAGTAATCCATTTTCTTTTCAATCCATCCAAATAAAATTGTAAGGATGCCATTGAAAACAAGGAAATATAATGCTGTAGCAAACAGTGGCCAGATAAGACCCTGTTTTGTATAACGCTCCGCACACATGATAATCTCTGCAAGAGCGATAACTCGTGCAAGAGAAGTATCTTTTGTAAGCGTAATAACTTCATTACTCATTGGCGGAATAATTCTCTTTATAACCTGTAACAGAATAATCTTAAAGAAAATCTGTGTCTTTGTCATACCAAGTACCTGACCTGCCTCATACTGTCCCCTTGATACACTCTCAATTCCACCACGGTAAATCTCTGAAAAATATGCTGCATAGTTAATAACAAACGCGATAACCGCCGCTGTAAAACGAGAACTTATCGGCATCGCAAATAAAAGTCCCGGCACATACAATACAACAAAAAGCTGAAGCATCAGAGGTGTTCCTCTGATAATCCAGACAAAAGTTCTGCTCAGCCATTTTAACGGCTTAAACTTTGACATAGAACAAAATGTTATCACTAATCCAAGTGGCAGTGCCAGAAGCAAAGTGATAAAGAACAGCTCGATGTTAAGAATGAATCCTGAACTTAAGGATTCTACTGGGCTGGTAGCCATCATAATCTTATCCTTCTTTCTTTGTAAAAATATTTGATATATCTTCGCCTGAAACCACAACAAGAATCCGGTCTTTCCGTCTCTTTCTTCTTGTAAAAGACACCGAAATCCCGGATTCCTTTCTATGTATTCTCACGAAGCCTATATAGTTTCTCTATCATACCATAGAAATAACTATTTAATCAACATCTCCTGTAAACCATATTTCTTTGCAATCGTATCTACTGTTCCATCTTCGTAAAGTTCTTTGATTGCTTCATTTACTTTTTCTGTTACATCGCTTCCCTTACGGAATGCAATACCATATTCCTGCTGACCAAAATTGTTATCCATATTGATTACTAAATCAGAATAATCTGTTCCTTCACCAACCATTCCTAGTGCACAAACACTATCAACTAAAGCAACATCTGCTGTACCGGATTTTACTTCCATAAGAGCCTTTGCCATAGAATCAGAAGCAACATAGTTCGCATCTTTGAAATAATCCTGTGCAGAAACCTTTACAGTATCATCATCTGCGATAGAACCATCAATCTTTCCCTCACCTGTAGAACCCTGTTCTGCTGTAACAGTGAGACCTTTTACACTCTTCATGATTTCTTTTTCTCTGGATTTTTTCATTACCATAGCCTGTGTATTATAAAGATATGGGTCAGAAATACTCATATTCTGCTTTCTCTCTTCTGTGATACACATACCATTCCAGATACAGTCAATATTCTTAGAACTTAACTCTACTTCTTTAGAGTCCCAGTTAATCTCAGTAAACTCTACATCAATGCCAAGCTTCTTTGTAACTGCCTCAGCCATCTCTGTATCAAAACCAACAAGTTTGTTCTTCTCATTGTAATAGTTCATTGGTGCAAATAATGTGATACCAACAGTGAGTTTTCCCTTATCCTGAATGTAAGCCCAATCAGAATCGGAACTTGCACTTGTTGAACCTGCTTCATTATCTTTTGATGAACCACAACCGACTAATCCTGTCACGCTCATTACGAGAACTAAGAGCATTGCAATTATCTTTTTCATAGTATTCTCCTTTTTCTTTCCCTTATAATCTCTGCATAGTTTTATCAATGCACTACACTAAAGTATTATAGCCAGAAATTTTTATTTTGTCAAGGGAAATTGACACGTCCAGAGAGAATCGATTCCATAAGCTTTCATCTCCCAGAACTTCTACATCTCCTGTCTTCTTTTCCAAATCTCTCCAGCTGATTTTCTAAACTGCAACTGCCAACGAGCAGAACTCAGGGAGATAAATAAAGCATATTCGTGGCCTCGGAGCGAAGTTTGGATGCAAGCGCGTAAAGCGAGCATTCAAACCGCCGCGGCTAAAGTCTCAAATATGCTTTATTTATCTCCCTGAGTTCGTCTCCCATGCCTGCAGCAAATCAGAGCTTAATATCTTGGTGTTAATTCTACATACATATCTTTATACTGTTTTGCACTCTGTTCCCAGGAAACGTCTTTGTTCATATCACGAACTACCATGTCATCCCAGTACACTCTGTTTTCAAAATAGAGTGTTTTTGCTCTATTGATTGCATCGTAAAGGAGTCCACTTTCATATCTGTCAAATGTAAAACCATTGCCTGTGTTTTCAAATGCATTATAAGGCTGAACAGTATCTTTCAAGCCTCCTGTTTCTCTGACAATTGGAACGGCACCGTATCTCATGGATATGAGCTGTGTAAGTCCGCATGGTTCAAATCTTGATGGAACTAAAAGCGCATCACACCCTGCATAAATATTATGAGCCACATTTTCATTGTAGGCAATATAGGCACAGAAGCTGCCTTTATATTTATCTTCATAATAACGGAAGGTGTCCTCATACTGGGCATCACCTGTACCAAGAACAACTACCTGCGTATTTCCATCCATGATACCTGGAATTACGTCATTTACAAGGTCAAGTCCTTTTTGATTTGTAAGACGGGAAATAAGACCAATTACCATTTTATTGTCGTCCACATCTAATCCTAAAGATTCCTGAAGAGCTTTTTTATTTGCCTTTTTATTCTTTATCGCTGATTCTGCATCATACTTAGAGGCTAACAGCTTATCTGTTGCCGGATTCCAGATATCTGTATCAATACCATTTACAATTCCTAAAACCTTATTATTGTGATATCTTAAATGTTCTTCAAGTCCCTCACCATATTCTTCTGTCTGAATCTCCCAGGCGTAAGTGTTACTTACCGTTGTCACTTTATTAGAATAAGTAATACCACCCTTTAGCATATTCGCATCCAGCCAGTTCTGAATCATACAGTCTTTATTAAATACATAATCAGGAAGCCCTGACCAATACTGAATCGTTTTTCTGTCATAAACACCCTGGAATCTTAAATTATGTATTGTGAGTACTGCAATTGCACGTCCCACATTTGTATCACTAAAACAGGTTCTTAAGTAAAGCGGCACTAACGCTGCCTGCCAGTCATGACAATGTACTATGTCTGGAGTCCAATCTAAATAATTAAGTGCAGCAAGAGCAGCCTTACCAAAATAACAGAACTTTGGAATATCATCTATAAGGTTCGTATATGGGTCTCCCCAGGAGAAAAACTCATCATTATCTATAAAATCATAGACAACACCATCTTCCTGATATTCCATAATTCCCACATAATACTGTTTTCCATCAGCACAAAGATCCATATAGAAAGAGCCCCTGTATTCCATCTTTTCCTGATACTTCTGAGGAATACATTTATATCTTGGCAAAATTACCTTAACATCCAGATTTAACTTTGCCAAAGCCTTAGGAAGAGCATACATTACATCACCCAGTCCACCAGTCTTAACAAATGGATAACACTCTGAACCAATAAACGCAACACTTCTTCTCGGACCCAAATCTGGCTGCTCCATCGGGATATCCTGCTTAACAGCAATCTGTGGTTCAGCTACTTCTTTCTTAGACGGAGCCTCTGCCTTAACTGCCACTTTTTTAGCTGGCACCTTTGTCTCGATTTCTACTTTCTTAACTGGCTCCTTTACTTCAACTTCTGCTTTCTTTGCTGCTGGCTTTGCCTTAACTGTCTTCTCCTTTACCTCAGTCTTCGGCTCTGCTGCTTCCTCTTTCTTAACCACAGGCTTTGCTTTAACTGCCGCTTTTTTCTCTGAAGTTTTTGCCTTAACTGTCTTCTTCTTTGCTGCTGGCTTTGGCTTAACCGCTTCTTCCTTCTTTGCCTCAGGCTTTGCTTCAACCGTTTCTTTCTTCTCTGGAGTTTTTGCCTTAGCTGTCTTCTTCTTTGCTGCTGGCTTTGCCTTAACCGCTTCTTCCTTCTTTGCCTCAGGCTTTGCTTCAACCGTTTCTTTCTTCTCTGGAGTTTTTGCCTTAGCCGTCTTCTTTACCGCAGCCTTTGGCTTAACTGCTTCTTCCTTCGCTACAGTCTTCGGCTCAACTGTTGCCTCCTTAACTGAAGCCTTTACTTCAGCTTCTGCATTTTTAACAGAAGTCTTTTTTGCTGTTGAACTACTTTTAGCTGTTGTTTTCCTTGTACTGATTTTTTTAGCCATCTCTCTCTCTCCAATCCACAAAATAGTATTATATATTATAATTTTAACAAATAATACAACTACAGTCAATTGAGGAAATCCTGATTTGCCGCAGGCAAGAAGACGCCCCCAAAGAGAGACAATACCCTATATTGGTGACTTTAGTCGCTGCAGGTTGAATGTTCGCTTAACCGCTCGCATCCAACCTTT
>OLPO01002847.1_pt1 | contig 10293 bp, 10 predicted proteins | sample 1672831 | NCBI WGS metagenome assembly OLPO01 (sample SAMEA3136728, study PRJEB25190) | human gut metagenome
GGTCTAAGTCGATCTCTATCGTGTCATCTGGTTTTTGTTGGGACAAAAGAACAACAGTCTCCACATGTACAGTGGTTGGGATTTTTTCTTTATTTAATACTTCCGGATACTATCCTCCGCTTCATCATCTGACTTCTCTATGGCACGGATCTCTAAATAATAACCGGCATTCTCATTGACCTTTACATAGACACGGTCACCAACTTTGGCTCCGCGGATGGCTTTGCCGATCGGAGATTCAATGCTGATATAATTTTTCAGGGAATTGCCGCGTACACTGGTCACTAATTTGTAGACCTCTTCCTCGTCATCATCCTCAAAATAAACGGTTACCTTGTTGTTCAGTCCGACCTCGTCCATCTTCGACTCGTCCGAAATGACGCTTGCCGTCTTTAACATTCTCTCTAAATACCGGATACGGCTCTCATTTTTATTCTTTTCCTTTTTCGCTGCATGGTACTCAAAATTTTCACTCAGATCGCCCTGCGCTCTGGCTTCCTTTACGGATTCGATCAATTCCTTGCGAAGTACCAGCCTGCGGTATTCAATCTCTTCTTCAATTTTTTTCACATCGCTCTTTGTAAGCTGTTCTCTCAAAATTCTCCCTCTTTTCCTGTTCCCATTCTAATACTTACATCTTCTCCGGTGCTTCAAAGCCAAGCAGATCAATGCAGATTTCTAATGCAGATTTTGTCAGTTCTAACAGACGGATATATCCTGCCTGTACCACTGCATCTTCCTCCGCCATGATCTTTGTCTCATGGTAAAAATGGTTAAATGCGTTAGACAGATCATAAATATATGCACAAATCTTATGCGGTGCTTTCTCCTCATATGCATTTTCCATTACAGCATTAAACTTTGATAATTCTAACATCAATGCTTTTTCACTGTCGGAATGTGCCGGCTGGATGACAGCAGCACTTGCACTCTTTCCTGCCTCGGCATATTTTGCTAAGATCGACTTGATACGCACAATGGTATATAAAATATATGGTCCTGTATTTCCTTCAAAAGAAGTGAAACGATCAATATCAAAAATGTAATCTTTAGATGCCTGATTGCTTAAATCTCCATATTTGATTGCAGAAAGTGCTACGATCTTTGCTGTTTTTTCTGCTTCGTTCGGGTCTACCGTATGGTTCTCCGTAATCTTTTCGTACATCTTCTCGTTGATATTTTTCATCAGCATTTCTAAACGCATAACGCCGCCTTCACGGGTCTTAAACGGTTTTCCGTCCTTGCCGTTCATCGTACCAAAACCTAAGAACTCTAATTTGGTATCCTCCGGTACAATTCCGGTCTTTTTCGCACAACGGAATACCTGTACAAAATGCAGTTCCTGACGCTTGTCTACCACATAGATAACCTCATCCGGGTGGTAGTCCTGCTCACGCATGATCAAAGTTGCTAAGTCTGTTGTTGTATACAAAGATGCGCCATCGGATTTTAGGATAATACACGGCGGGATTTCTTTTGTATCCTCTTCTTTTGCAACATCTACTACCAGTGCGCCGTCACTCATGTAGGCAAATCCGTCTTTTTTCATCTGTTCTACCATATCCGGAATGTATGGCTGGGCATCGGATTCGCCCTTCCACAGTTCAAAAGATACATTCAGATTTTCGTAATTTTTCTTTAAGTCTGTTACGGAAACATTTAAAATGTGGGAAAGCAGTGCCTGATATCCTCTCCGTCCTGCCTGCAATTCAGAGGTTGCTTTCATGGCTGCTTCTTTGTATGCCTCATCCTCTTTGGATTTTGCACTTGCAGTCGGATAGATCTCCTCTAACTCTGAAATGGTAAACGGTGCTTCTTTCGGATATTCTCCGGTATAGTTCTCATCATAATATACAAGCTCCGGTTTACGCTCTCTAAGCTCGGTAATGATCAGACCCATCTGGAGTCCCCAGTCACCTAAATGCACATCACCGATTACCTCATGTCCCATAAATTTTCCAATACGTTTGATACTCTCACCGATAATTGCAGAACGTAAGTGTCCGACATGCAGCGGTTTTGCAACATTCGGTCCGCCGTAATCAATGATGATCGTCTTTGGGTTCTTTGCTTTTTCACATCCAAGTCTTTCTTCATCTTTCTGCATAGACTGCATATAGGATGCAAGATATTCCTTTGATAAGATCAGATTTAAAAATCCCGGTTTCACGGAATCTACCGACTCAAACATCTCGCTCTGCTTTAATTCCTCTGCTACCTTATCTGAGATCATAAACGGTGCACAGTGGTATTCCTTTGCGGCAGCCAATGCACCGTTGCACTGGTACTCGCACAGATCCGGGCGGTTTGAAAGTGTCACTCTTGCATATTTTTCATCGTAACCGCAGGCTATAAATGCCTTAGTCACTTCCCCTGTAATTAAATCCAGCATTTTTTCCATAAAAGTATCTCCTTATATCACCACATCAAAGAGGGTAAGATGACTTACCCTCTGCATAATCTATTATAGTATAATACTTTTTGAAATCCCGTGCAAGTTCTGGCAGAAACTTAAGAGAAAAAGTTCTCAGCAATCGTATAGCTCTCTGTTTCCTTGATACCGCCGGTTAAAAAATGTGCCATATCTTTATTGAAAAAGTGCATTTCGACACCACCCTGCTCATCTGCAAGTACGAACTCATCGTCTTTGATGTAACCGTCATCTAATAAGTATTTTGCAAATACGCAGATGCCGCCTTCATACTGCTCTGCTTCTCTTCCGCTCTTGTCATACATCCGCACTACGATCTTGCCGTCATCTAAGATCGGTCCATACAGTAAACCGACTGCATTGCTTCCAAAATTTCTCTTACAGAGCATTTCGATATTACGCTCCTGTAAGTGGATGTCATTTTTATTCGGATCTAAGATCAGGTAGTTGTTACCTCTTCCTCTATATTTCTTTAATGTGATCGTTTCCATAAACCTGCACTCCTTTCGCTCTGCCTTTGTTTTATCTTTTATCTATACTTTATTATATTTTATTTTTTTGCATTTTCCAGTGTGTTTTGTGCTTGAAAATATGCAAAAAGTGCTGTACCATGATGATAGCAATATTTATTTGCCGGCTGTTTGGCGGCAAATACTGCTACCATTGTGGGAAAAAGAATGTTTTTTAAAAGATTTTAGGAGGGTTTTGGGATGTATCCACCGGAGGAGAATTTAAGAAGTGGTTATTTACAACAGAATTTCAGGTTATTTCATTTAAAGGACAAAAAGGAGCAGCAGTTTGACTTTCACTACCACGATTTTGACAAGATTGTGATTTTTTTATCAGGCAAGGTTACTTATATTGTGGAAGGGAAGTCTTACCACTTAAAGCCTTGGGATATTCTTTTAGTGCCGCACCACGACATCCACAAACCGGTCATTGACGGCAGCAGTGTCTATGAGCGTATTGTCATCTGGGTGAAAAATGAATTTATGGAAAAACAGCACCGCAAGAACTGTGACCTCTCCTCCTGTTTTCAGGAAAGTCTTGACCGCAGCTTTAACCTGATCCGCGTCCGCTCTTCCCTGCAATCGGAGATCCAGACGATCATCGCCAATTTAGAGGACAGTCTGCGCAGTGCGGAATTTGGCAGTGAGTTATTAAGTGACACTTATTTTTTGCAACTCTTAGTCTACATTAACCGCGTGTTTTTAGATGCTTCTTTTACAAACGATGAGACGGATCTGACCTATGACAAGCAGATCACGGAATTACTCAAATATATCAACTCTCATTTAGGGGAAGATTTATCGAATGAAACGCTTGCGAACCGGCTGTATTTAAGCAAATATTACCTGATGCACCGCTTTAAGGAAGAAACTGGTTACACCTTACACAGCTATATTGAACAAAAAAGGCTGTTACACGCCTCCGAACTGATCAAGGAAGGTGTCCCAGCCATGAAAGCCGCCCAGGAGTGCGGCTTCAAAGAATATTCTACTTTTTTAAGGGCGTTCAAACGCAACTTTCATATTTCTCCAAAGGAATTACTGACGGATGTAAATGCCCTGTGATTCTATAAAATCCTGCAACTCGTCCTGTGCATCCTGTGACCATTCCGGATTTAACTCCTTTTTTGTCTTTTCCTGCTCTTTTTGTTCCTCGCTCCGTTCCTGTCTCTTTGCAACATCACTCATTGCACATCACTCCTCTGTCTGACTGTCATGAATCACCTTGTCCAATTTCTGTCGCTTCTCCGCTAAGATCGCATTGATCTGCTCTTTGGTTACCGGATTGTCCGTCTCGTTCGTGCCGTATCTGCTAGAAGGCGGCATTTTTGCCTGTTCTAAAAGCTCCCGCTGTTCCATCTCACGACGGCGTTCTAACTCTAATGCGACTTTTTTTGCGGCTTCTTCTAAGCGTAACCGTTCCGCAGCTTCCTGCTGCCTTTTTCGCTCTTCTTCCTCTTTTTGACGCGCAAGCTCTTCCTGTGTGACATAATGAACATTGTATCCTTTTATAATGCTGTTTTTCAGCTTCTCACGTCTGTTACGTTCATCGATTAAGTCTCTCATTGACATCCCTTTTCCCATCCACTTTATGGTCTTATTTTAGCATATCATTTTTTAAAAATAAAGATATTTTGAATAACTTTCCAAGAGAAAGCACATCCTAGTATCGTCCTCATTTTCCCCTACATATTTTTCATTCAGGAGGAACTGTCATGGCAGCATACAAGGTTGAAATCTGCGGTGTAAACACTGCAAAACTCCCTATTTTAAAGGAAAGTGAAAAGGAAGAACTCTTTGCTAAGATCAAACAGGGAGACATGGCTGCCAGGGAAACTTACATTAAGGGAAATCTGCGGCTCGTTTTAAGTGTCATCAAACGTTTTTCGAATCACAATGAAAATGTAGATGACCTGTTTCAGATCGGATGTATCGGTCTGATCAAATCCATTGATAACTTTAACCCGGATATGGGGGTAAAATTTTCCACATATGCCGTGCCGATGATCATCGGGGAGATCCGAAGATACCTGCGCGACAACAACTCGATCCGTGTAAGCCGCTCTTTGCGTGACACTGCCTATAAAGCGATCCATGCGAAAGAAATCTTAACGAGGACTGCTTCTACGGAACCGACATTAGAAGATATTGCAAAAGAAACCGGTATCCCAAAAGAGGATATCGTCTTTGCACTCGATGCCATTCAGAGTCCTTTAAGTCTCTATGATCCGGTCTATACTGATGGTGGTGATGCGCTCTATGTCATGGATCAGATTAGTGATAAGAAAAATAAAGAAGAAAAATGGATTGAAGAGCTCTCTTTAGGCGATGCCATGGATCGTTTAAATGAGCGTGAAAACTATATTATCCGGCTTCGTTTTATTGAGGGCAAGACCCAGATGGAAGTTGCCGAGGAAATCCATATTTCCCAGGCACAGGTCTCCCGTCTGGAAAAATCCGCCCTAAAGAGTATGAAAAATTATCTTTCTGTGTAGATTTCGGTATAGATCAGCAATCCCATTAACGATCCCATTTTTCACACAGTGCATTGATCTGGTCTGCAAATTTTGCCATATCTTTATTTGCAGTTCCTTCATTTTTCTGGATGACCGCTAAGAGTCTCTCACCGGCTGCTAACAGTCTTGCAAAGACGTTCGAAGAAGCCTTGCTGCTCTTTGTCTTTTTCTTCACAAGATCTCTTGAACCCTGTGCAGTCTGCTGGTTCAGCACCAGATCAAACGTATCCCCACTGTATGGTGCTACGGCATCGAGTCCTAATTCTTCTCGCAGATATGCAGCAAAGCCATCGCAGACCTCATCATCACCATGCACGATAAAGACCCGTTTTAACGGTGTCTTATAGGCTTTGATCCATTCTGTCAACATTCTCTTATCCGCATGACCGCTCAATCCCGGAAGGTTCATGATCTTCGCGTGAACTTCAATCTGCTCGCCAAACAATTTTACTTCTTTGACACCGTTAAGCAGTGAATGTCCTAACGTTCCCGGCACCTGGAATCCGACAAAGACGATCGTGGAATCCGCTCTCCACAAATTATGTTTTAAATGATGGCGGATACGGCCTGCCTCACACATACCGGAAGCAGATATGATTACCTTGGATTTTTCGTTAAAGTTGATCATCTTCGATTCATCACTTGTAATCGCCATCTTCAAACCGTCAAAACGAATCGGATTGATGCCTTTTCCGACTAATTCTAATGCCTCTTCGTCGAAACATTCTGCTACATTTTTATGAAAAATTCCGGTTGCCTCCACAGCAAGCGGACTGTCAATATAGACTTCAAAATCCTGATACTCTTTCATCAGATTTTCGGTCTTGATCCTTCTTAAAAAATAGAGTAATTCCTGTGTCCTTCCTACAGAAAATGCCGGGATCACGACATTTCCGCCCCGGTGAAAGGTTTCGGTGATCACTTCTGCCAGTTCTTTTGCATAGTCGACAGACACCTCATGCAGACGGTCTCCATAGGTGGATTCCATGACTACATAATCGGCATCCTCGATAAAATGCGGATCTTTGATCAATGGTTTGTTGCCATTGCCAATGTCACCGGAAAAAACGATCTTGGTCTTTCCGTCTTCGTCCTCTGCCCATACCTCGATGGATGCAGAGCCTAACAGGTGTCCTGCGTCCACAAAACGGATGGTAAGTCCCGGTTCGATCTCAATTTTTTGTGCATATGGACATGGTACAAAATGCTCCATAACTCCCATTGCATCATTGATATCATAAAGCGGTACCACTTCCGGTCTTCCGGCACGCCTTGCCTTCCGGTTCTTCCATTCTGCTTCAAACTGCTGGATGTGCGCACTGTCTTTTAACATGATCTCGCAGAGTTCTGTGGTCGCATTCGTCGCATAGATCTTTCCGCGAAATCCATGGTTATAAAGCAGCGGCAGCAAGCCGGAATGATCGATGTGTGCATGTGTTACTAACACATAATCGACTTCTGAAGCATTGACGGGTATCTCCTGATTGACATATAGATCTGCTCCCTGCTCCATTCCACAGTCGATCAGGACATGCGTCTGCCCCACTTTCAGATAATGACAGCTTCCTGTTACCTCATGATCTGCCCCCAAAAATTCCAGTTTCATATACACTTCTCCTTTTACGTTTCCTCTGTATGCAGATTATTATATGATTGATAGGATCATACTTATCGCAGTACCTCTCAAAAATCTGAGATTTTTATTATTATACCATATTTGATTCGGAATTGTATATGCAATTACTCGAATTTTACAATTTCTTTTTTTAATCTTTTCATAATCTTCTTTTCTAACCGTGAGATATAGGATTGAGAAATCCCAAGCAGATCCGCCACTTCTTTCTGGGTCATTTCCTCTCCGTTTTTTGTTCCAAGTCCAAAGCGCAGTTCTACGATCGTCCGCTCCCTGCCTGAGAGTTTTTTGATCGCTTCCCGTAAAAGCTGCTCCTCTACTTCGCTTTCGATCCCACGATAGATAATGTCCTCTTCGGTGCCTAATACATCGGATAGCAGCAGTTCATTGCCATCGTAGTCTACATTTAAAGGTTCGTCTATGCTGACCTCTAACTTTGTCTTATTATTTCGCCGCAGATACATCAGGATCTCATTTTCGATGCAGCGGGAAGCATAGGTTGCCAGCTTGATATTTTTTTCCGGATTAAAGGTATTGATCGATTTGATCAGACCGATCGTGCCGATCGAGATCAGATCCTCTACTCCGACACCGGTATTGTCGAATTTTTTTGCGATATAAACGACCAGCCTTAAATTGTGTTCTATTAACATGGAACGCGCCTCTTTTAAGCTCTCCTCTTCTCCATTCACCAGTCCCTGTATGTAATGTGCCTCATCGATCGCATCCAATGGGGGTGGCAGAACTTCACTTCCTCCGCTGTAGTGCACTTCATTTTTCTTTTTTAAAAACATAGAATAGAAAGACGGTATGATCCGAATTCCCATTTTTCCCGGCAGATTCATTTTTATGTACATTTTCTACTGCTCCTTTCCTTTACCATAATCGCCCATTTAAAATTATCCGGTATGTACTGTCTTTTAAAAATTTTTCTTCCACAATGGCAAAAACTGCCGGTTGTATCGCAATTTCTTTTTTTTCTTTCTTAATAAAAAGGGAATCCAATGTCACCGCCTGCACCATGCCGTGCTCCTCTCCCAGTGATACAAACGGTATGTAGCGGTACAACACCGGCTCCTCCCCTGTAAGCATCTCTAACGTGTTCTTTTCTATAAGGCTGACCGGAAGATTACTGTACGGGTCCATAAGCAAATTTCCCGTATCGAAAAAACCTTTTGTGGAAACTTCTTTCCCTTTATGGCATACTCTGATATCATAGATTTTTTCTTCCTCCTTCCGGTCCTGAAACAGGAGTAAAAATATAGTCACCACTCCTGCTATGCCTCCCATAACCCATCCAAAGAGATTCCTTTGTCCTAAGAGCCGGCAAAGCCACTCTACCGAACCGCCAAGCAGCAGCATGATCAGATATCCCGCTGCATAGTCTGTCAAAAATTCACGAATACTTTTCTGCTGAAAGCAAAAATAGAACATCAGCGGATTGATAAGAAGGTGTACAAGTATTTTATAAATCCCTGCATTTTTCAATAAAAGCATACTGGCAGCCGCACTCAATACGCCCAACAATGCCATCACTGCCATTCGTCCTGTTTTTGTCTGTTTTCTTCTGACTTCCCGAATAAGGAAGAGGGTCAGGTAGTCGAAGAAAAAGTTGGTCACGATGTATGCATCTATGTAAAACTCATAATGCACCTGCTACCTCCATTGCTGCTTTTGAAATCTCTTTGATCGGTACGAACCTATTATATGAAATATCAGATGCTTTTTTTGTCAAAATCAAAGTGGCGAAATACAGGAATCATCCTGTCCTTTCGACAGACCTTCCCATAATATCCGAAAATCCCGGATCGTTACAGAACGGTAATTGCGTGAGAAATTTCTTATAAGGATCAGGGTGTCAAAAAACTTCAAACCGCCTTTTGACACCCTGATCCTATAAAACAAAAAAGAAAGCAGATCTCTCTGCTTTCTTTTACGTTATCTATCGTAATATACTTCCCTGTTACTATTTGCGGATCTTGAAGCTCTTGATCAACTGCTCTAACGTTCCTGCCTGATCGCTCATTTCCTGACTTGCTGCCGCACACTGCTGTGAAGTTGCGGAATTTGTCTGAACAACACTGTTGATCTGCTCAACTCCCTGATTGATCTGTGTCATCGTTGCTGCATCTGCCTCTAATGCTACCGCGATCTTGTATACTTCTGCAGTCGCTGCTTTAGAGCTTTCTACAACCTGCTCTAACTGTTTTGCAGTCTCATCTGCAATGACTTTACCTCTCTCAACCGCGGATACGGAGGTCTCGATCAGATCACGGGACTCTTTGGCTGCTTCCGCACTCTGTGCTGCAAGAAGGGATACCTGATCTGCTACCACGGCAAATCCTTTTCCTGCTTCTCCGGCTCTCGCTGCTTCGATCGACGCGTTAAGCGCAAGCAGGTTGGTCTGCTCTGCGATCTTTTCGATCTCGCCGATGATGCTCTCGATCTGCTGTGACATTTCGCTCATCTGCTGCATGGAATTGGTAACATTGTGCATTTCCTGCTGTGTCCGGTCTGCTTCCTTCGCGTATTTTACGGAAAGCTCGTAAGATTCCTTCGCGCTTTCATGCGTATGATTTACACCTTCTGTGATCGTTGCGATGGATGCTAACAGTTCTTCTACCGCACCTGCCTGATCGGTGGATCCTTCTGCAAGGTTCTGGGAACCTTCCGCAAGGTTTGCCGCTCCTGCGGATACCTGGGAAGCTGCCTCCTCGATACGGCGCATGGTCTGGTTCATATCCTCATTCATAACATGGATTGCTTCATTCATGGAAGCAAAATCGCCAAGGTATTTTTCCGGGATTTCGGAAACACCGGTATAGTCGTTTCTCGCCATCAGTTCCATACGACGGTTTACATCCTTGATGATCAGAGCCAGGTTTGCTGCAATCTCTTTTGCGACATCTACCATATCAGAAACTTCATCTTTGTTATCCATTTCCGGGAACTCTCCGGCAAGATCACCTTCCGCAAACGTCTTTAAACGTGCGCTCAGACGATCCAACGGAGTTACGATATTGACTGCAAGGGTATCTCCCATTTTTTTCGCAATGTTAAACGCAAATACAATAATCGCGATAACAATGACCAGTAAAACGATCATCACAATATTTAATGTCTTCTCTAACCGGTCACCCGCTTCGGTATTGGCGTTCATCAGATCAACCATATCTGATAAAGTGACTCATACTTCGGTGCCAG
>OLPO01002850.1_pt1 | contig 10276 bp, 7 predicted proteins | sample 1672831 | NCBI WGS metagenome assembly OLPO01 (sample SAMEA3136728, study PRJEB25190) | human gut metagenome
GTCTTCCCGCAGTGGGACGAGCCGCGCTGGAGCCAGGACAACTACGGCCCGATCTGGATCCCGAAGCGCGGCGCCACCGTCGCGCTCACGCCGGAGAACCTGCCCCTCTACGAGCGCATCATCACCGCCTACGAGGGCCACACGCTCGAGCAGCGTGACGGTGTGATCCTCATCGACGGCGCACCGGCCGACAGCTACACCTTCGGCATGGACTACTACTGGATGATGGGCGACAACCGCCACAACTCGGCCGACTCGCGCTTCTGGGGCTTCGTACCCGAGGACCACATCGTGGGCAAGGCCTCGTTCGTGTGGCTGTCGCTCGATGCCGACAAATCCTTCCCGTCGAACATCCGGTGGGAGCGACTCTTCAGCAAGGTACGTTGACGTGGCCGAGGACAGCTATCTGACCATCGCCGCCCCCGCCGAGGCGGCCTCCCGGGAGCGCAGCAGCAAGTTCCTCGCCTATGCCTACCCCGTGCGCACGGAGGAGGAGATCCGCGAGCGGCTCGACGCACTGCGCAAACGCTACTACGACGCCACGCACCACTGCTATGCCTGGCGGCTCGGCCCGCGCGGCGAGCAGTTCCGCTCGAACGACGACGGCGAACCCTCGGGCACGGCCGGCAAGCCGATCCTCGGGCAGCTGCTCTCGACGTCGGTGACCGACTGCCTGGTGGTCGTGGTCCGCTACTTCGGCGGTACGAAGCTCGGCGTACCGGGGCTTATCGCCGCCTACCGCGAATCGGCCACCGAGGTTCTCGCCGCTGCGCAGATCGTCGAGCGCACGGTCGACCGCGACGTCTGCGTCGACTTTCCCTACGTGGCCATGAACGACATCATGCGCGTCATCAAGGAGCTGCAGCCGACCGTCCGCGCCCAGCGCTTCGACAACCTCTGCACGATGGAGCTCACGATCCGCCAAACGCTCGCCGGGCAGCTGGTCGAAAAGCTCCGCAAGGCGGGCGGAAGCATCCGCGAGGAGGGGCTGCCGGGCGGCAGCTCCGAATAGCCACACGCCGCCACCGCGCGGCACAAACGCGACACACCATGGAAGAACACCGCAACAGCATATACATCAAGGGGGCGCGGGTACACAACCTGCGCAACATCGAGGTCGAGATTCCGCACGACAAGCTCGTCGTCATCACGGGGCTCTCGGGTTCGGGCAAGTCGACGCTGGCCTTCGACACGATCTTCGCCGAGGGGCAGCGCCGCTACGTCGAGAGCCTCTCGGCCTACGCCCGGCAGTTCCTGGGCCGCATCAACAAGCCCGACGTCGACATCATCACGGGCATCGCCCCGGCCATCGCCATCGAGCAGAAGGTCAACACGCGCAACCCGCGCTCGACCGTCGGCACGACGACCGAAATCTACGACTACCTCAAGCTGCTCTTCGCCCGCGCGGGCCACACCTTCTCGCCCGTCTCGGGGCAGGAGGTGCGCTGCTACAGCGTGGACGACGTGGCGGCACAGCTGCTCGCACAGCCCGAAGGGAGCCGCGCCGTCATCGCCGCACCGCTCGTGCTGGCCCCGGGGCAGGGGATCATCGAGAAGCTGACGCTGCTGCTCGCCGACGGTCTGCTGCGCCTCCACACGCAGGGGGCAACCCGCCTGATCGAGGAGGTGCTGCCCGAAATCGGACCGCAGAGCGACCCGTCGCAGTTCAGCGTCGTGATCGACCGCCTGCGCGTGGCCGCCGACGCCGACACGCAGACCCGCATCCGCGACTCCGTGGCCCGGGCCTTCTCCTACGGCGACGGCGTCTGCCGCCTCATCACCGAGGCGGGCGAGCAGACCTTCTCGTCGCGCTTCGAGGCTGACGGCATCGAGTTCGAGCCCCCGACGGAGCATCTGTTCAGCTTCAACAACCCGCTGGGCGCCTGCCCGCGCTGCGAAGGCTACGGCAAGGTGATCGGCATCGACGAGGACCTGGTGATCCCCGACAAGAGCCGCTCCGTCTACGACGACGCCATCGCCTGCTGGCGCGGCGAAACCATGCGCCGCTGGAAGGAGAAGCTCATCGAGAACGCCGACAAGTTCGATTTCCCGATCCATACGCCCTTCCACGCGCTGACGGCCGAGCAGAAACGGCTGCTGTGGCGCGGCAACGAATACTTCCACGGACTGGACGACTTCTTCGCCTACATCGACTCGGAGCGGCGCAAGATCCAGTTCCGCGTGATGAAGGCCCGCTACACGGGCAAGACCGTCTGCCCGGAGTGCGGCGGCTCGCGCCTGCGCCGCGAAGCGCTCTACGTGCGTGTGGGCGGGCGGACGATCGCCGACCTGGTGGCCATGCCGGTCGACGAGCTGATCGACTTCTTCAACCATCTCACGCTCGACGAGCACGACACGAAGACCGCGGCACGCATCCTGACCGAGATACGCAACCGCCTGCAGTACCTCGCCGACGTGGGGCTCGGCTACCTGACGCTCGACCGCCTGTCGTCGACCCTCTCGGGCGGCGAGAGCCAGCGCATCAACCTCTCGACCTCGCTGGGCAGCAACCTCACCGGCTCGCTCTACATCCTCGACGAGCCCTCGATCGGCCTGCACCCGCGCGACACGAACCGCCTGGTCAAGGTGCTGCGGCAGCTGCGCGACCTGGGCAACACGGTGATCGTCGTCGAGCACGAGGAGGAGGTGATCCGCGCCGCCGACTGGATCGTGGACATCGGCCCCGGAGCGGGCTATCAGGGCGGCGAGGTGATCTTCAGCGGACCACTGCCGCAGCTGCTCGAAGCGCCGCGGAGCCTCACGGCCGACTACCTCGCCGGACGGCGGTCGATCACGCCGCCCCCGGCACCGCGCGGCTGGAGCCGCTCGATCACGATCCGCGGGGCGCGCGAAAACAACCTGCGCAACATCGACGTGCGCATCCCGCTCGGCGTGATGACCTGCATCACGGGAGTCAGCGGCTCGGGCAAGTCGTCGCTCGTGAAGGGCATTCTCTACCCGGCGCTGCGGCGCATGCTCTTCGACACGGGCGTCAAGCCCGGCGACTTCGACGCAATCGAGGGCGACGTGCGGCTGCTGCGCTCGGTCGAGATGGTCGACCAGAACCCCATCGGCAAGTCGTCGCGCTCGAATCCCGTGACCTACATCAAGGCCTACGACGAAATCCGCAAGCTCTTCGCCGACCAGCCCTATGCCCAGCACAACGCCCTCACGCCGGCGCACTTCTCGTTCAACGTCGCGGGCGGCCGCTGCGAGGAGTGCCAGGGCGAAGGGGTCATCAAGGTCTCGATGCAGTTCATGGCCGACGTGGAGCTGGTCTGCGAGGCGTGCGGGGGCAAGCGCTTCCGCGACGAGGTGCTCGAGGTCAAATACCGCGGGCGGTCGATCTACGACGTGCTGGAGATGACCGTTGACGACGCCGTGGCCTTCTTCGGCGAGGACGAGCGGAACGCCACGTGCCGCCGCATCGTCGAACGGCTCCGCCCGCTGCAGGACGTCGGGCTGGGCTACATCAAGCTCGGGCAGTCCTCCTCGACGCTCTCGGGCGGCGAGAGCCAGCGCGTGAAGCTCGCCTCGTTCCTCACGCGCGAAAGCACGGAGGGGAGCGTGATGTTCATCTTCGACGAGCCGACCACGGGACTGCACTTCCACGACATCTCGAAGCTGCTCGCGGCCTTCGACGCCCTGATCGAACGGGGCCACACGATCGTCATCGTCGAGCACAACATGGACATCATCAAGTGCGCCGACTGGGTCGTGGACCTCGGGCCCGAGGCGGGCAGCGGCGGCGGCAGCGTCGTCTTCGAGGGGACGCCGCGCGAGCTGGAGCACTGCGCGGCAAGCCATACGGGGGCCTTTCTGGCCAAACGCGGAAAACTGAACGATGAATAGGGAATTCACGACATACACGCTGCCCAACGGCATCCGGGGCATCCACCGCCAGGTGAAGGGGTCGGTGGCGCACTGCGCGCTGGTGATCGGCGCGGGGAGCCGCGACGAACGGCCCGATGAATACGGGCTGGCGCACTTCACCGAGCACGCCTTCTTCAAGGGGACGCAGCGGCGCCGCGCCTGGCAGGTCAACTGCCGCCTGGAGAACCTCGGCGGCGAACTGAACGCCTTCACGACGAAGGAGGAGACGACGATCCACGCCACGACGCTGCGCGGCGACTTCGCGAAGGCCGTGGAGCTGATCGCCGACGTCGCCTTCCACTCGACCTTCCCCGAACGGGAGCTGGAACGCGAGAAGGAGGTGATCGTCGACGAGATCAACACCTACAAGGATTCGCCCGTCGACATGATCTACGACACGTTCGAGGACATGCTCTTCGAGGGGTCGGAGCTGGGCCACAACATCCTCGGACGCAAGGCCGCGCTGATGCGCTACGACGGCGACGCGATCCGCACCTTCACGGCCCGCACGCACACGACCGACCGCATGGTCTTCTCGTCGATCGGCAGCTTCCCGGCCCGCACGGCCGAGGCGGTTGCCGCACGCTACCTGGCCGCCGAGCCCGCCTCCGCGCGGAGTTTCGAACGCAAGGCCCCCGCGGCATACCGTCCCTTCGAGAAGAGCGTCACGAAGCACACGCACCAGACGCACTGCATCATCGGCAACCGCGCCTGCGGCATCGGCGACGAGCGGCGGCTGGAGCTCTCGCTGCTGACGAACATTCTGGGCGGGCCGTGCGCCAATTCGCTGCTGAACGTCGTCGTGCGCGAACGCCACGGCCTCTCCTACAACATCGAGGCGACCTACACGCCCTACAGCGACACGGGCATCGCGGCAATCTACTTCAGCTCCGAGCATGCGAACGCAGCGCAGTGCATCGAACTCATCGAGGAGCAGCTGCACCGCCTGCGCACCACGCCGCTCACGGCCCGGCAGCTCTCGATGGCCAAAAAGCAGTTCATCGCACAGCTGGCCATTTCGAGCGAGAGCAACGAAAGCTACATGCTCAGCGCCGGCAAGAGCCTGCTGGTGCACGACAGCGTCGACACGATGGAGGAGGTCTACGCCCGGGTGCGGGCGCTGACGTCCGAACAGCTCATGGCCGCAGCGGGGGAGGTCTTCAACGGCATGTCGCGGCTCATCTACAAATAACGGAAGGAATCATGGACGCGCTGGAACAGTACATACACGACCACACGGAGCCCGAGGAGGCGCTGCTGCACGAACTGGACCGCGAAACGAACCTCAGGACCGTTGCGCCGCGCATGCTCTCGGGGCACATTCAGGGCCGGCTGCTCGAGATGTTTGTCAGGATGGTGCGTCCGCGGCGCGTGCTCGAAATCGGCACCTTCACGGGCTACTCGGCCCTCTCGATGGCCGCGGGGCTCGACGACGGCGCCGAGCTGCACACCGTCGAGGTCGACGACGAACTCGAGGAGGTGGCGCAGTCCTATTTCGACCGCAGCCCCTACGGAGGCCGCATCCGCCTGCACATCGGGTCGGCACTCGACATCGCCCCGGCGCTCGGCGGGCGCTTCGACCTGGTCTTCATCGACGGCGACAAGCGCGAATACCCCGACTACTACCGCATGCTGATGGGCGACCGCGGCACGCCGCCGCTCGTCGGCAGCGGCTCGGTGCTTATCGCCGACAACATCCTCTGGTCGGGCAAGGTCGTCGGCCCCGTAGCCCACAACGACCGCCACACGCAGGCGCTCGTGGAGTTCAACCGCATGGTCGTCGGCGACCCGCGCGTCGAGAACGTCATCGTCCCGCTGCGCGACGGGCTGAACCTCATCCGGGTGCGGTAGGGGAAACGGCGGAAGAGAAGACGGCAGGGAAGACGGCGGCAGGAAAGACGGCGGGCCCGCGATGGACCAATCCGCGCCCGCCCGCGGGACTGCCGCCGCAAAACCGCCGGACGAGCGCTCCGGAAGCGGGCAAAGAGCAGCCCGCAGACGGTCCGCAGCAGCCTAACAAAGGCCCGACAGCAGCCCGAGTGCAAGATTTTGCGGTCGGAATGAAGCATTCTCGCGATTTTTTCCTATCTTCACGGTACCAATCAAAATTGCCCGCCATGAAAAAGCTCATTCTGTCGCTCGCCGCAACGCTGGCCGCCGTATCCCTGCTGCAAGCCCAGGAACCCGACTATCGGATCGGAAAGGTCTCCGAAGAGGAGCTCCGGATGGAGCGGTACGACAGGGACCCCGATGCCGAGGCCGTGGTACTCTGCGAGGAGGTTCGGACCTACTACCTGATCGGCAACCAGTTCACCCGCATGACCGACTACTTCATCCGCATCAAGGTACTCAAGGCGGAAGGCAAGGAGTATGCCGACGTCGAACTGCCGTATGTCTTCCAGCGCGAGAATTACGCCAGTCTCGATGCCGTGGCCTACAACCTCGTGGACGGCAAGGTCGTGAAGACCCCGCTCAAGAAGCAGTACCTGTTCCGCGAGCAGGTCGGCGAGGAGCAGTGGCTGCTGAAGTTCTCGGTCCCGGAGGTACGCGAGGGCACGGTCATCGAGTACCGCTACCGCATGAATTCGGACTTCGTCACCTACATTCCGACGATCGTCGTGCAGCACGCCATTCCCACCGAGTACATCAGGGCGGCGGTCGAAATTCCCGAATACCTCCGTTTCAACATCGACACGAAAGGGTATCTCTCCCTCGACATGCAGGAGAATGTCATCGCCGGACGGATCGCCGGCACGAACGTCCCCTACAACGTGCGCGAGATCCGGCTCGAAGGGCGGGACATTCCGGCGCTCAAACGCGAGCCCTTCGTCTGGAACCGCAACGAATACCGCTCGATGATCGACTTCGAGCTCTCGCAGCTTGCCCTGCCGTTCACGCAGGTGGAAAACTTCTCCTCGTCGTGGAAGGATGTCAACGAGCTCCTCTCGAAAATCGACTTCAACGACAACATCCACATGGGCAACCCCTTCAAGAAGGAGGTCGACGCCATCGTGGCGCAAAAGCCGGCACCCCGGCAGATGCTGCACGAGATTCTGCACATGGTCCAGTCACACATGAAATGGGACGGGAAATACCGGCTCATGAGCCCGTCGCCGAACGACGCCGTGAAACGGGGTTCGGGCAACAGCGCCGAGATCAACTCCGTGCTGATGGCCGCAGTGAAGGATGCGGGCTTCGACGTCGTACCCATTCTGCTCAATCCGCGTTCGATGGGGCGTCTGCCCCAGATGTACGCCACGCTGGACGGCATCAACACCTTCATTCTGCGGGTGACGCTCGACGACGGAAAGTTCGCCTATCTCGACGGCACGGACCCCGACTCGGACGTGGATCTGCTGCCGACCGAGCTGCTCGTCGACCGTGCGCGCATCTACGGGGTCGACGGCAACGTCGGATGATGCGACATCTCGCAGCTCTCACCGAGCAGTACGGTCATCAACATGAACCTGCACTTCGACAGCGATCTGTCGCTGCGCGGATGGATCACCGAACGATTCACCAATCAGTCCGCCATGCAGTACAGCTCCGCCTGCACGAAGGCCGGTTCGGAGGAGAAGTATGCCGAAGGACTGGAAGAGAGTCACCACATCCGGATCGACAGCCTGACGATCAACGGCCGGGGCAGCGCCCTGCTCACACAGCAGTATGCGATGACGCGCGAAACGGAAAAGGCCGGCGACTTCATCTATCTCGACGCGACCGTCATTCCCTTCCTGTCGGAGAACCCCTTCCGGAGTGCCGAGCGCAGCTATCCCGTGGAGTTCGACAACGCGGACTCCTACCTCATCCAGGGCACCATCCGCCTGCCCGAGGGCTACGTGGTCGAAGAGCTGCCCCGGGCTGTCCGGCTCAATGCGTTCAACGGTGACATCACCTGCTCCTACATCGTGCAGGCCGCCAACGGAGCCATCCAGTTCCGCATGCAATTCAAACAGAAACGACTCATCTTCCAGCCCGGAGAGTACGCCGACCTGCAGGCCTTCTACGGCGCCGTCGTGAACATGTGCAACGGCAAGATCGTCCTCCACAAACAACAGTAGAGCCATGCTGCGACTCCTTGTCATGCTGCTGGGCGGCCTGCTGCTGCCGCTTCTTGCCGCAGCACAGTCCGCGGACGCAATCCCCGAGGCCCTGCTTGCGGAGAGCGATGCCGTCGTGCGGCTCGACGAAACCGAAACGACCTACACCTCGCCGACCAACGTCGTGGAGCGCCACCACCGGCAGATCACGATTCTCCGGCAGTCGGCCGCCCGCAAGGGGTTCTTCACCTGTGTCGTGGACCGCAACAGCGCGCTGAAGAGCTTTGCGGGAACGGTGCGCGACGCCCATGGCAAGGTAATCCGCAAACTCAAGCGCTCGGAGCTGAAATACAGCGAATATTCGTCGGGGCTGGCCGACGATGCCGGCTACTACACGCTCGAAATCCTCGCCCCGACGGTGCCCTATACCGTCGACGTGGAGTACGAAATCGCCTGCAACGACGGCATACTCGCCTTTGCGCCGTTTCTGCCCGTCGCCTCGACCGCAACCTCGCTCGAGAAGGCTGCCTACACGCTCTCCATGCCGGCCGGCACGCCGCTCGGCTACAAGTGCTGCCGCACCGGCAAACCCGAGAAGCGCACGGAGAAGGGGTGCGACATCTACCGCTGGCAGCTCGAACAGCTGCCTGCCGTGGAGGCCGAGGAGATGATGCCCCCGCTGATCGACCTGCTGCCGATGGTCTTCGCCGTGCCGTATGACTTCCGCTACGGGCAGACGCAGGGCAGCATGCGCGACTGGCAGTCGTTCGGCGCCTGGCAGCGGAAACTGCTCGAAGGGCGCGACGCCCTGCCCGACGCCCTCCGCCGGGAGGTGCACACCCTCACGGACACGCTGGCGACACCCCGCGAAAAGGTCCGCGCACTCTACGACTATCTGGGCGCCACGACCCGCTACGTGAGCATCCAGCTGGGTATCGGAGGCCTTCAGCCGATGCCGGCCGCCGAGGTCTTCCGCACGAAGTTCGGCGACTGCAAGGCGCTGGCGAACTACCTGCGGGCCCTGCTCGCCGAATGCGGCATCGACTCGGACTATGCGATCATCCACCTCGACCGGCCGCGCATGTTCCGCGACTTCGCCTCGGCAAACCAGGCCAACCACGCCATCCTGCGCGTCCCGCTCGCGGCCGACACGCTGTGGCTCGAATGCACGAATACGGAGATTCCGTTCGGTTACATCCACGAAGATATCGCGGGACACGACGCCATCCTCATCACGCGCGAGGGCGGCGTTTTCACGACGCTGCCCCGGTATGCCGACTCGCTGAACCGCATGGTCCGCCACGTGGAGCTGGACGTCGCACCCGACGGTTCGGTCGCGGGGCACGTCACCGAACGCTACGAGGCCGTGCAGTACGAATGGAAGATGGGATTTCCGAAACTCGACGCACGCGATCGGACCGACTACCTGCGCGGGGAGCTGAAACTCCCGACGGCCGCCATCACGGGGATCGCCTGCACGGAGCACAAGGCGCCGATCCCCGTGATCGAGATCACCTACGACTTCACGGCGACGCACTTCGTCAACTTCTCGGGCGAGCGGGGCTTCGTGCCGCTCTTTCCCTTCCGTGAGCCGGGTGTCACGACGGCCCGCAGGCGCACCAACGACCTCTTCCGCGAGACCGGCTACTGCGACACGGAGCGCATCACGATCCGCCTGCCCGAGAACCTGCGCATCGAGGCGCTGCCCCGCACGGAGAGCCTCGACAACCTCTTCGGGCGCTGTGCGCTCACGCTCGACACCGCGGAGAACGCCATCACGGCGGAGTGCCGCATCAGCAAGTACTCCGGTACCTTTCCGCGCGAGGAGTTCGAGGCCTACAAGGAGCTCGGCAACACCATCAGGAAGGCCTACGGAGCCAGCATCGTGGTAAAACGGCAGTAACCGCGCAAAGAAGGGGTGGGGGTAGAGAGAAGACAAGCGATTTTTTCGTAACTTGCCGCAAATTTTCCGCATCATGGAACTCGAGGAACTGCAACGGCGCGTCGACGCCTGGATTCACGAATACGGCGTGCGCTACTTTTCGGAACTGACGAACATGGCCTGCCTCACGGAAGAGGTGGGGGAGCTGGCCCGCGTGATGGCCCGCCGCTACGGCGACCAGTCGTTCAAGGCGGGCGATCGCGGACTGCGTCATTCCAAGAACTTCCGCCAGATCACAAACACACATCTCAGACTGAAAAAGAACACATAAAATCCGGATCCGCGTGGTATCTGCAAATACCTTGAAAAAATCAGCAAGATCCTTCAAAACCTCTTCATCCGGTATATGCCCCTCTGCCTTATGTACAAGTTCTTCGTGTATACAAAATGTATCACAACATTCTACTTCTGTCTTTTTCAT
>OLPO01002852.1_pt1 | contig 10265 bp, 6 predicted proteins | sample 1672831 | NCBI WGS metagenome assembly OLPO01 (sample SAMEA3136728, study PRJEB25190) | human gut metagenome
TGATCACAGTCAACGAAAATTATGATTTAGATGAAATAATCCCCCGTTTAAAAGCATATACAACTGGAAAAGTAGTTGAAAAAGTTACATGCAGTGAGAAGGAAGTACTGAAAGGAAACGGACCGAAGGTTGCTCTTATGGATTTTGGTGCAAAACGCAATATTGCACGTTCTCTGAATGAAAGAGGCTGTCAGGTAACGATTTATCCGGCACTTACATCTGCTGAAGAAATCCTTGCAGACCATCCGGATGGAATCATGCTCAGCAACGGACCTGGAGACCCGAAGGAATGCACTACTATTATAGAAGAAATCCGCAAACTTTATGCGTCAGATGTACCAATTTTTGCAATCTGCCTCGGACATCAGCTGATGGCACTTGCTACAGGCGGTGATACACATAAAATGAAATACGGACACAGAGGAGGCAATCATCCGGTTAAGGATCTTGCAACAGGACGTGTTTATATTTCATCTCAGAACCATGGATACGTGGTTGATGCGGAAGCCCTTGAGAAAAAAGGTATTGCAAAACCTGCATTTGTCAATGTAAACGATGGTACAAACGAAGGAATGGCTTATGAAGGCAAAAACATCTTCACGGTACAGTTCCATCCGGAAGCCTGCCCTGGACCGCAGGACTCCAGCTACCTGTTTGACAGATTTATGGAAATGATGGGAGGAACAGATCATGCCGAGAAATAAAGATATACATAAAGTTCTTGTAATTGGATCCGGTCCGATTATCATCGGCCAGGCAGCAGAGTTTGACTACGCTGGTACACAGGCATGCCGTTCTCTGAAAGAAGAAGGCATGGAAGTTGTTCTTCTGAACTCCAACCCTGCTACGATCATGACAGACAAAGACATTGCAGATAAAGTTTATATTGAGCCTCTTACTGTAGAGGTTGTAGAGCAGCTGATCCTTAAAGAAAAACCGGACAGCGTACTGCCGACACTGGGTGGCCAGGCAGGTCTGAACCTTGCAATGGAACTGGAAGAAAAAGGTTTTCTCAAAGAACATAATGTGCGTCTGATCGGTACCACAGCAGAGACGATCAAGAAGGCTGAAGACCGTCAGGAATTCAAAGACACCATGGAAAAAATCGGTGAGCCGGTTGCTGCTTCTAAAGTCGTAACAACAGTAGAAGATGGTGTGGCTTTTACTAAAAAGATAGGATATCCGGTCGTTCTCCGTCCGGCTTACACACTTGGTGGAAGTGGCGGTGGTATCGCTAATAACGAATACGAACTGAGAGAAATCCTCGAGAATGGTCTCAGACTTTCCCGTGTAGGAGAAGTTCTTGTAGAACGTTGTATCGCGGGATGGAAAGAAATCGAATACGAAGTAATGCGTGACAGTGCAGGAAACTGTATTACTGTCTGCAACATGGAAAACATTGACCCGGTTGGTGTACATACAGGTGACTCTATCGTAGTTGCTCCATCTCAGACACTGGGTGACAAAGAATATCAGATGCTTCGTACATCAGCACTGAATATCATCACAGAACTTGGTATCACAGGTGGATGTAACGTACAGTATGCACTGCATCCGGAAAGCTTCGAATACTGTGTTATCGAAGTAAATCCTCGTGTAAGCCGTTCTTCTGCACTGGCAAGTAAAGCTACCGGTTATCCGATTGCCAAAGTTGCAGCGAAGATTGCGCTTGGATATACACTGGATGAAATCCCGAATGCCATTACAGGAAAAACATATGCAAGTTTCGAGCCAATGCTTGACTATTGTGTAGTTAAAATTCCGAGACTTCCATTTGATAAATTCATCACTGCCAAGAGAACACTGACTACTCAGATGAAAGCTACCGGTGAGGTTATGAGTATCTGCCATAATTTCGAAGGTGCACTTATGAAAGCTATCCGTTCTCTGGAGCAGCATGTAGACAGCCTGATGTCCTATGACTTCACAGGCTTGGATGAGGATGAACTGATTGAAGCACTGGCAGTTGTAGATGACCGTCGTATCTGGAAGATTGCGGAGGCAATCCGAAGAGATATTTCCAAAGAATATATCCACAGAATCACTAAGATCGACAGATGGTTTATTGACAAAATTGCAATTCTGGTAGAGATGGAACAGGCTCTGAAGACACAGCCGCTTACAGAAGAACTTCTTCTTGAAGCAAAACGCATGGAATTCCCGGATTATGTGATCGCAAATCTTTGCGGAAGAACAGAAGCAGATATCAAAGCTCTCCGTCAGGGTTATAAGATCACAGCAGCTTACAAGATGGTAGACACCTGTGCAGCTGAGTTTGCTGCCGCAACACCATATTACTATTCTGTGTATGGCGGCCCGGATACAGAAAATGAAGCAGTTTCTGCCCATGATAAGAAAAAAGTTCTTGTTCTTGGTTCTGGACCGATCCGTATCGGACAGGGTATCGAATTTGATTTCTGTTCTGTACATTGTACATGGGCATTCAAAAAAGAAGGCTATGAGACAATTATTGTAAACAATAACCCGGAAACTGTCAGCACAGACTTTGATATTGCAGATAAGCTGTATTTCGAGCCATTGACACCGGAAGATGTGGAGAACATCGTAAATATTGAAAAACCGGACGGAGCAGTTGTACAGTTCGGTGGACAGACTGCCATCAAGCTTACAGAAGCACTGATGAAGATGGGAGTCAAGATCCTTGGAACATCTGCAGAAGATGTTGATGCTGCAGAGGACCGTGAGCTCTTTGATGAGATCCTTGAAAAATGTGAGATCCCGAGACCGAAGGGACAGACTGTATTCACAGCAGAGGAAGCTAAAAAGGCTGCCAACGAGTTAGGATATCCGGTACTTGTTCGTCCTTCCTATGTTCTTGGTGGACAGGGCATGCGTATTGCAGTCAGTGACGAGGATGTAGAGGAATATATCGGAATCATCAATCAGATTGCACAGGAACATCCGATTCTGGTTGACAAATACCTGATGGGTAAAGAAATCGAAGTCGATGCAGTTTGTGATGGAGAGGATATCCTGATTCCTGGTATCATGGAGCATATTGAACGTGCTGGTATCCATTCCGGAGACAGTATTTCCGTATATCCGGCACAGACGATCAGCCAGAGAGCAAAAGATACAATTGCTGAGTATACACGTCGTCTTGCAAAAGCACTTCATGTAGTTGGTATGATCAATATTCAGTTTATTGTATGTGGCGAAGAAGTATATGTTATCGAAGTAAATCCGCGTTCCAGCCGTACAGTACCATACATCAGTAAGGTAACCGGAATCCCGATCGTACCGTTAGCAACGAAAGTGATCCTTGGATACAAACTCAAAGATATGGGATATACGCCAGGGCTTCAGCCGGAAGCAAAACATATCGCGATCAAGATGCCGGTATTCTCCTTCGAGAAGATCCGTGGCGCTGATATCAGCCTTGGACCAGAGATGAAGTCCACAGGTGAATGTCTTGGTATTGCAGAGAACTTCAACGAAGCTCTGTACAAAGCATTTATCGGAGCCGGAATCAAACTTCCGAAGTATAAGAACATGATCATCACTGTCAAAGATGAAGATCAGCAGGAAGTTGTTCCGATCGCAAGGCGTTTTGAGGCACTTGGATACCGTATCTATGCAACAAGAGGCACAGCAAGAGTCCTCAAAGAAAATGGAATCAAGGCAATCCGTACTAACAAACTGGAACAGCCGGCGCCGAACCTTATGGACCTTATTCTGGGACATAAGATTGATGTTGTTATTGATACACCTCCACAGGGTGTGGAACATCAGAAAGACGGTTTCGTGATTCGTCGAAATGCGATTGAGACAGGCGTTAATGTCCTTACCAGTCTGGACACCGCAGAGGCACTTGTAACCAGTCTTGAGAATACAGACCTTCACAATCTGACACTGATCGATATTGCAACGATCGCAAGCAGATAATCGAATAAAAATGATTTACTGACCGGAGAAGCCGCAGAAGTTTCTCCGGTCTTGTATGTTGCAGAAAAGAAAAGTTAACCAAAACTTAAACTTTGAATTAAAATGTATGGAAAGGTTTACGAACCACCGAAACTGTAATATACTGATACATGAAAAATAAAACAGAGAGGAAAAAAAACATGAGTGTTTTGGAGTTTATAAAAGTTGTGATCCTCGGCATCGTAGAGGGTATTACTGAGTGGCTTCCAATCAGCAGTACCGGTCATATGATCCTTGTAGATGAGTTTATCAAGATGGATATGACCACAGAATTTAAGGATTTTTTTCTGGTAGTCATTCAGCTGGGGGCAATCCTTGCGGTTGTTGTCCTGTATTGGAGTAAGCTGTGGCCATTTTACATACGACAGATACCCAAGAAGAAAAAAGCACAGATTGCACGTAAGAATCCGTTTTCTCGCATTGTGCTGACTTTTGTGGAGAAGTTCTGTGATAAAGATAAATGGATTTTGTGGTTTAAGATTATAGTGGCATGCATCCCGACTATCGTGATCGCGCTTCCATTCAATGATTTTATCGAAGAGAAATTTAACAACTATGTGGTTGTTGCAATTGCACTTATCGTGTATGGTGTGATTTTTATCATTGTAGAAAATTACAATAAACGAAGAAAACCAATCTGTACATCTCTTGAAGATCTGAGTTTTGCCACGGCATTCAAGATTGGTATTTTTCAGGTATTATCTGTTATTCCGGGAACATCCCGTTCCGGTTCCACGATTATTGGAGGTATCCTTGTTGGTACTTCAAGAACGGTTGCAGCAGAATTTACCTTTTTTCTGGCAATTCCGGTTATGTTCGGAGCGAGTCTGCTGAAACTGGTAAAATTCGGCTTCACATTCACTCCGGCAGAGGTTCTTACACTGGTCACCGGTGTTGTGGTTGCATTTTTTGTTTCTATTATCGCCATCAAATTCCTGATGGGATATATTAAGAAACATGATTTCAAGGCTTTTGGCTGGTATCGTATCGTACTTGGTGTTCTTGTGCTGGGCTATTTTGTAGGAAAAAGTTTCCTTGGATAATTGAATATAGAAATGAATCAAATTCTGACCAGGCTGCTGTAAAATATTGTTATGGCAGCCTGATTTAGTTGCTGTTCACTCCGTTCACAGCACTTGGCCAAAATGCATTTTAAATCACCTACGGTGATGGCATTTTGACCTGTATGTCTCGGGATTTTGTCATATATATGACAAAACACCTCGCGGAATATTGACTTATGAACACTGATTTGACTTTTAAGAGCATACATGGGATAATAAAAAGAACTATGGAAAATAAAAAATGAAATAGAACGGTCTTCAGACCGGAGAGGATGGTAAATAATGAAAGCAAAACATATAATGCTCGTACTTGGCATGACAATGATACTTACCTTTACAGGATGTGGTTCTTCAAAACCGGTTGTTGAAGTGACACCGACTCCGGCAGCAACACCGACACCGACAGAAGTTCCGGTAACAGTAACACCGGTACCGACATCCACACCGGCTCCGAAAGTGATTGGAGTTAAGACTTCTCAGGCGAAATATATTTATATGACCAATGGTCTGCAGGATGATCTGAGAGAAATCTATCTGATGACATCCGGCGGAGATGACTGGGGCAAGAACCTGATTCCGGCAGAAGCTTCTGTAAAAGCATCTGAACAGGTACAGATGTTCTATACTCCGGATGACACAGCTGTTTCTTCAGACAGTACAGATGAATCAACAGATACAACAACTACAACTGTATATGATATGAAGATCGTTACTGCAAAAGGAGATGTTTACCAGATTTACAGCATTGATCTCAGTGATATGGAAAAAGCATCTCTTGCTTATGATGAAGAAAGCTCCACAGCATATCTTACATACACAAGTCTTGCAGACAAGTCTGAAAAAGATACAAAGGACAACTCACAGCAGACAGCATCCTCTGATGAATCCGATGACAGTGATACAGAAACTTACAGTAGTGATGACAGCAGCGATGACAGTAGTTATGACAGTGGCTCTTCGGACAGTAGCAGCTATGACGACAGCAGTGACGACAGCAGTGATGACAGCAGTTATGACAGTAGTTCTTCGGATAACGGTAGTTATGATGATGGCAGCAGCTATGATGACAGTGACGACTATGATGACGGAAGCGATGATTATGTTGATGAGGGAAATGATTCAGATTCCTATGACAGTGGCAGTGATGACTGGAACTACTAAAATATTTTGAGGTTCTATAAAAAATTTCTATTGCAAATTGCAGCTGTTAAATTGATTTGAATTTTTATTACAGTTAAAATATTAGCATGAATATTGAACAACATTTGAGAGAAAAGAAGGGAGATATATTCATGAAGAAAAAAATATTAACTGTAATGCTGGCTGGCGTTATGGCAGCAGGAATGAGTGCAGGAAGTGTACAGGCTGCAACAACAGAGGATGCAAGTGGTGATCTGTATGTATTTATTGCAGCAAGCCTTGCAAATGCAATGGATGAGATCCAGAAAGATTTTAATGAAGAGTATCCGGATGTTAATATTCTTTTCAATGCAGACAGTTCAGGTACATTACAGACACAGATCGAAGAAGGTTCCAGATGTGATATCTTCTTTTCAGCAGCAACCAAACAGATGGATGCGCTGGTAGATGAGGAACTGGCCAAGAAAGACTCTGTGGTAGATCTCCTGGAGAACAAAGTTGTTCTGATCAAACCAAAGGATGGCGAAACAAAAGTTACAGGTTTCGAAAATATCACAGATGCGAAGAACATTGCGCTTGCGGGCGAGGATGTACCGGTTGGACAGTATTCCCGTGAAATCTTCAAAAACCTTGGCATCGAAGACGATGTTAACAAGATGGAGATCAATGAAGGCAAGAATGTAACAGATGTGCTTGCATCTGTCAGCGAGGGAAGTAACGAAATCGGTATCGTTTATGCAACAGATGCTACATCCGTTGCAGACAAAGTAGATGTTATCGCAGAAGCTCCGGAAGGTTCTCTGGAAACACCGGTTCTTTATCCGGTGGGACTTACTGTAGACGCAGAGGCATCTGACGAAGAAGCAGCTGCTGCAGATGCATTTCTTGAGTACCTGCAGACGAATGATGCCATGAAAGTATTTGAAGAGTATGGGTTTGCCGCATATAAAGCAGATGATAAGAAAGAAGGAACTGCAGAAGAAGCTAAATAATTATCGATTACATATAAAAGGGGCGGCATATATGTCAGCCCCTTTTTGTACATACAAAAGGAAAGAAAAGAATGGAATTTTTACAGGAAATAAACTGGAGTCCATTGTGGATTTCTTTAAAGACCGGAGCAGTGGCTACGACAATTGCCTTTTTTCTGGGAATTTTCTGTGCACGTAAGATTATGAAGATGAAGCCGGTATCGAGAGCAATATGGGATGGAATCCTGACTATGCCACTGGTGCTTCCGCCGACAGTTGCTGGTTTCTTTTTGCTGTTGATCTTCAGTCTCAGGAGACCTTTCGGAAAATTTCTCATGGAGAATTTTGATTTTAAAGTGATACAGACATGGAAAGGCTGCGTGATCGCTGCTGCAGTGATTGCATTTCCACTGATGTACCGAAATGCAAGGGCTGCTTTTGAACAGGTGGATGTGAATCTGATCTATGCAGGACAGACACTGGGAATGAGTGATCGCAGAATTTTCTGGAAAGTGATCGTTCCGGCGGCTGCGCCGGGAATTGCATCCGGAACTGTTCTGGCATTTGCAAGAGCAATTGGTGAGTATGGAGCGACTTCCATGCTTGCAGGAAACATTCTTGGTAAGACTCGTACAGTGTCCGTTGCAATTGCAGCAGAAACTTCGGCTGGAAATTATGATATAGCCGGGTTCTGGGTTGTGGTAATCGTAGTGATCTCGTTTGTGATCGTGGCACTGATCAATATTGTCTCAGGGCGGGGCATGAAGAGTAGAAGGTGGATCTGATGGCAATACAGGTAAATATAGAAAAGAATTTTAAAGGCTTTTCTCTCAAGTCAGTGTTTGAGAGCAATACATCAGCAACTGGAATCCTCGGTGCATCTGGAAGTGGAAAGAGTATGACACTTCGTTGTATCGCAGGAATTGAGACGCCGGACAGAGGCAAAATCGTAATCAAAGGAAGAACAGTTTTTGACTCAGAAAAGAAAATCAATCTGAAGCCGCAGGAGCGTCGGATTGGGTACCTGTTTCAGAATTATGCATTGTTTCCGACAATGACAGTAAAAGATAATATTCTGTGCGGTTATCGTGGTGAGAAGGGACAGAGAGAAGAAAAAGCCAGAGATTTTATGAAAAGATATCAGTTGGAGGGACTGGAAAACCGTTATCCATCACAACTTTCCGGTGGACAGCAGCAGAGAGTTGCTCTGGCAAGAATGATGATTGGTGAGCCGGAAGCAATCCTTCTGGATGAACCTTTTTCTGCACTGGATGGATATTTGAAGGATGTACTGCAAAAAGATATGCAGGAATTTCTAAAACAGTATCAGGGAGATATGCTGATGGTCACACATAGTCGAGATGAGGCCTTCAGATTTTGCAATGAGCTGATGCTTCTAAAAGATGGCAAGACACTGATATTTGGTGATACAAGAAAATTATTTGAACAGCCACAGCTTCTGGAAGCAGCAAGACTGACCGGCTGCAAAAACAGTTCGAGAATTGAACGTATGGGAGAATATCAGGTATTTGCTCTGGACTGGGGAATATCTCTTTGTACAGAGCAGAAGGTGGAACTGGATATGACACATATCGCAATCCGCGGTCACTGGATTCGTCCGTCAGAGAAGGCGGGAGAAAACTGCCTGGTATTTGAAGCGGCAGAGTATGTGGAGACAACCTTTGAACATCAGTATCTGGTGAAAAGTCCGGGAATGGAAGACGGGGCAGTTCTCTGGTGGATGCGCCCGAAAAAAAGTTTTACGGACGAGCATGATAAGAACCTGCCGAAATATCTCTATCTTCCACCTGAACACCTGATGCTCCTGAAATAAAAACGACTCCCCCTCAGGTTCTGTTCTGATATCGCAGATACCGGGACACAAGCATGGCAAGCTTAAAGGTCATAGCATCTTCGAAGGTACGGAGATCAAGTCCAAACCGTTTCTGTATCTTTTCAAAACGATACACAAGCGTATTCCTATGCACATACAACTGTCTGGATGTCTCCGACAGATTCAGATTATTCTCAAAGAAAGTACGGATGATCGCCAGTGTCTCTCCGTCGATGGAATCCAGTGATTCATCTCCGAAAATTTCCTGGATGAACATTTCACAGATGGAAACCGGAAGCTGGTAGAGCAGTCGTCCAATACCGAGAGTGCGATATCCGAAGACATTGCGTTCGGCATAGAAAATTTTACCAATCTCAAGAGCGGTGCGGGCTTCTTTGTATGCATTGGAAAGATCTTTCAGGTCATTTGCCGTGTTGCTGTAAGCAACCCAGGCCTGTGTCATGGCTTCTGTGCCCAGCATATCTACAAGCATATGTGCAATATTTTCCAGATCGTCATATGTTTCTGCAGATGTCAGTTCACGGACGATGATAATGCCACGATTATCGATAGAAGTGATGAAATCATGCGTGCGTGCAGAAAATATATTTTTGATGGTAGCCAATGCGTGTTCATCCTTGGACTGACGGGTTTCAACGAGAAAGACAGCTCTCCTTGCACTGGAAGAAATATGAAGTTTGCGTGCCCGGTTAAAGGCTTCTACATCTGTATAATCTCCAAGGAGCAGTTTCTGCATAAAGGCATTTTTGTCATTTTTTTCGGCATAACTTTCCAGGATACTCTCAATCTGGCAGACAGCCAGTTCGCCAATCGTGGAAACAGAATCTTCGCTTCCCCACACAATGAGAAGAAGCTGTTCATTTTTTTCTGTTATTTTGTAGAGACAGCAGGTGGCATTTGACAGACAAAGAGCAGTGCTGTTTCGGAATTCTTCCAGTTTGGATTCTGCTGGAAGGCGGCGGTCACAGGTGGTGACCAAAATGGAATTATCTTCCTGAAGAAGACAGAAATCGAAATGACTGATGCGTTTCCAGTCATCCATATATTTTTGTAGTGTTCTCTGTACTGACATTGAACCATCCTTTCTGAAAATAGTTTTCTGAAAAAAAGACCCGGGGTAAATTGCCCCGGGTCTGATATTCTGATTGAATCTTAGTTTGTGATAACCAGTTCTGTATCTTTGTCAAAGAAATGAGTTTTTTCCATATTGAAATCGAATTTAACCGGATCACCTGTTTTTGCTTTTGTGCCTGGATCAACACGAGCTGTGATCTGAGTTCCGTTTACATC
>OLPO01002860.1_pt1 | contig 10247 bp, 8 predicted proteins | sample 1672831 | NCBI WGS metagenome assembly OLPO01 (sample SAMEA3136728, study PRJEB25190) | human gut metagenome
CCTCCTGTTTTTCTAGAACGTGGCCACTTCCGGATCCGCCGGCGCACATGCTTTTACCGACTTGGCGTAAAGCACCGGGCCCTTCTCCCCGTAGGCTTCCTCGTATTCTACCCGGACTTTGGCGGTGATTTCCACCCAATCGCCGGTTTTAAAATCGTCCGCATTGGCGTAAATGCACATCAATCCGGCGAACTGAATATCCTCCACGCAGCAGGTCATCACGTGACGGCCGAAGGCGAAACGCCCCTTCGTGCTCAGGTCCTCCGCCATGGCCACGCGGCCCTTCAGGGTCAGGGTTTTGCCCTCGTAATCGTCCTCGTTCTCGTTGATATCCCGGTACCACTCCGCGTAATCATCATCGGAAATGGTGATTTTGGACCGGGTCTTATCGAACGGCAGCGGGTCCTCGATATCATCCGGCTCCACATCGTACGGACCGTACTCGTAGAGAATTTGAGATCTCCGGTTCGCCACCCGCACCTCCTTGTGGAACGGCATTTTGTCAAAGCCTTTAGTGCAGCGGTTGAACACCACCAGCTCCGCGGTCTGCATTTTGTCAAAGCACAGCTGACGCATGTTCTGGTTGTACATCAGGAACGTGGTGGCATCCACGAACAGCATCTCCTGCGCCACAATCCAGTTCGGCGGCAGGCTGGCAAACAGGGATTGAAGCATCCACATGCCGTTGTATTCCACCAAAATCCGGTCGAACCGGTACTTGCTCTCCAGCTTCTGCAACGCCATACGGGTCAAATCCGCCTCGTCATCGATGTATTCCACGAAAACGTTTTCCGGACTTGCGAATGCGCTGATATCGTATTCCACCTCGCCCTCTTCGCAGACCAACAGTAGCGTCGGCACCTCCGGATCGAAGTCCGGGCTGTTCAGTGTATCTTGAATAAAAGTAGTTTTGCCGCCGCCCAGGAATCCGGTAAAAAGATATACCGGCAGCTCTCGGGCTTGACGATCTTCCAATCTTACTGTCATAATTTTCCTCTGCTATTATAATCCAAACAACTCTTTGATGTGATCCTGTGCCAGACCCACACCGATGACGCAAATCATGCCGGTAGCTTCCGGCTCGCCCTCACGCACTTCCGGCTCGCCCGGAACGTAATCGAACTGGTACCACTTGCCGTCGGTACCTTCCAGGATACCCTTGGAACGGAGCACCTGTCCGCATTCCGCTTCGTTCTGGATGGCTTCCAGAGCAGATTCAATCTGCTCTCTGCTGTATTTGTGAGCGGTGGTAACACCGAATTCATCGAACACTTCGTCCGCATCGTGGCCGTGGTGGTGATGATGGTGGTGACCGCAACAGCACTCGTGGTCATGGTCATGATCGTGATGATGCTCGTGCTCTTCGTGGTCATGGTCGTGGTGATGTTCGTGATGGCCGCAGCAGCCGTGTTCTTCATGGTCGTGGTCATGGTCCTCATGGTCATGGTGATGCTCGCAGCCGCACTCGTGGTCATGGTCCTCATGGTCATGATGGTGATGGTGCTCCGCCTCGTGCTCTTCCTGTTCCCGATGTGCTTCTTCTCTCAGGTGATCCAGCTCCGCGGACAAAGTCTTCTTCTGTTCCATGGTTTCCAGGATCTTCTTGCCGCTGATTTCCTTCCAATCCGTGGTCACGATGGATGCCTCGGTATTGTGTTCTCTCAGCAGACCGATGACCTGATCGATTTTCTCCTGGCTCAATCCCTGCACGTGGCTCAGGATAATGGAGCTGGCGTGTTCCACCTGGTTCACGTAGAATTCGCCGAAGTTCTTCAGATACATCTTCGCCTTCTTGGCATCCACCACGGTGGTAAAGCCGTTCAGCTGAATCTCCTTATTCTCCAGATCCTGCACGGCGATGATAACGTCGGACAGTTTGCCCACGCCGGACGGTTCGATGAGAATCCGATCCGGATGGTACTGCTCGATGACCTCGTTCAGTGCCTTTCCGAAATCCCCTACCAGGGTGCAACAAATGCATCCGGCATTCATCTGGTTAATCTGAATTCCGGTATTCTTCAGGAATCCCTTGTCTACACCGATTTCTCCGAATTCGTTCTCGATCAGAACGATTTTCTCGTCCCCATAAGCTTCCTCAATCAGCTTCCGAATCAGCGTCGTCTTTCCGGCTCCCAGGAATCCGGAAAAAATATCTACTTTCGTCATTTCTATCCCTTCTTTCTTGTATATCTTACCCTTGCGGGTTTTGGTTCAACGTATTTAATTTTAACAGAGTCCTAGCACTCATTCAAGGAAGTGGATGGGAATTCCTGTGTTTTTTGCTTCACACATTCCGAGCCGGCGGTTCGCGCTCGGAAACCGAATTCATTGGCTTTGCCGGTCGGCGGGCGCCAACAGGAAAGGCCGCGCGTTGGGGAAACGGCGCCTATGTTGGCGTGGCTCGACGAAGGCGCAAGGGCTTGCGGGGAGCAAGGCGCCAACATGGAAGCCCGCGCGCCCGGAATCGGGAATAGAAAAAGAGCTGCCGCCGCAGCTCTTTTCGTCTTATTGACTTCGGTCGTTCTATTCCGCCAAAAATGCAGTTTTCAATAGGCGTCCTGTGAAAAACAGACTTTTTGTTTAAAACATTCCCAAGTTCTTGAACAGGAACAGCCACAGGAAGATGGTCACACAGGACAGCGGCGTTGCAAAAATCACCGCATTTCCCGCCAGCTCGCCGTCAGAGTCCATCGCCTCCGCCATGGTATAGGAGGAAACCGCCGGCGGCGCCGCCATCATGGCAATCAGGGAAACCAGCGCCACGTCTCGGACGCCCAGCACCGCCGCAATCCCCAAGCCAATCGCCGGTACGATGACCAGCCGGGCCAGAACGCATATCGTAAGATTTTTTTTACCCGCATGAACGCTGCTCTTGTTGAAGGATGCGCCCAGCAGAATCATGGCAATCGGCGTGGTGGCATCGCACATTCCGGAGATGGTTTTGTTCACCGCAGACGGCACCGAAATGTTCAGCGCCAGCGCCAGAATCGCCGCCACCGCACCCAGGATAATCGGGTTCGTCAGGATTTTTTTCAGCACGGACTTCAAATTCGCCCGGCCGCCCCGGAAGTATTCCAGCACGATAACCGCCAGAAAGTTGTACAGCGGCACCACGAACATGATCAGCGCCGCCGTCACCGACACGCAGCCCTTGCCGTAGATGTTCTCCGCCACCGGAAGCCCCATGAGGATGAAGTTGCTCCGGTACACCGCCTGAATCATGGCGCCCCGGGTTCGATCCGGTATGTCCATGCGAACTACGATTCCCCAGGTGATTCCGCACACTGCCAGCACGAAGAGGCAGGCAAAAAGAATCAGCCGCCCGTCGAAGGCTTCCGAAATATCCGCCGAATAGAGATTTTCAAACATCAGTGCCGGAAAAAACACCGCAAACACCATCTTGTTGAATTTCCGCACGTCCTTTTCCGTCAGCACGCTGTATTTCCGCACCAGCATTCCCACTACCAGATACAACACCAGCGGGATGACCGCATTTAGGCATACTAAAAAATTATGTATCATCAATTGCCCCCATTCCTCTTTCATTCACGAGGAATATTGTACCACAAAAAGAGGTTTTGGGGAGGCGAACATTTCCGACACCTTTCCTACAGCGCCGCCAGCACCTCGTCCGCAAACTCCCGGCAAGTTCCACCGCCCGGAAGTCCGGTCATCTTCGGTCCCAGCTTCGCATCCGCCGCATCCAAAGCTCTTTCCAGACGCTCCGCTTTTTCCACATATCCCACGTGGGCCAGCATCATCGCCGTCGCCTTCATCAGGCTGGCCGGATTGGCATAGCCTTCGATGCCCTCTTCCACCATGCGCGGAGCGCTTCCGTGAATGGCTTCGAACAGGGCGTAATCCCGTCCGATGTTGGCGCTTCCGGCGGTTCCTACGCCCCCCTGAATCTGTGCGGCTTCATCGGTGATGATGTCCCCGTACAAGTTCGGCAGCAGGAACACCTGGAATTGGTTTCGAATATCCTTGTTCACCAGGTTGGCCGCCATGATGTCCACGAACCAGTTGTCCGTCTCGATTTCCGGATATTCCTCCGCCACCTCCCGGCAAATCTGAAGGAAGTCGCCGTCGGTCTTCTTCATGATATTGGCCTTCGTCACGATGGACACCCGTTTCTTTCCGTTGGCCCGGGCGAAATCAAAGGCAGCCCGAGCGATTCGCAGGGTTCCTTCCCGGGTGGTCACCTTGAAATCCACATCCAAGGAGTCGCCGATTCGGATGCCACGGCTTCCCAACGCGTATTCCCCTTCCGTGTTTTCCCGGAAGAAGGTCCAGTCGATGCCCTCCTCCGGAATGGAAACCGGGCGCACGTTGGCATACAGGTCAAAGGTTTTCCGCAGGTACACGTTGGCGCTTTCCAGATTCTTGGTATTCATGGATGCGTTCGGTGTGGTGGTGGGTCCTTTCAGCAGTACGTCGCACTGCCGCATCTCCGCCAGCACTTCGTCCGGAACGGTCTGTCCCTTCTCCAGCCGGTTTTCCAGGGTAAAGCCATCGATTTCCCGAAGGCGTACCTCTCCCGATGCCAGCTCCTCTGCCAGCAGTTTTTCCAGCACCGCCCGGGCTTCTTTCATGATGACCGGACCGATACCGTCTCCCGCCGTCAGACCGATGGTCACGCCCCGGCCTTCTTCTTTGCCGCTTCCGGCGGATTCCCGGCTCTTCCGAATCCGTTCATTTCGCGCTACCTGTTCCCGCAGTAGCACTTCAAATTCCGCTACTGCTTTCTGAATATCTTTTTCAACTCCGCAGTCCACTGTCTTTCCTTCTTTCCTTTTTATCTCTGCTTACCCGTTGCCGCTGCGTATTTCAGCAATCCACCGGCCAGGAGCATTTCCTTCTGCCTTTCCGCCAGCTCCATTCGCAGCGGAATTTCTTTTTCCCCGGCGTGAAGAATCACTCGGTTCTCCTTCAACCCTTCGAAGATATCCGAAAGGGTCAGCACGTCGCCTTGCCGGATCCGATCGTAGTCCGCCGGATCCTCAAATACCAGCGGCAGAATTCCGGCATTCACCAGGTTGGCCATGTGAATTCGAGCAAAACTCTTCACGATGACCGCCCGGATGCCCAGATAGAGCGGCGCCAATGCCGCGTGTTCCCGGGAAGATCCCTGACCGTAATTGGATCCGCCCACGATGATTCCCTTGCCCGCCGCTTTGGCCCGCTCCGGGAAGGTTTCGTCCACTACGCCGAAGCAGAAAGTGGAAATCTTCGGAATGTTGGAACGGTACGGCAGCACTTTGGCGCCCGCCGGCATGATGTGATCCGTGGTGATGTTGTCGCCCACTTTCAGGAGGACCTCCGCCTGAATTTCGTTTTCCAGCGGGTGGGTTTCCGGGAACGGCTTGATGTTCGGTCCCCGAAGCACTTCCGCATCCTTCGCCTCTTCCGGCGGCAGCGGCGGAATAAAACCACTGTCGTTAATCCGGAACTCTTCCGGAATCTCTACCTTCCCTACGGATTCCAGGGTCGTCGGATCCGTGATATATCCCGTCAGAGCGGAAGCCGCTGCGGTTTCCGGGCTCACCAGGTACACCTGTCCGTCCTTGGTTCCGGAGCGGCCCAGGAAGTTTCGGTTAAAGGTCCGCAGACTCACGCCGCCGGAATTCGGGGAAAAGCCCATTCCGATGCATGGACCGCAGGTGCATTCCAGAATCCGGGCACCGGCATCAATCATATCCGTCAAAGCGCCGCACTCCGCCAGCATGGAAAGTACCTGGCGGGATCCCGGGGAAATCCCCAGGCTGACGCCGTCGGCGATTTTCTTTCCCTTCAGCATTCTGGCTACCTTCAACATATCCGCATAGGAGGAATTGGTGCAGGATCCGATGGCAATCTGATCCACCTTTATTTTCTTCAATTCGTCCACCGGCTTCACGTTGTCCGGGCTGTGAGGGCATGCCGCCAGCGGTTTCAGCTCGCTCAAATCAATGGTGTACTCCTCTGCATATACCGCATCTTCATCGCTGGACAGCGGAATCCAATCCTCTTCCCGGTTCTGAGCCTTGAGGAACTTCCGCGTCTCCTCATCCGACGGAAAAATCGAGGTGGTGGCACCCAGCTCCGCACCCATATTGGTGATGGTGCACCGTTCCGGCACGCTGAGGGACTGAATTCCTTCCCCTCCGTACTCCACGATGGCACCTACGCCTCCTTTTACGGACAGCTGTCTCAGCACTTCCAGAATCACATCCTTGGCGCTCACATTGTCGCCCAGCCGGTTCTTCAGGTTCACCCGAATCATGCGAGGCATCGGAATGTAATACGCACCGCCGCCCATGGCAACCGCCACGTCCATTCCGCCGGCACCCATGGCCAGCATACCCAGACCTCCGCCGGTGGGTGTGTGGGAATCGGAACCGATCAGCGTCTTTCCCGGTTTTCCGATGCGTTCATACTGCAGCTGATGGCAGATGCCGTTTCCCGGACGGGAGAACCAGATACCGTGCTTTGCTGCAACGCTCTGGATGTACCGGTGATCGTCCGCATTCTCGAAACCGGACTGCAATGTATTGTGATCGATATAGGCCACGGACCGCTCCGTCCGAACTTGATCCACGCCCATAGACTCAAACTCCAGATACGCCATGGTTCCGGTGGCATCCTGGGTCAGCGTCTGATCGATTCGAAGACCAATCTCCTCTCCGGTTTTCATTTCCCCGGAAAGCAGATGCTGTTCAATAATCTTCTCTGCAATTGTCTTACCCATTTTTACTGTTCTCCTTCTGTCCCCATATCGGAGGCGATAAATTCATCAATCTTCTTGTCCACTTCTTTTCCGCTGATGATGGACATTCTGCCGTTGGCGTACTGCTCATCGATCCAGCTCTTCACGTATTTCACCACCGGACTGTGCTTGCCGACCCGGTGTTCGCCCTCCAGGCCGTAGGATTCGTTAATCCACAGTGCCACGCCGGCCGCACCGGAATTCTGGTTCAAGGAAACCAGCGGCGGACGCTTCAGGAATTTCTTGGTGTCGAAAATATTGTAGATTTCTTCGTTCTTCAACAATCCGTCTGCGTGAATGCCCGCTTTGGTCACGTTGAAATTCTCTCCCACAAAAGGAGTCTGCGGCGGCACCTTGAATCCGATCTTCTTCTCATAGTATCTCGCCAGGTCGGTGATTACCGTGGTGTCCATCCCATCCAGGGTTCCCTTCAGCTGTGCATACTCGAATACCATGGCTTCCATCGGGACATTTCCCGTGCGCTCTCCAATGCCGAACAGGGTGGTGTTCACCGAAGCGCATCCGTACAGCCATGCGCTGGCCGCGTTGGCTACGGCTTTGTAGAAGTCGTTGTGCCCGTGCCACTCCAGCATCTCGCTGGGCACGTCGCAGTAATTCTGCATGCCGTAGACGATGCCCGGCACGCTTCGCGGAAGCGCCGTTCCCACATACGGAATTCCGTATCCCAAAGTATCGCACATGCGGAATTTCACCGGAATCTTCGCCTGCTCCGACATTTCCTGAATGGCTCTCACGAACGGCACCACGAATCCGTAGAAATCCGCCCGCGTAATATCCTCCAGGTGGCACCGCGGCACCACGCCGGCCTCAAAGGCATCGTTGATAACGGAAAGGTAATGCTCCATGGCTTGCCGTCTCGTCATACCCAGCTTCGTAAAAATATGGTAATCCGAGCAGCTCACCAGGATGCCGGTCTCCTTTACGCCGATATCGTGCACCAGCTTAAAGTCCTCCTTCTTTGCCCGAATCCACGTGGTAATCTCCGGGAACTTCAGTCCCAGCTCCATGCACTTTTCGATGGCTTCTCGGTCCCGATCGCTGTATACAAAAAACTCCGTCTGGCGAATAATGCCATTCGGCCCGGACAGTTTGGAAATCATTTTGTAGATATCCACAATCTGCTTCACGGTATACGGCTCCCGAGACTGCTGTCCGTCCCGGAAGGTGGTATCCGTAATCCATATATTCTCCGGCATGTTGTACGGGCTCCGCCGGAAGTTGAACGAAACTTTCGGAATCTCCGTATATTCGAAGAACTCCCGCATCAAATTCGGCTCTTCCACATCCTGCAGTTGATAGCTGTACGGCTCTTCCTGCAAAAGATGGGTCCGCTCGTTCAGTTTAATTTCATTCATATCTCTTACCTCTTACGCTGTTCGGGCACCATGCGCCCCCTTCTTTTAAAATTGTATACTTGTATTCTAAACCCCTGTTTTTCTCCTGTCAATGGTTTTTTAAACAATGCTTTATGTTTATTTTTGTAAAAAATGAATAAAAAAATAAATCCGCAGCACCGGAGGTTTCCGGTTGCCGCAGATTGTATTCAATGTTTACAAGAACCACTCCGGGTCCTTTCTTTTGCTGTACAGCTTCTCCAGCGCCAGGCCGGAAGCCGCGCACATCGGTCCGTGAAAATCCCGCGCCCCTTCCGGACATGCCCGGATGCAGGCGGTGCAGGAAATGCACTTCCGCACATCCACCTTTCGCACGTCCCTCAGATTAATGGCCCCCATGGGGCAAATCTGTGCACAGGCTCCGCAGTTGGTGCAGTGCTTGTTGGGCGTCGGATGCAGCGGCAAGCGCAGCGGGGCTTTGTGGGGAATGGACCCCTTGATGTCCAGCGGTGCCGGTTTCGCCCGCAGCTCTTGAATCATGGTGCCGCAGAACCGGTGCAGCTTGCGGGAGGTAAGCTCACAGAATTCCTTTACCTTCTGGAGATCTCGGACGTCCGGACGGCACGCCGCTATTTTTTTGAAAATCACGTGCTGGGAGACGAATGCTCCGGCGCTGAGCACGGAAAATCCCTGGTCCTCCATAAAGGTATACAACTCGTACAGCGCATCCCCGTAGGAGCTGTTGCCGTAATCCACCAAGCAGACGGTCATGGTATTCTTGCCGTGCATTTTCTGAATCATCTTAACACAAGGCAGGGGCACCCGTCCGGTAAACGCCGGAATCCCCATCACCACAATTGTTTCCTCATCAAAAGTACAGTCCTCCATCAGAGGATTGCGCAGCAAATCGATATATGATACAGAGAGGTTCTCAATGCAGGCGTCGTCCATGCGCGTCGCGATTTCCTCTGCTACTCTTTTGGTCAGCCTCGCGGTGTCGCCGGAGGGGCTGAAATACAATCCCACAACTTTGTTAATCATGGATTCTCCCTATAAAAAATCAATACTCTACATTTCTATACACTAGAATTTTACCACATCCCGCGTTTTGTAAATGGTCGCATTGTGAAGAAATGATGTGACGAACAGAAATAGTTTTCCACAGAAATGTGTCGGTCGCCTCCGCACTTTTCGTTCCTTTTTTTACAGAAATTTTTCTGCAAAAATACAATTTCGGGATATTACATTTTCCGAATAGTGCTATACTGAACGCATACAAGGAGGTGAAAAAACATGGCGGATATTACAAGAACACTCGGCCCGCAGAAGCGGGTTGCGCTGATCGCTCACGACCACAAGAAGGAAGCGTTGATTCGGTGGTGTCAGAAGAATCGGGACATCCTGGGACAGCATTTCCTCTGCGGAACCGGAACCACCGCGCGGCTGATTTCCGAGAACACGGGGCTTCCGGTAGAAGCGCTGAAGAGCGGTCCTTTGGGCGGCGACCAGGAGGTGGGAGCCCGCATTGCGGAAGGGAAAATCGACATGGTGATTTTCTTCAGTGACCCGCTGGAAGCCCAGCCTCACGATCCGGATATCAAGGCGCTGCTTCGAATTGCAAATGTGTACGATGTGCCTTTTGCCAACAACCGATCCACAGCGGATTTTATGATTCACAGCGATTTCTTCAACCGAGAGTACACCTGCATCAGCGAGGATTACACCGATATGAATCAGCGAAGAGTTCAGGACATCCAGGAAGAAATCGACAGTTCCGGGAAATAGGATGAACCGGCGAATTTAAACCCATCAAAACCGAGGAAATATTGACTGGCGGCTAGACCCGACAAAAGCGGAACGGACCCGGAGGCTCCGGGTGTTTTCACGCTTTTTGTTATTTTTTGGCGCGGCCGGCGCAGGGCTTTGCGCGACGGAGGCCGGCCGGCGGAGGGCTTTGCGCGGCGGCGACCGGCCGGCGCGGATTTGGTGCACGATTCCCCGCAAAACCCTTGCTCTTTCGTCGACGGGCACCACGTCTTTGGGACCAAAGGCGCCGCCGGCGAGCCGGACGTGGTGCTTCACTCCCCGCAAACCCTTGCTCTTTCGTCGACGGGCACCACGTCTTTGGGGCCAAAGGCGCTGCCGGC
>OLPO01002861.1_pt1 | contig 10243 bp, 4 predicted proteins | sample 1672831 | NCBI WGS metagenome assembly OLPO01 (sample SAMEA3136728, study PRJEB25190) | human gut metagenome
CCGATCTTCATCTCCAGCCCGTGGCGGGCGATGCACTCCTGACAGGTGTGGTAGGCGCGCTTTTCGTCCTCGCGGTTCTGGCGCATCCGGCGGATATCCACGCTGTCGGCCATGCGGGTGATGGGTTTCAGCGCCTTGGGTACGGCGGCATCCGCCAGCTCCAGCACGCCCTGCACCACCTCGCCGCACTCCACGCCGCGGGCGGTCTCCACGATTACATACTCCCCGGCATGGATGACAGCCTCACCGGGATCAAAATAATAGCTTTTGCCGTTTTCCTTGAAACGAACCGAAATGACTTTTTTCATAGTGTTCCTCGTTTTTGTATCGGATAAGCCCCGCAAGGGGCAGCTTTTTCAGTCTGCTGTTAGTATACCATAATCAAAAGCACATTTCTATGCAAAAAGAAAAGTCTTTATATCCCCTGAATTTTTCTCTCCCCTGCAATGATTCCCCCCGCTCAACCGTATGCAGTATGGGAAAAGGTGTCGAAATTTTGTCCGGCGGCAGAAGGGAGGAAAGCGGACAGAATGCCGGTTTTGGGGCGGCAAAGTTGTGCGTTTCGCAGATTTTGACAGAACTTTCGCAAAAGATTCGCTGCGCCTCTATTGAAAGCGCGCGCCTTGCGTGTATAATAGGAATGTTAGGAACCCATTGCCCCCAAAGAGGGAGGAACTGTTGCGCCGGGCGGTGCGGCAGAGAAACGGTAGGAGAAGATGGAAAAATTCAGTGTCAAAAAACCATTTACGGTGCTGGTTGCAGTCATCATGGTGCTGATGCTCGGCTTTGTGTCGATCACCAAGATGAAAACCAACCTGCTGCCGAATGTCAGCACACCGTATCTGATGGTGGTCACCGTGTATCCCGGTGCCAGCCCGGAGCGTGTGGAGACCGAGGTCTCGGACGTGCTGCAAAACGCGCTTACGGTGCCGGGTGTTTCAAAGATCACCGCCACCTCGGCTGAAAACTACAGCCTGCTGCTGATGCAGTTCGTGGATGACACGGATATGGACAGCGCACTGGTGCAGGTGTCCAACAAGCTGGATCAGGCCAAGAGCGACCTGCCGGAGACGGCGCTGACCCCTTCTGTGATACAGTACAGCATGAACATGAACGCCTTTATGACCGTGGCTGTCAGCCGCGAGGGCAGTTCAGTGTACGACCTTTCTGATTTCATCAAGAACACCATGACCCCCTACGTCCAGCGCAAGGGCGGCGTGTCCAGCGTATCCTCCAGCGGCCTTGTGGAGCAGCTGGTGCAGGTGCAGCTGAATCAGGAAAAGGTGGACGCCATCAACGAAAAGCTGATGGAGCTCATCGACACTCAGCTGGAAGTGGCGCACACACAGTTGGAGGAGGCCGAGGCCAAGATCAAGGCCGGCCGCGCAGAATACGATAAGCAGTTCAAAAACTTCGGCAATACCGTGTCCAACACGGTCATGGGCTCCCTGAGCTCTGAGGTCGGAAGCGCCGTAGAGGTGGTGCGCAAGCAGGCCGAGGCACTGCTGCAAAGCGTCAACAACCTGATCGCCGTGGTCAAGGAGCCCGAGGTGCAGCAGGCTCTCATTGAGGTGCAGGCCGGTTTGCAGCGGGTGCTGGACAAATTCAACAGCACCGGTATGCGGGATATCGACTCCCTGATCGAGATCGTGTCCGAGCTGCGGGATATCACCGATAAGCTCTCCTCTGCGTTGCAGACCCTGCAAAACCGCATCAACACCGAGACCGGTACGCAGGGCGAGGGCGCTGCGGATCTGGCAGACGAACTGCAATTGCAGGACAGCCTGAACGTCATCTATAAGACGCTGGAGGACACCATCAAGGCCATGGACAACGTGCCCGGCATGATGAGCGAGTTCTCCAAAGCGCTGGGCAACTTTACCCAGCAGCAGATGGTCGCCTATATGCAGTTTACCGAAGCCCGCGAGCAGCTGAATGAGTACGAAAAGCAGCTCAGCGAGGCCAAGACCCAGTACGAGGCCGCCAAGGAAAAAGCGCTTGCCAGCGCCGATGTGACCAAGCAGCTGGATATCAAGTCCCTTGCCACCCTCATCTACGCCCAGAACTTCTCCATGCCCGCCGGTTACGTCAAGGACGAAAGCGGCGAGTCGTGGCTGCTGAAGGTGGGCGAGGAATACGACAGCGTGGACGATATCCGCGGTGCACTGCTGCTCCATGTGGAGGGCTACGGCGACGTGCGCCTTTCCGATGTGGCAGACGTGGAGATCATCGACAACGCCGCCGACAGCTACACCCGCCTGAACGGCGAGCAGGCCTCGGTGCTGAAAATTTACAAGGACGACAGTTCCAGCGCAGGTGACGTATCGGCCAACTGTCTGGACGCTTTCAAGGAGCTGGAAGCCCAGTACGAGGGTCTGCACGTTGTGGTGCTGTCCAATCAGGGCAACTACATCAGCATCCTCATCAAGAGCATCCTCACCAGTATGCTGGTGGGTGCCGTACTGGCCATCATCGTGCTGGCCATCTTCCTGAAGGACATCAAGCCCACGCTGGTGGTCGGCGTCAGTATCCCCCTGTCGGTGCTGTTTGCCGTGGTGCTGATGTACTTCACGGGTCTTGACCTGAACGTCATGACGCTGGCAGGCCTGTCGCTGGGCATCGGTATGCTGGTGGATAACTCTGTCGTTGTCATCGAGAACATCTACCGTCTGCGCGGCCGCGGCGTGCCTGCCGCCCGTGCGGCGGTGCAGGGTGCACGTCAGGTGGGTATGTCGGTTGTGGCCTCTACCCTTACCTCGGTGTGTGTGTTCCTGCCGGCAGTGTTCTCTGCCAGCCTCATCCGCAGCCTGATGGGTCCCATGTCCCTGTGCATCGGCTACTGCCTGATGGCTTCCCTCATCGTGGCACTGACTGTGGTGCCTGCCGCCTCGGCTACCGTGCTGAAGAACGCCCAGCCTAAAAAGCTGGCATGGTTCGATAAGATCCAGGACGCCTACGGCCGCAGTCTGGAAAAGGCGCTGAAAAATCGCTTTGTACCGCTGGCAGCCGCAGTGCTGCTGCTGGTGTTCTGCTGCTGGCGGGTGGTCTCCATGGGCATCGTGCTGCTGCCCACCAGCACCAGCAACGAGGCCATGATCACCCTTTCCACCACCGACACCCTCTCGAAGGAGGAGTCCTACGATGTGGCCGGTAAGGTGGTACAGGCTGTGATGGCTGTGGACGGCGTGGAGGAGGTAGGCATTACCCCCGACAACACTGTGGCGGGCATGGATGTCTCCAACCTCGGCCTGCCCTCCACCATCACCGACCTGCTGAACGCCGCCAACGGCTACGGCAAGTATAAGATCAACGTCAAGCTCAACGAGGAGCTTTCTTCTTCCAAGATCGACGCCGCCTGCAAGGCCATGGAGGACGCTGTGGCCGGGGTGGCGGATTGCACCGCCACCGTCCAGCAGTATGGCATGACGGATGACCTGACCAGTCAGCTGTCCACCGGTCTGACCATCAAGATCTACGGCACCGATGCCGAGACCCTGACCGCCCTGTCCGAGAAGGTGGTAGACATCGTGAACAACACCGAGGGCTTCCAGAACGCCACCAATGGTCTGGGCGCGGGCGATTCCACCATCATCCTGCAGGTGGACCGCGATAAGGTACGCGCCAACGGCCTGACCGTTGCGCAGGTGTACCAGCAGATCGCGGCAAAGCTGACCACCACCACCACGGCACAGACCCCTGTTACCGTGGACGGTACCACCATGGATGTGCAGATCAGCAACAATCTGGACCCGCTGACCAAGGAAAACATGATGGACATGACCTTTGAGACCACCGTCATGTCCGCAGACGGCACCACCGCCACCGGAACCTGCAAGCTGTCGGATATCGCCAGCTGGACCACCGGCACCGCACCGGACTCCATCACCAGCGAGAACCGGAACCAGTTCGTCACCGTCACTGCCGAGACTGCCCCGGGCTACAACACCACGGTGCAGGCCCGTGCCGTGAAAAAGGCGCTGGATGCCTTTGCCCTCACTGATGAGATGCCGGAAGGCTGCTCCTTCTCCATGGGCGGCGAGAGCGACAGCGTCAACTATATGACCGACGAGATGATCCAGTGGATGGCACTGGCCCTGCCCTTTGTCTACCTTGTCATGGTGGCACAGTTCCAGAGCCTGCTGTCCCCCTTCATCGTGCTGTTCACCGTGCCGCTGGCCTTTACCGGCGGTCTGCTGGGCCTGCTGCTCACCGGCCAGCAGCTGACCATGATCTCCATGATGGGCTTCATCGTGCTGATGGGTACGGTCGTCAACAACGGCATCGTGTTCGTGGACTACGCCAACCAGCTGCGCATGGGCGGCATGGAGCGCCGCGCCGCACTGGTGGCTACCGGTAAGACCCGTATGCGTCCCATTCTGATGACCACCCTGACCACCGTGCTGGCCATGCTGCAAATGGTGTTCAGCAACGATATGGCAAGCCAGCTGATGAGCGGTATGGCCATCGTCATCATCTGCGGCCTGAGCTACGCCACCCTGATGACCCTGTATATCGTGCCGATCCTGTACGATATCCTGTTCAAGAAGCCGCCGCTCAACGTGGACATCGGCAGCGACAAGGACCTGGACGACATCCCGGACGATGCCGCCGAGTTCATTGCCGCCCAGTCCTCTGCGGCACAGCCTCAGCCGGAAGCATAAGGCTTACAGCCCGTATCACCAAAGCGCCCCGCATTTCCACCGGAAGTGCGGGGCGCTTTTTGGTATTGTAGGCACTTTCGATGATTCCAACAAAAAATCGCCGCAAAAATTGGATGGTAATTCTAAAAGGATTCCAACACAAAACTGTAAAACTGTGATATAATCATAAATACAGACAAGATGCAAAAGGGGGCAGTCTGCCCCTTTTGCATTTCCGAAAAAAGCTTTAGGAGGCGAGGCCCAATGGCACAGATCCGTTCCAAGCCCTTCGGTGTGACCAAAGAGGGCGCTAATGTTACCGAGTATATCCTCTCGAACCCCGGCGGTATGTCCGTCAGTGTGCTGGATTACGGCTGCGTGATCAAAAATATCATCGTCCCGGCCAAAAATGGCCCGGTGGATGTGGTGCTGGGTCACGACACCATGGCAGATTACGAGAACGACTTTACCTCGTCCGGCAGCACCTGCTGCGGCGCTTTTGTGGGGCGCTACGCCAACCGCATCGAAAACGCCGTCTTTACCTTGGGCGGCAAGACCTACCAGCTGGAAAAAAACAACGGCGAAAACCATCTGCACGGCTGTTTTTCCCGGAAAATCTATGAGGTGAAGTACTTCGGCGACACCCTGCTGATGGAAGCCGTAAGCCCCGACGGCGAGGATGGTTTTCCCGGCACCCTGAAGATCGCGGTGCGCTATACCCTCACCGACGACAATACCTTCCGCATGGACTACCGTGTGTCCTCGGACGCTGACACGATCGTAAACCTGACCAACCACAGCTACTTCAATCTGGACGGCGGCGGCGACGTGCTGAACCAGAAGCTGCGCATCTACGCTTCCCGCTATCTGGAAGGCAACAACGCCACCTGCCCCACCGGCAACATCCTGCCCGTGGTGAACACCCCCATGGATTTTACTGCCGGTAAGACCATCGGCAAGGAGATCGACACCGGCTTCTCCCAGACCACCATGGTGGGCGGCGGCTACGACCACTGCTATGTCATCGACCGCGCACGCGGCTCCAGCCAGAGCATCTGCGCATGGGCTACCAGCGATAAGACCGGCATCAGCATGAAGCTGTACACCACCCAGCCGGGCATCCAGCTGTACACCGGCAACTTTTTGCAGGAATGCCCCGCCCCGGGCAAGGGCGGCGAGCCCATGCGAAAGTACGGCGGCTTTGCCTTGGAGACCCAGCACTATCCGTGCAGCCCCTCTCACCCGGAGTTCCCCTCCACGGTGCTGCGGGCAGGCAAGGTGTTCCGCGCCACCACCACCCTGCGGTTCTTCACCGGCAAGCAGTGCGGAAAGCTTTAAAAATGATACACCATGCAAAAACGTCTGCTTCGGCAGACGTTTTTTGCGTGGCAGGAGGCTGCGCCTTGCGCCCTCTCAGTCAAAGCCTGGCGCGGGAGCGCCTGAGAGGGCGTGCTTCCCCGGGGAAGCTGACGCAGCCTGAGGGAGTTTCCCTCTCCATTTCTATGTTTTGCACAAACGGCGCATTCTCTCCATGTGAAAAGTGCGAAAAATCTCTGTCAATCAAAAGTGTAATGCGAAAAGATGCAACAAAAATATATCTGAATAAAGAAAGCGCCCCTTGCAGTCTGCGGCAAAAAGCGGTATGCTTTAAGCAGATCGGGCAGTGCCCGGCGCAAAGAGAAAAAGCAAGAAATACTATGTGAGAGAGGTACTCGGCTATGGCAATTTTGGTTTCCGGCGGTGCCGGCTACATCGGCAGCCACACCTGCATCGAACTGTTGAACGCTGGCTATGATATCGTGGTGGCAGATAACTATTATAACGCTTCCCCTGTGGTTCTGGACCGGGTCAAGCAGATCACCGGCAAGGATTTCCGCTTCTACAAGGCAGACATGACCCGCCGCGAGGACGTGGAGAAGATCTTCTCTGAGTGCCCGGACATCACCGCCGTCATCCAGTTTGCAGCCTACAAGGCTGTGGGCGAGAGCGTGTCCAAGCCCATCGAGTACTACTATAATAACCTCAACTGCACGCTGGTCATTCTGGACGTGATGCGCCATCACGACTGCCACAACTTCGTGTTCAGCTCCTCTGCTACCGTCTACGGCGACCCCGCCAGTGTGCCCATCACCGAGGACTTCCCTGTGGGTGCTACCACCAACCCCTACGGCACCACCAAGGCCTTCACCGAGCGCATTCTGCAGGACGTCTGCAAGGCTGACCCCAGCCTGAATGTGGCGCTGCTGCGCTACTTCAACCCCATCGGCGCCCACAAGAGCGGCCTGATCGGCGAGGACCCCAACGGCATCCCCAACAACCTGATGCCCTACATCGCCAAGGTGGCTGTGGGCAAGCTGGAAAAGGTGCACGTCTTTGGCAACGACTACCCCACCCCGGACGGCACCGGTGTGCGTGACTACATCCACGTTGTGGATCTGGCCCGGGGCCATGTGTGCGCCATCCGCAAGCTGGAGACCGGCTGCGGCCTCTTCATCTGCAATCTGGGCACTGGCAAGGGTTACAGCGTGCTGGATGTCATCCACGCCTTCTCCAAGGCCTGCGGCAAGGAAATCCCCTACGTCATCGACCCGCGCCGCCCCGGTGATATCGCCGAGTGCTACGCCGACCCCACCAAGGCCAAGAACGAGCTGGGCTGGGTGGCCGAGTACGGCATCGAGGAAATGTGCGCCGACAGCTGGAACTGGCAGAAGAACAACCCCGATGGCTACCACACCGTGAAGTAATCATGATTTGAACCGGAGCACCGCATATTCTCGCCTGAGAGTGTGCGGTGCTTTTTTTGTGTCTATATTCTCTCTTGACATCCGCTGTCAGTTAGCCTATACTACATTTGTTAACACGGACTAACACACAAGAACAGTACATATAAAAGAAGGCAACGGATATGACGTTAAAAGAGTTACAGATCGGCAAAAGCGCCATAGTGGATGCTGTGGGCGGTGCAGGCGCACTGCGGCAGCACTTTCTGGATATGGGTCTGATCCCCGGGGCGGAGGTCACGCTGGTAAAGCTGGCGCCCATGGGCGACCCCATGGAGCTGCGCATCCACGGCTATGAGCTGACCCTGCGTCTGGACGATGCGGCACAGATCACCGTGACCCCCACCGAAAAGACCCCGACGGTGCACGCCCCGGTGGCGGAAAAGATGGTGGAGCACCCGGGTCTTGGCGAGGGCGGCAAGTACCACACCAAGGAGGGGGAGCATCCCCTGCCGGAGGATAAGACCCTGACCTTTGCGCTGGCGGGCAACCAGAACTGCGGCAAGACCACCCTGTTCAACCAGCTCACCGGTTCCAACCAGCACGTCGGCAACTTTCCGGGTGTGACGGTGGACCGCAAGAGCGGTGCCATCAAGGGGCACCCGGAGACCGAGGTCACCGACCTGCCGGGCATTTACTCCATGTCTCCCTATTCCAGCGAGGAGATCGTTACCCGGCAGTTCATCATCGGCGAAAAGCCCACCGGCATCATCAACATCGTGGACGCCACCAACATCGAGCGCAACCTCTATCTGACCATGCAGCTGATGGAGCTGGATATCCCCATGGTGCTGGCGCTGAACATGATGGACGAAATGCGCGGCAACGGCGGCACGGTGCGCATCAACAAGATGGAGGCGATGCTGGGCATCCCGGTCATCCCCATCTCCGCCGCCAAGAACGAGGGCGTGGACGAGCTGGTAGACCACGCTGTCCATGTGGCAAAGTATCAGGAGCGCCCCGGACGCATGGATTTCTGCAGCGAGGATGACCACGGCGGTGCGGTGCACCGCTGCATCCACGGCATCCTGCACCTCATCGAGGATCACGCCAAGGCGGCGGGCATTCCGGTGCGTTTTGCCGCCACCAAGCTGGTGGAGGGCGACCCCCGCATTGAGGAAGCCTTGAAGCTGGACCCCAACGAAAAAGAAATGATCGAACATATCATCGTGCAGATGGAGCAGGAGCGCGGGCTGGACCGCGCCGCCGCCATTGCGGATATGCGGTTCTCCTTTATTCAGGAGCTGGTGGCGCAGACGGTGGTCAAGCCCCACGAAAGCAAGGAGCAGCTGCGCTCCAACCGCATCGACAAGTTCCTTACCGGCAAGTACACCGCCATCCCGGCCTTTATCGCCATCATGGGTCTGGTGTTCTTCCTCACCTTCAACGTCATCGGCCTGTTTTTCCAGAACCTCATGGAGATGGGCATCGACGCCCTGACCGGCATTGTGGACACCGCCCTGACCAACTGGAACGTCAACGCGGCGGTGCACTCGCTGGTCATCGACGGCATCTTTACCGGCGTGGGCAGCGTGCTGAGCTTTCTGCCCATCATCGTGGTGCTGTTCTTCTTCCTCTCCATGCTGGAGGATACCGGCTACATGGCGCGTGTGGCCTTTGTGATGGATAAGCTGCTGCGCCGCATCGGTCTGTCCGGCCGCAGCATCGTGCCCATGCTCATCGGCTTTGGCTGCACCGTGCCCGGCGTGATGGCAAGCCGCACCCTGCCCTCGGAGCGCGACCGCAAAATGACCATCCTGCTCACGCCGTTTATGAGTTGCTCCGCCAAATTGCCGATCTATGCGTTCTTCTCCGCCGTCTTCTTCCCGCGCTGCGCGATGTGGGTGATGGCGGGGCTGTATCTGTTGGGCATCGTTCTGGGCGTCCTTCACGCGACGCTGCTGCGCAAGACGCTCTTTTCCGGCGAGCCGGTTCCCTTCGTCATGGAGCTGCCGAATTACCGCATGCCGGGCGCGAAGAACGTCTGCCAGCTCCTGTGGGAAAAATCCAAGGATTTCCTCCAGCGCGCCTTCACCGTCATCTTTGCCGCAACGATCGTCATCTGGTTCCTGCAAACGTTCGATCTGCGCCTCAACGTCGTCGCGGATTCCAAGGACAGCCTGCTGGCGCTGACGGCCGGCTGGCTCTCCCCGCTCTTTAAGCCTCTGGGCTTCGGCGATTGGCGCATCTGCACGGCGCTGCTGACCGGCTTCATGGCCAAGGAGAGCGTCGTTTCCTCCCTCGTCCTCCTCTTTGGGAGCACCGCGGATCTGCTGGCCGTGCTCACGCCGCTCTCCGCCGCGTCCCTGCTCGTGTTCTCCCTGCTGTATACGCCCTGCATCGCCGCCGTCGCGTGCATCCGCCGCGAGCTGGGCGCGCGCTGGGCGGTCGGCGTGGTGCTCTATCAGTGCGCCGTCGCATGGGTCTTCGCGCTGATCGTCCGCCTCGTCCGGCTGGCGCTGATCTGATTTTCCAAGTACCGCATGAAAGCGGGCGATTCGCCATGAATCGCCCGCTCATTTTATGCCGGTTCGAGTCAGCGGATCGGGTCGAGCGATACGCTCGATACCGCGCCCTCCTCCGTCTCCACCGGCACGACAGCCGTAAACGTGAGCGTCCCCTGCGTCCGCTCCTGCATCACGCGCACATTCCAAAACGTGCCGTATCCGTGCGTGTACCCGTTTTCCGTCAGGTAATCCGCCGCTTCCATCATATCCGCGCCGCGCGCCTCGGCCTCCGGCGCGGCGGCTCTCGTGTCGCGCAGCATCAGCCCGGCAGAAAGCGCCAACTGCCCGCAGACCGCCAGCAGCAGCAGGCTGCGCA
>OLPO01002863.1_pt1 | contig 10238 bp, 8 predicted proteins | sample 1672831 | NCBI WGS metagenome assembly OLPO01 (sample SAMEA3136728, study PRJEB25190) | human gut metagenome
AAAGGCCGGGGCGCCCTGTCGTATGGAGCGGGTCGCAAAGTATAATCAGCTGCTGCGGATCGAGGACTGGATCGGGCTGCCTGCGACCTATGAGAATCCGTTCATTTTTATAAAAAAAGGTTGAAATGTTGCCGTGCCTGTGTTAGACTGAGTATGTTTGACATAGGAGGTGTAGTTTACCGTGAGAATAGTTCTGACAGTTATTTTTGTGTTGGTAAGTATTGCATTGTCCGTAATCGTTCTGGCACAGCAGGGAGCAGATGCAGGGCTTGGAGCGATCGGCGGCATCGGCGACAGCTACTGGAGCAAGAACAAGTCAAGATCAATGGAAGGAAAGCTTGTGCAGGTTACAAGAGTTCTTGCCGTTGCATTTGTTGTACTGGCAGTGGTACTGAATTTGAATTTCTAGGAGACGGAGGATCGATGCAGCAGAGCACCGGTCCTTTTTCTTTCATGTATAGATTCCGACAAAACGAAGGAGAAAAAGATTGGATATTGATCATAAGACAGAAAAAGAAGAACAGCTGGAGCGCCGTAAAAAGGTGATATTTGACATGCTCAACGACAAGCAGTATGTGCCAATGAAGCTCAAGGAGATGGCGATGCTGCTGCAGATCCCAAAGGAGAACCGCTCGGAGCTGAAGGCAGTGCTTGATGCACTGATCCTGGAAGGAAAGGCAGAGGTGACATCCAAGGGGAAATACCGCAGAGCGACCGCGAAGACCGTGACCGGTGTATTTACAGCCCATCCGAGAGGCTTTGGCTTCGTGGAAGTGGAAGGGCGCGAGGAGGATGTTTTTATCGCAGAGGAAAACGTCGGCGGTGCGCTGCATCAGGATACGGTACAGGTACTGCTGCTGCCGGCTTCGACCGGAAAGCGGCAGGAGGGGCGCATTCTGCGAATTCTGGAGCACGGCATTCACGAAGTGATCGGCACGTATCAGAAGAGCCGGACCTATGGGTTTGTTCTGCCGGACAATCCGCGGATTACGACCGATATTTTTGTTCCGCAGGAGCACAGCATGGGCGCGGTGCAGGGACACAAAGTGCTTGTGGAGCTGACCTCTTATGGAGATGAGAAGCATAAGCCGGAGGGCAGGGTCAAAGAGATCATCGGGCATATCAATGATCCGGGGACAGATATTCTCTCGGTGGTTTATCAGTATGAGCTTCCGAATGAGTTTCCGGAAAAAGTGATGCGGCAGGCAGAGAAGACGCCACAGGAGGTTCATCCGGCTGATATGGAAGGACGGCTGGATTTACGGGATGTACAGATGGTAACGATCGACGGCGAGGACGCAAAGGATCTGGATGATGCGGTGTCACTGACCGTCGACGAGAATGGGTACCACCTTGGTGTGCACATTGCGGATGTGGCAAACTATGTGCAGGAAAAGAGTGCACTGGATCGGGAAGCATATGTGCGCGGCACGAGTGTATATCTGGCAGACCGGGTGATTCCGATGCTCCCGCACCGGCTTTCGAACGGCATCTGCTCCCTGAATGCGGGGGTGGATCGGCTGGCAATGAGCTGTCTGATGGATATCGACGAGAAGGGGAATATTGTATCACATCAGATTGCAGAGACTGTGATCCGGGTCAACCGGCGGATGTCCTATACAGAAGTAAAGAAAATTCTGGAAGATCAGGACGAAGGATTGCGTGCAGCGTGCGGAGCAATTACACCGATGCTGGATGAGATGCGGACGCTCTCGGCTTTGCTCCGGGAAAAACGGAAAAAACGTGGTGCGATTGACTTTGATTTCCCGGAGGCAAAGGTGATCTTAAATGAAAAGGGCGTGCCGACAGAAATCCGTGCGTATGAGCAGAATACGGCGACGCGCCTGATTGAAGATTTCATGCTGGCGGCGAACGAGACGGTCGCAGAGGATTTTTACTGGCAGCAGGTACCTTTTTTATACCGGACACATGAGACACCGGAGGGGGATAAGATCAGGGCACTGGCCGCCTTCATCGCGAATTTTGGCTATGGGATTCGTGGTGTGTCGGAGGAAATACATCCAAAGGAGCTGCAGAAGCTGCTTGCCCGTATTGCGGGGACGCCGGAGGAGCCGATGATCAGCCGGATGGCTCTGCGTTCGATGAAGCAGGCAGCATATACGACGACCTGCAGTGGGCACTTTGGGCTGGCGGCGAAATATTACTGTCACTTTACATCTCCGATCCGGCGTTATCCGGATCTGCAGATTCATCGGATTATCAAGGAGGTGCTGCGCGGACGGATGAAAGAAGACCGGATCAGTCATTACACAGAGCTGCTTCCGGCAGTGGCCGAGCATTGCAGCAAGACCGAACGCCGTGCAGATGAGGCAGAACGCGATACCGTAAAAATGAAAAAGGCAGAGTATATGAAGCAGCATATCGGGGAGGAGTACGATGCAGTCATTTCAGGCATTACTTCGTTTGGTATTTATGCTGAGCTTCCAAATACGGTCGAGGGACTGATCCATGTGTCGCGCATGTATGACGACCGCTACTATTACAAAGAGGAGACTCACGAGATGTATGGCATTGATACCGGACGGGTATTCCGGCTGGGTGATACGATTCGCATTCGGGTCGTAGACGCGGATAAGGCGACAAAGACGGTGGATTTTGAACTTGTAAGTGAAAAGGGTCTTTGATTAGAAAACTGGGAGGAAATCAGAATGGGAGAGTCGATAAAGCTAATTGCAAATAATAAAAAAGCGTATCACGACTATTTTATCGAGGACAATTATGAGGCTGGGATTTCTTTACATGGCACAGAGGTAAAGTCGCTGCGCATGGGGAAATGCAGCATTAAGGAATCTTTTATCCGAATTGAAAACGGAGAAGTGATCATTTACGGCATGCACGTCAGCCCATATGAGAAAGGGAACATTTTCAATAAAGATCCGCTTCGTCCGCGCAAATTGCTGCTGCACCGTGCAGAGATCAACAAGCTGGTCGGAAAGATTGCAGAGAAGGGCTATACGCTTGTTCCGCTGCGTGTCTATTTCAAGGGCAGTCTTGCAAAGGTGGAGATCGGCCTCGCAAAAGGTAAGAAGCTCTATGACAAGCGTCAGGATATCGCAAAGCGTGATCAGCGTCGCGAGGTAGAGAAGGAATTTAAAGTAAAGAATCTGTATTGATGTGTGTAAAGTAAAAATAACGACATGGTATATCACTGCTGCAATATACAATGTCGTTATCTTTATTTTTTATTCTCGCTCACGTATGAACAGGTCACATATAGTGGACCAGACGGGAATCGAACCCGTGTCCGAAAGCCAATCCCCTGTCCTTCTACTATCATAGTCCGTTATTTGACATTCCCTCCGGCAGACGACAGCGAACAGCCTCCTGCTTTTAGTAGCTTCATGATACGCCCATATGTGCAAAGCTTAGCATATGTCGTTTCCTGCATCGTCGATGCCTGGGTCACAGAGTGCAGGTGCTCTGAGTCAGACAGCTGCCATTAGGCAGCGATTGCTAAATTATCTTCAGCGTTTAATTTTAATTTTGTGATTTGACGCATCACCTGCGGATAGCTTCTCCAGATTCATAACCCCCGTCGAAACCTTTACTGGCCCTTAAAGGTGTATTTACATACCATACTAGTATACGCAGGTTTCAGAAAAATGTCAACGGGATGAACGGAATTTTTTGCTCCGATATGAGCATAAAGGCAGAGCGACGGAATTCGTTTTATGGCGGTTTTGGTAGTCAAAACGGGCATCGTATGCTATACTTGTGGCAGAAAGAAATTTGTATAAGCGTGAAAAAACACAAAATGGACAAAAAAACAGGTTATGATAATTAAAGCGGATATTCGCAATCCACTGCTTATTGCTTTGCACAATTGAAGCAGGGGACTTGCTTGATTCGGTTAAAATACAGAAACAGGGGAGGAGTCGCGATGGAGCGTTTAAAGGTACTGGTAGTAGATGATGAGAGCAGAATGCGCAAGCTGGTGCGGGACTTTCTGGTGAAAAAGGATTTTGAGGTGCTTGAAGCCGGGGATGGCGCAGAGGCGATCGATATATTCTTTGCGACAAAGGATATCGCGCTTGTGATTCTGGATGTGATGATGCCGAAGATGGATGGCTGGCAGGTATGCCGGGAGATCCGCGCCTACTCGCAGGTGCCGATCATCATGCTGACGGCAAAAAGCGATGAAAGGGATGAGCTGCTTGGCTTTGAGCTGGGCGTAGATGAATACATTTCAAAGCCGTTCAGCCCGAAGATTCTTGTGGCGCGTGTCGAGGCGATTTTGCGCCGGACGAGCGGACTGGCTGCAGATGATGTGATCCGGGCGGGCGGTATTGAGGTCAACAAGGCCGCGCATGAGGTGACGATTGACGGAAAGTCCATTGAGCTTAGCTATAAGGAATTTGAGCTGCTGACGTATTTTATGGAAAATCAGGGGATTGCGCTGTCGCGCGAGAAGATTCTGAACAGCGTCTGGAATTATGATTATTTCGGAGATGCACGGACGATCGATACACATGTCAAGAAGCTGCGCAGCAAGCTCGGTGCCAAGGGCGATTACATCAAGACGATCTGGGGCATGGGATATAAATTCGAAGTGGATGCGCAGTAAGGAGGCAGGGCTATGAATATGTCACTGCGCAGACAGCTGATGGTCTGCTTTATGGGGCTGATGGCCATGATGTTTCTGGCAAATTATCTTGTGAACACTTTTTTTCTTGAGAGTTATTACTATATGAGGAAAAAAGAGGTACTGGTCGGTGCCTATGATATTTTAAATGAAGCTCCGGGCAGCAGTACGGCCTCGGACAGTGAGCGGATGGAAGAGCTGACGAATATTTGTCTGGCAAACGGTGTCTCACTTCTTGTAATTGATCAGGATAATTATGTGCGGCTTCGCACGATCTGGACCGGAGATGATCAGATCCGCCTGATGCGTGCACGCTTAAACGGATATCAGATGGGAATCGATGTCGATGATGTCAAGGTGCTGCAGCATACGGATGATTATACGATCCAGAGGCGGTATGACGAGGAAGCCGGCCAGGAATTTCTTGAGATGTGGGGCGTTCTGGATTCCGGTTATTCCTTCCTGATGCGGTTCAGCGTGGAGGGCGTGGCAGAGGATGTCCGTGTTTCCAATGAGTTTGTAAAATATATCTGCCTGGCCGGTATGGCGCTGGCGGCAGTCATTATCTGGCTGATTTCACGGCATGTGACGCAGCCGCTGCACGAACTGACGGAGCTTTCCAAGCGAATGGCAGAGCTTGATTTTGATGCCAAGTACACAAGTGGCGGAAGCAACGAGATCGGTCAGCTCGGCGAGCATTTTAACCGCATGTCCGAGAATCTGGAGAAGGCGTATTCTGAGCTTCTGACGGCGAACAACGAGCTTCAGAAGGATATTGAGAAGAAGCAGAAGATTGACGACATGAGAAAGGAATTTCTCTCCAATGTATCACATGAGCTTAAGACGCCGATCGCACTCATTCAGGGCTATGCAGAGGGACTGGCAGAGTGTATCAATGACGATGAGGAGAGCAGGAATTTTTACTGCGAGGTCATTATGGATGAGGCGGCTAAGATGAACGGTATGGTACAGAAGCTGCTCACCTTGAATCAGCTGGAATTCGGCAATGACCAGATTGTGATGGAGCGGTTTGATCTGGCAACGCTTTTGCACAATAAGATCCAGTCGATTTCGATTCTGGCACAGCAAAAGGAGGCTGCCATTACGTATCATGGCGCAGACTCGGTTCCGGCCTGGGGAGATGAATTTAAGATCGAAGAGGTTATTACAAATTATTTGAGTAACGCATTGAATCATGTCAGCGGTGAGCGTCGGATTGAGGTGACGGTAGAAGAGGCGGACGGAAAGGTGTGCGTCACAGTATTTAACACAGGTGAACAGATACCGGAGGCAGATATCGGTCAGATCTGGGATAAATTTTACAAGGTTGACAAGGCACGGACGCGCGAGTACGGCGGCAGCGGAGTCGGACTTTCGATCGTAAAAGCGATTATGGAGGCATTGCACCAGGAATATGGCGTGAAAAACTGTGAGAATGGCGTGGCATTCTGGTTTACTTTGAAAAGCGGCAGTATGCCTGGTGGTGAGGCGGAGGCTGTACCGGAGGAGCAGGTACAGCTGCCGGAGCACAGCGAGGAAAATGTCCGCGACGATGCAGACTGGCGGAAGGTAGATTAGAAAGAGGAAAAAAGATGAGCAAGGTAGTAGTCGTTGGCGGCGGTGCAGCCGGAATGATGGCGGCAGTGGCGGCTGCCGAGAACGGGCATACGGTAACACTGCTGGAAAAAAATGAAAAGCTTGGGAAAAAGGTGTATATCACCGGAAAGGGACGATGCAATCTGACAAACAACTGTGAGGTAGAGGAATTGCTCGCAGCTGTCTGTGTGAACCGAAAATTCCTGTACAGCGCATTTTATGGATTTACAAGTCAGGATACGATTGACTTTTTTGAGCAGTCAGGCATGCATACGAAGACGGAGCGTGGCAACCGTGTCTTTCCGGCATCCGACCATGCTTCGGATGTCATCGCAGCGTTATCAGGGAGACTGAAAAAGAGCGGCGTGAAGGTGATGCTGCATGCAGAGGTAAAGGAGCTTCTGACGGAAGCACTGCCGGGTGCGCAGATCGCCTGTGAAGGGGAAGCAGGTAAAGGTGCGCCTTGTGGAAAAGGGAACCGCAAACAGGAGGAAGCACCGGTGCGGAGGATTACAGGCGTAGTATTGCAGGATGGAAAAAGGATATCGGCTGATGCGGTGATTGTCGCGACGGGAGGCATTTCCTATCGCACGACCGGATCGACTGGTGACGGATACCGGTTTGCAAAGGCAGCCGGACATCAGGTGACGGAGTGTTCGCCGTCCCTGGTGCCGATGGAGACAGCAGAAGACTGGGCGGCACGGCTGCAGGGATTGTCCCTCCGCAATGTGGAGGTAACGATTCTGGATGGAAAAAAGGAGCTGTACCGGGAATTTGGTGAGATGATGTTTACGCATTATGGAGTGACCGGACCGCTCATTCTGACGGCGAGCAGTGTCGTACAGAAAAAGCTGGCGGCGCATCCGCTTACGATGCGGATCAATTTAAAGCCGGCGCTTACGGAGGAACAGCTGGACGCCAGAATCTTAAGAGAGTTCGAGGCGGCGAAAAATAAGCAGTTTAAAAATGTGATCGGGGCGTTGTATCCGGCAAAGCTGATTCCGGTCATGATTGAACGCAGCGGTATTCCGGAAGAGAAACCGGTACATGACATTTCCAAAGAAGAGCGTCGGGCACTTGTGACACTCACACGTGAGTTTTCATTGACTTTGACCGGTCTACGAGACTATAATGAAGCTATTGTGACGCGTGGAGGCGTGAGTATCCGGGAAGTGAATCCGACGACAATGGAGTCTAAAAAAGCAGCCGGATTGTATTTCGCAGGCGAGGTGCTCGATCTGGATGCGGTGACCGGAGGGTTTAATCTGCAGATTGCGTGGTCGACCGGCTATGCGGCGGGCAAGAGCATCTGACCGGACATAGATTATATGATGATACAAGGGTCAAAAGGTCATGCGTTTCATGCTTACATATCAAAGGTGTGGAGGAAGAGTATGAGTTTTAATATAGCGATAGACGGACCGGCAGGAGCCGGAAAGAGTACGATTGCAAAGCTTGCAGCAAAAGAGCTTTCTTTTATTTATGTCGATACCGGAGCGATGTACCGGACGATTGCATTGGGACTGCTCCGTGCAGGAACGGACATAGAGGATGCTGCTGCGCTGGAAAAACAGCTTTCTGATATTGAGGTGACGATCAGCTATGAAAACGGGGTGCAGCAGGTGTTTTTAAATGGAGAAAATGTCACCGGGCTGATTCGTACCGAACAGGTCAGTGATATGACAAGCCGTTCGTCTGCAAAGCCGCAGGTGCGCGCGAAGCTGACGGAGCTGCAGCGAACGCTTGCAAAAAAAGAGGATGTCCTCATGGACGGGCGCGACATCGGGACGATGATTTTGCCGGATGCCCAGCTGAAAATTTTTCTGACGGCCAGTGTGAAGACCCGTGCAGAGCGCCGTTATAAGGAACAGATCGAAAAGGGTGAGAGCTGCACGTTAGAAGAGATTGAGCGCGACATAAAGGAGCGGGATTACCGGGATTCCCACAGGGAGACGGCACCGCTTCGCCGGGCAGAGGATGCGGTACTTGTAGACAGCTCGGACATGACAATCAATGAAGTCGTGACAGAGATCGTTGCACTTGCACGGGAGCGGATGCAGACAGCGACATGCAGGTAAAAGAGTCGCGCCGCGGAAGCGGTGGTCATGCATAGAGGAAAGGGAATCAGTTATGGAAGTAATGGTGGCAAAAACAGCAGGGTTCTGTTTTGGCGTGAAGCGTGCTGTGGATCAGGTGAAGCGCCAGATCGCAGAAGGAAGAAAGCCGATTTATACGTATGGTCCGATCATCCACAACGAAGAAGTCGTCCGGGAACTGGCCGGACAGGGCGTCCGTGTCATTGAGAGCGAGAAGGAGCTGCCGGATATCACGGATGGAACGGTCGTGATCCGTTCCCATGGCGTACCGGAACGGATTTACCGGGAGATCAAGGATCAGGGGCTGGACATTGTGGATGCGACCTGTCCTTTTGTAAAAAAGATTCACCGAATCGTCCGCGAGTACGGAGAAAAGGGCGCAGACGTGGTCATCATCGGCAATGACGGACATCCGGAGGTGGAGGGTATCAAGGGCTGGTGTACCGGAGCTGTGACGGTCATCGGAACCGAGGAGGAGGCAGAGCAGTTTCGGCATGACCCTGCAAAGCCACTCTGCGTTGTCTCTCAGACGACATTTAATTACAAGAAATTTGATAAATTAGTTGAAATTATCTCGAAAATGAGTTATGATAGAGTGGATATTTTGAATACCATATGTAGCGCTACCGAAGAGCGGCAGTCAGAAGCACGCAGGATCGCTCAGAAGGCAGACTGCATGATTGTCATTGGAGGCAGCCACAGCTCGAATACGAGAAAGTTATTCGAAATATGCAAAAAGGAATGTGCAAATACTTACTATATACAAACATTAAAAGATTTGGATATTCGGCGATTGCCATCCATGGGTTGCGTAGGTATTACAGCAGGGGCATCGACCCCAAATAATTTAATTGAGGAGGTTTCAAAACAATGTCAGATTTAAGTTTTGAACAAATGCTGGAAGAATCATTTAAAACAATTCACAATGGAGAGGTAGTCGAAGGCACTGTTATTGATGTCAAAGAAGATGAAATTATCCTGAACATTGGTTACAAGGCAGATGGTATCATTACCAGAAGCGAGTACACAAATGAGCAGAATGCAGACCTTCGCGAACTCGTTCATCCGGGAGATACTATGGAAGCCAAGGTTATGAAGGTGAACGACGGAGACGGACAGGTACTGCTTACTTATAAGCGTCTTGCAGCAGAGAAGGGTAATAAGAGACTGGAGGAGGCATTCAATACTCAGGAAGTACTGAAGGCTCCGGTTGTACAGGTACTTACCGGCGGACTGAGCGTAGTCGTTGACGAGGCAAGAGTCTTCATTCCGGCCAGCCTGGTATCTGATACTTACGAGAAGAATCTTGAAAAGTATGCAGGACAGGAGATTGAGTTCGTAATCACTGAGTTCAATCCGCGCAGAAGAAGAATCATCGGTGATCGCAAGCAGATTCTTGTAGCAAGAAAAGCTGAGCAGCAGAAAGAGCTGTTCGAGCGGATCCATGTAGGCGATACCGTAGAAGGTGTGGTAAAGAACGTTACCGATTTTGGTGCATTCATCGACTTGGGCGGAGCAGATGGACTTCTTCACATCTCCGAGATGTCATGGGGACGTGTTGCAGATCCTAAAAAGCTGTTCAAAGTTGGCGATAAAGTAAATGTCATGATTAAAGATATTCAAGACACAAAGATTGCACTTACTCTTAAACTGGAAGAGAACAATCCATGGAAAAATGCAGCAGAGAAGTATCAGATTGGTACAATCGTAACCGGTAAGGTTGCCCGCATGACTGATTTTGGTGCATTTATTGAGTTGGAAGAAGGAATTGACGCATTGCTTCATGTTTCTCAGATTGCTATTGAGCATGTAGAAAAACCTTCCGATGTTCTGAAAGTAGGTCAGGAAATTACTGCTAAAATCGTTGATTTCAATGAAGAAACAAAGAAAATCAGCTTAAGTGTAAAAGCACTTGAGATTGAGAAACGCAACGAAGCAGCAGA
>OLPO01002865.1_pt1 | contig 10232 bp, 14 predicted proteins | sample 1672831 | NCBI WGS metagenome assembly OLPO01 (sample SAMEA3136728, study PRJEB25190) | human gut metagenome
ATCAGAAGTTCGCCCAAAGCTGTCACATCTATTTCCTTTTGCATCATCTAATTTTCCTCCTAACAATAGCAATCTTTCAATCCGTATGTTTCAATATCTTTGATTGCTACACTTCCTCCATAAGCCCGGACTTTCAACTGATTCTGAAAATTTCCTGCAAATATATTATTGGAATGATTATTCTGATATTCACTCGTAAAAATTTCAAGGGAACTCTGATCAGATAAAATATGCACATCCAATTCTTTTTTATTATTCAGATACATAACGCTTCTTGAAATGCCTCTGCTCCACCCATCTGCATTATTTCGATTTACAGTCATTTCTGCCTTTTTAAAATCGAACATACACACTGTCTTCTTATCTTCTCCACAACGCAGGGTAAATTCCAGCTTATCTGCATCTGTTTTCTCCAGGTCAATCTTCATCTTCAATTCAAATGTCACACCATCTCCGGCTTTCAGTTCCAGTTCATCTTCTGTAACCACAAGATTGTCCCAAAACTGTCCACCCTGTCTCAAAGATTCTATTTCCTTAATTGGAAGAAACTGTAAGGTGGAATCTTTCATTAAACGTACTTCCATTGGAATATTAAAAGATCCACACCAACCTTCCTTGTATGTTGGTCCCCAATCTTTCCACGATGGCATCCATTCCCATTCATTGGCCCATCCTACCATAATTCTTCTTCCATCCGGCGCCAGGAATGACTGCGGTGCATAATAATCAAATCCCCAGTTAATCTCTCCACTGACATGGGAATAAAAACTGCCCGTTTCATAATCAAAATCGCCAACCAAATACACCGAAGTATGGTCACCTGAACCCATAGGCGAAAATGTCAGAACATATTTATCACCAATTGGATAAAAATCTGGGCATTCCCACATAAATCCCCATTCTCCACGGCTTTCCGCCAGCACATTAAAGAACTCCCAGTTCAGCATATTCTTGGAACGATACAGCAGTGCCATCCCTCTGTTATTGCGGCTTGCGCCACATACCATATAATAAGTATCTTCATGCTTCCATACTTTGGGATCACGGAACATATCTGTCGGGATTCCTTCCGGTGCAGTCAGCACCGGATTTCCCTCATATTTTTCAAAATGAATTCCATCTTCACTATATGCAATACACTGCACCTGTTCATACCCATTGCCTTCATTTGTTACACCAGTGTACATCAGAAACAGTTTTCCATCATGTTCAATAGCACTTCCTGAAAAGCAGCCACCTTTTTGATGATTATCATATTTTTCACTAGGAACCAGTGCTAACGGCAAATACTCCCAATGAAGCATGTCATCACTGACTGCATGCCCCCAATGCATACTGTCCCAAAATCCACTATAGGGATTATGCTGGAAAAAGAAATGGTACTTTCCTCTGAAATAAATCAGTCCATTGGGATCATTCAACCATCCTGTCTGCGGCATAAAATGGTAATGCTGACGCATTTTGCCGCTTTTTATCATATCTTTTTTTCTGTCTATCTCAAACTGAGCCTTTTCAATATTCTGTTTCAATAATTCTTTAGACATAGGACTCCTCCATTATTTTTAACCTTTTACAGCTCCAGCTATCATTCCCTGAACAATATATTTTTGAGCTGCAATCAGCAGTTGCATTCTCTACCATAAAATTCAATGCGTCTACATAAGCCTGATCTGTAATGTTTACATTTCCATCTTTATCAAATACAAGCCCTTCTGCACCAGCCTGACATGCAAAATCAAGGAATGAACATACCGCATCAGAACCGCTTCCGAACACTGTTGTTCCACTCATATCATCTGTTTTCAGTTCTTTTGCAAGTGCCTGATACTCTTCCCATGTCTGCGGAACTTTATCTTCCGGAATAAGATCTTTTCTGTAAATCAACACTTTTGTATTTACCCACATAGGATATCCTAAAAGGCTACCATCAATTGTTCCACTTTCCTGTAGGGTTGGCAGGAAATCACTTGTATCCGCATCATTGATTGCTTCAATTGCATCTGCAAATGCTGCTAACCATACCGCATCCATACATGCCACATCATGTGCAGCCTGCTTTGCTTTAATCTCTGTAGAAAGTTTGTCATACATTCCTGTATAAGCAACTGCATCAATAATAACTTCACATCCTGTTTCTTCTTCAAAAGATGCTGCTGTTTCTTTTGCAAGTGCCTCTGCCGGCGAACCACTTTCCACCAGTACTGTAATACTGTTTTTATTTTTTACTTCCTTTTTAGCTCCACACCCCGCTAACATTGTTCCTGCCATCGTTACTGCAAGCACAACACTTAAAATTTTTTTCTTCATTCCTATCTTCCTCCTGTTTTCTTTTTTAATTTCTCTTCGTTACTTTCTAGCTGATGATTTGATTGTATGTCATGAAATTTACAATGTCAATCGTTTTCATGTATTTTTTTCACTATTCAGCACTATTCACAATATTTTTTTGTTTAATTTGTGTATATTTCATAGCTTATTTCTTTATTTTTATGGTATTACTTTTTATCAATAAAACTTATATGAAAATTTTTTCATGAAATTATTTTCATTTATTCTTCCATTTTTCCTAATCTTATGATATAATCAAATTCATAAAGTGAGATATATTTTGTCTCATATCGCATATAACACAAGACTATATTTACCAAATAAGTGAGGTTCTTTTATGAGTAAAGTCAAAATTACAGATATTGCCGAACGGAGCGGTGTTTCCATGACTACCGTTTCCCGTTACTTCAACCATCCTGAGCTCATATCGCAGACAACACAGGATAAAATCAAAACAGCAATTAAAGAATTGAATTACCAGCAGGACAATCTGGCCCGCATTCTGGTAACCGGAGAATCCAATCTGGTTGGGGTTATTTTCCCCCACCTACATTTAAGCTTCTATACAGAATTACTCAATCAACTAATAAAATACGGCAAAGAAAAAGGCTATAATCTAATCGTCTATACTTCCAATGATTCCAGAGAAGAAGAATTACAGCTTATTCAAAATCTAATTTCCTACCGAATCAAAGGACTGATTCTTTTGAGTCATCTTCTTTCCGCTCAGGACATTGAAAACCTGCCAGTCCCGGTTATCTCCATTGAACGTGTCGGCGGTAATTTTAAGCAAATTAACAATGATAACTTTACTGGTGGCAAACTTGCCGCAAATCTTTTGATACGTAACAACTGTGAAGTTTTCATTCATATTAATAATGATTTTCGAGAAGACTGGCCATCCTTTAAACGAATCCTGGGATTTGAATATGAGGTAAAAGATCTTTGTTATGAACGATTTATTGAAAATGATCTCACAGATCCATACCTGCCCAAAGCTACAGAAGCCATGAATAAACTGGTTCAGCATATTACCACAAAATACACCGGTAAAAAAATAGGAGTTTTCTGCTCAAATGACGATATTGCAAGTCTTTTTGAACGTCAGTGCCTCAAAAATAATATTGATATTCCCAACACCATTGAATTGATTGGATACGACAACTCACCTGCATCCAACTATGCCGTTCATCCCATTACCTCTATCGACCAGAATATTTCCCTTATGGCGCAGATTGCAATTCAGTCACTGGAAAACTATATACCATACGAAAGCATGGTACCAGCTTCATTGATTGAAAAAGAAACAACCTGTTAATTTCGTCTTTTACATTCATACAAACGCTTATAAAGTGTATTATTAATTCGTTTTATGTGTGTTTTATGATTGCTTATCCACATAATCCGCTTCGTCCGTAATGTTTTTGTAGCCAAAATGTAACCACTAATTTTATTCACCTCAATGCAATCTATTGAGTGGCACCAGATTTTATACAACACAAAAAGAATTTTACTCCGTCGTTTGCAATTTTATTACGGAGATTCTCTATGAAAAAAGATCTATTGAAAACAAAATCGAATTTATGATAGATGCGTGAAAATATATCTGCTGGACGACGGCTTTTTTCTTTTACCGTCATCCAGCAGATTTTAAATTAATTTTATTCTTTTAACTATTTATTCCCACTTGAAGCATTTTACAGAAATTCCAAAACATATTAATATGACAGCTCCCATAACAACAACAGACAGCAGGACATTTTCGGTTGGCAATCCAAGAAATGTTACTTTCATTAACTGAATACCTTGTTGCCTTTTGCAAGCTGTTTTTTCAGCATGTTGGCATATTCCATACGGATATCATCATAAGCATCTCCCTGTGGACTGATCTTGATCACCTGCTCAAATTCTTTCATCAACTGCTGAAGTCCTTTAACCGGTAGATATGCAGCTTGTACAGGTATCAAAACCATATCAGAAGCCACTAATGCATTGATAGTCATCATGCCCAAACTCGGCATACAATCAATTAAAATATAATCGTATCGTGATCGCATCGTATCAATATATTCCTTCATGATCAGCTCTCTGCTCATTACATTACTCATGGTTACTTCTAAAGCAGATAACTCAATATTGGCCGGTAGGAGATCCACTTGTTCCTCATGATGTAAAATACCTTCTTCCTCAGCAATTTCCTCGTCATTGATAATATTCATCATAATAGTTGCAAGTGTAGTTCCAATATCATCCGGTTCTACATATCCAAGACTTGCAGTTAAACTTCCCTGTGGATCCGCATCGATCAATAACACTTTTTTTCCTTGTCTTGCCAATCCTACCCCAAGATTTAAAGTCGTTGTACTTTTTGCAACTCCGCCTTTCTGGTTTGCTACTGATATAACTTTTCCCATTCTTCTTTCTCCCTTCTGATATTCTCTCGCAGATATTTTTCAAATGTACTTCGTTTAATTAAAACTTTTTTTCCAATCTTATAAACTGCTCCTGCCTTATGAGATAATCTTACGATTGGCTTATATCCAAGATTGTAATAATCCATAGCTTGTCTATAACTTATAAATTCATGTTGCATAAATTCTATATCTTCATCATCAATAAGATGAGAAAACATCCAAACTTTTCCATGCATCTCGAATCCCCTTTTCTTCGAACTAACGTTCCTTTATTTTTCATGAAATTGCTCAAGATACTCATCAAAGATTTCTCTGTTTATCAAAACAATTCCATCCATTCTGTAAATCGCTCCTGCATCATTTGCTAGTTCCATCAATTTTTTATGTGACAAACTATATACAATTTCAGCTTGTTGATAACGAAGAAATTTTCTTCTAAGTCTGCGTGCTTCTTCTTTTACCTCTGAACGCTTCTGCTGGTTATAATACATATTTTCTGTTTTCAAATCTGTTTCCCCTTTCACCTTTTATTCGACCACAACAAACATTGTTAATGAATAAAAAAAGGGCACTCTCTGAAAGATTTTTCTTTCAAAAAGTGCCCTCAACAATTCATATTGTTGGAGTAGTATTACTGACAACTAATCACCATTCTTCATGATGATTCATGTTTGAATACAAATTTGTTGTCAAATTGTTGTCAAAAAGAATTTTTGTTGTCAAATTGTGAAGATTTCTTACTTTCTTAGTACAACTTCGCTCCTGCCGGAATCTTATCATCCAGAATCAGAACATTGAGTCCTTCTCTTCCTTCTACAAGGTGTGTAGCGGAGATAATCATACCGCAAGAATCAATTCCCATCATCTTACGTGGAGGAAGATTTGTGATTGCAAGTAATGTCTTTCCTACTAAGAATTCTGGCTCATAGTAATCGTGAATTCCGCTTAAAATCACACGATCTACGCCACTTCCGTCATCTAATACGAACTTCAGAAGTTTCTTAGATTTTGGAACTGCTTCACATTCTTTTACCTTTACAGCTCGGAAATCTGACTTGCTGAATGTTTCGAAATCAACCATGTCTTTGAATAATGGTTCCACTTCTACGTTGGAGAAATCGTATGTTTCTTTCACTTCAGCAATCGCTTTTTCCACTGTTTTTTCAGCCGGAGCAGACTGTGCAGCATTGTTAGCTTCATTCTTTGCAGCCCCCATGCTCTTCATTGTCGGGACGAAATCGTCCACTCACGACTTAATTCCATTTTGTAAATTTTATCGCCTATACATGGGCTTTTATTCAACCTCTTTACACCATTCCCACTTGTTTCGTGAAGGTAAAAATGAGATTTGGTGTAAAAATTGGTGTAAATGGTGTATATCCTTATTTAGTTTTGGGGTTTATAGCATTGCTATCAGTCCTGTGTTTCATTCTACCACTTTCTCGTCATAAAGTAAAGAAAGCACACCCCGCATCTCTACGGCATATGCTCTCTTTCTGATTTTCTATAACTATTTACTGATTAAATTGTAATTCCAATCCCTCAAACTCTGACTTTCTTAATTCCTTTGTTACATCTGTATAGATGTTCAATGTAGTAGATACATCTTTGTGTCCGAGTGCGTCCTGAATGACTTTCACATTCACTCCGGCTTCACACATTCTTGTGGTAAATGTATGTCTGAGAGAATGACAGCTAAAGTGTGGAAGTAAAACCTCTGGATTTTCACTTTCCAGAAACTGCTTATCATTACAGTTTCGTATAATGCGACGAATTGCTTTATTGAGCGTTGCTTGGTGCTGTGGCTGACCAAAACGGTTTACAAAAATGAAATCCGTATATCCATCAACCGTAGCTTCACAATGCAGTCCAAGAAGTTCCTGCCTTTCTTTTTCCATTAAAAATGCTTCTTTCACAAATTCAAGCATTGGAACTTGTCGCATACCTGCCGGTGTCTTGGTTGTATTCACATTGAAATAGCAACCTTTCTTGCTTCCTTCGGTTCTGTGGTCATAATAAACAAGCGTATGATTCACATCTATAATGCTTTCCTCTAAATCTATGTCACACCACCTAAGTCCGGTCAATTCGCCCACACGCAATCCAGTTCCGACCATAACCGCAAATATTGGATACCAATACTGTGCTTCCGGTGTGTTCTTCAGATAGTTAAGAAAAAGTTCCTGCTCCGGTTTGGTTAATGCCCTGCGTTTTTCAGTCTTAAAACAATGTGATTTTTTCAATTCACGCAAAACATTGTCCGTTGGATTGCTTCTGATATAATCATCATCTACTGCCATTTCAAAGACCTGATGTAGAACGGTATGTATGCTATCAATCGTTGCGGGTTTCAGATGTCTTTCATCAACAAGACTGTTGTAATATCTTTTTATATCAGTCTTTTTTATAGACATTATGAATTGAGAACCAATCTGATTACGCACGAATGTCTCGTACATATATTTGTAATTCTCAAAAGTATTATTCTTTATTCCACGTTTCAAATCTCTCCAAAGTTCATACATATCGTTAAGTGATGTATAGCGAGCTTCTGCCTTGATACCGTCTTTCTTGTCCTTGTCAATTTCATCTTCCTTATATCTTAAATCATCCAAGTTCCTTGCATAAATACAATGTCTTTTACGGTTCTCATCTGTCCATCGGAATTGATAAGTACCGTCCGGACGTTGCGATTCCCCTTTTCGGAGAACCTTTCTTGATTTATCTTTTCTTTTTGTATTTGCCATTGTGTTACCTCCTATAATTCTGTGCTTGAGTCAATAAACTCCTCTAACTTCTCTCGTATAATTAAAAGCCTGTCGCTTCTTGCAATTCTGAAACTGCAATCCTTATCCATCAATAGTGCCTTTAATCTTCGCTCTCCAATACCTGAATAAGCAGCCGCTTCCTCGACCGTAAGACATTTCTTTTCCCAAATCGGTATATCCTCCGGTGGTTGCAATAGCTGTTGCTGATATTCATAAAGTTCAGAACCATCTATTTTGTACATCTACATTCCTCCCCTCAAATAGAACACATCTGGTCTAAATATTCTTCAAATTGTTTGCGTTTAATTAGAGTTCTTTTTCCAATTTTCAATGTAAATTGTTTTGCTTCCGGTTGCTTTGTAAGTTCTCGTATTGTTTCTCTACCAATGCCCGTATATACATACATTTCATCAATAGAAAGTGCTATCTTATGCCACAACGGAACGCTCTCGCTTTTACTGGAAAACCACTCATCACTCAATCTGTTCATCATCTGCACCTCCCTTAAATTCCGATGTCTGAATAAATTTCTCGAATGCTTTTCTCTTGATAAATCTGCGATTACCCATCCACAATACAAATGGGCAGGCATATAGATTTGTTATTTCAATCAGTTTTTTCTCACTGATTCCTGTATAAAAAGACGCTTCTCTTATGGTTAATATAGGCTTATGCTCTAATGGCATTTCTTTTTTGCTTTGCATTTCGTCCTCCTTGTATTGATGGCATCAGTATATTCATTTTTCTGCGATAAGCCCATTATGCAATCGGACTCATCGCAGATTTGACTTTTTACTATATTGAATACTGCCTTTCGAGGTATTCCTCAAAGGATTTTCTCTTGATTACCCTGCGACTCCCTATCCATATCACAAAAGGACAGTCCTCCGATTCTGACATCTCATATATCTTATTGGCACTTATCCCTGTGTAAATTGAAGTTTCCGTTACCGATAAAACAGGTTTTAACCAAAGCGGGATGTCATAACTTACAATTTCATATCTTTTCTTAGACATTCTGACACCCCTTTTCTCTTGCGTTGCACTGTCTTTTGGTAATCACATAATCCCAACCGGTTTGATTGCATTTGTCACAATGGTCTTTGACCTTAGCAAACGGGTCAAGGCGACGCACGATATAATCGGGATTGTGAATATAATCTTTCAGGCACTTTGGGCAAAGGCAACGGATATTTTCTCTCTTTTCTTCCTTATAAATCCAAAGTCCGAAAGTCTTTTTAAGCGTTATATTTATCCGCCTTAAAAGCTGCTCATCTTCAATCGTTCCGATGTAATCTCTGAGTTCATCTTTGTTTACTGTCTGAAGTTGCTCCAGTAGAACCATTGACGGCTTTTTGAGTCCAAACTCCTGACCGAGCAGGATATGTGACGGCAGGTATCTTTTCTTGATAACGCCTGTTACAGCAGCCACAATAATTGTTGGTGCGTTTCTGTTATAATCATCTGCCTGAATTACAAGTACCGGTCGTGTTCCGCTTTGTACCGAACCTGTTCGTGTTCCGAAGTCGTAGTAGAATAAATCCCCACGGCAAATTGTTTTTTCTTTCATATGTAAAACCTCACATTTCTAAATATTTTGAAGTGTCATTCGTATCTGGAATGAAATAACCCCTTCACTCATTGCACAAAAGGGGTCATTTTGGACACCCAAAATCAGAGGTTCTTATAAATTTTCTTAAAACTTTTCTTTGCCGCTTCAATAGACTTGCTGACAGAACTGTGATAAGTTCCTTCTTCTGCTGCTATTTCACGACAACTTTTACCCTCAATGACAAACTTATACAATCTTCGTTCCTGAGCTGGTTTCATCATTGAAAGCACTATTCTAACTTTCTCAATTTCACGCAGACGCTGTAATTCTTTCCTCTCTGCAATTTCTTCTGCTTCTCTGAGTTCAAATGGGTCAACAAAATCTAAGAATGCTTCATTATGGAATTGCTCAAATAAATCATCTTCATAACAAAAAGCATCTAAATGTCTTGCATCTCGCATTTCACATCTATGAGTTTCTCTGTTATCGTCAATAATCACTTTTCCCTGTGCCATAGACAGCAGGACAAATGGAGTGTATCTGCTGATAATATCCGGATATTTATCCCACAGTTCTTCTTCGGTAAGTTCAGTAATAACTGCCCATTTCTCTGTGCCGGTATATCCGTCATATTCATATTTGAGGTTCATAAGTTTACAATCTCTTGCAAAAAGTTCTTCCTGATTATTTAATTTGTTGTTCTTTGTCATTTCCGTAATCTCCTTGAATTTGAATTTTTGAATTGGTTTGAAATCAAAAATTCGGAGATTACGGGTACTCAGCTATCTGGCACTGCCATGCGTTATAAAACATAAAAGTCCTTTCCCAAGTAAGGGAAAAGACCTAATACTGCACGAAGCATAATCGAATAAAACAGCAACAAAAAAAGCACCGTCGAATCTGGACAGCAAAGAATACTTCTATTCTTCACTTATCCGGCTTCGTACGGTGCTTGGTAGTTTAGCAAATAAATTGCTTATCTCCGCTTACTCGATTAGAAATCGTTTCGATATTTACTTGTAATCTTCATCGCCTGCAATTCCTGCCATATCCGTTCCTGCGGATTCTGCGGAAGTAAGCGAGATTTAAGATATGGACATTCTTGCATTTCTGACACTTCACACTCAAATGTCCGGTTGCGTCTGAAAAAACTCTTTGTATCCTGAACCC
>OLPO01002867.1_pt1 | contig 10225 bp, 12 predicted proteins | sample 1672831 | NCBI WGS metagenome assembly OLPO01 (sample SAMEA3136728, study PRJEB25190) | human gut metagenome
AGTATCTTGGTGATTGTGTTAATGATTTTTACATAATGGTTCTATTAACGCATTATCAAAAGAACAGGTTAAAAAATTAGTTATTACATGCATTGATCAAGGTATCTGTATTGAGGCTGCAAATTATTACACCTTACAACGCAGAATGCCACGAAAGATAAATGTATAAGCACAAGGTAACTTAAGTAATTAGGAGGATGTTTAAAAATGGCAGGCATCTGACATTTTTAGAACGAGAAAGAGATAAGAAGCCAACAAGCAAAACAACATACTATTGCAATGCAGGAACATTATGCTATACAAATTGCAGAGACCGTTAAGAAAACAAAAGAGTAAGATGCATCCGCAGAGGATGCATCTTCAAATGCAGCTAAATTTAATCCTATGATGAATATTATTGTTGAAATAAGTGACGCGGAGGTTTTATGTATAGAGATTTGAAAAAATTGTGTACAAGCATTACACCATTAAAGAAATTAATTAGAATCTATAAGTCATGGTTCTCGAAAGCACTACACAATTTCAAGCAAAATTGTAAGTATGCTCTAGGCGCAGTTATATTAATGCTAGTATTGCCTGTGGCATGTTCCGTATTTGCATTTATTATGTGTAATTTTACGGGTATGGCAATAGCACATATTATCATTGCATTAGGTATCACATTTCTTTGCGTAGATTCACTTTTTAAGGAATCAATTTATGATTGCTTAGAGCCTCTATTTGGAACTATTTTATTTTATGTAATGATGACACTTCTTGTAGCCTTTGTTTAGCATAGCTAATATTATATAAAGAGTCATAAGTAGGAGGATGAAATGGGATTTATACCGACAGACGATTATATCGAAGTCACATTAGAAAGAGGGCTCGATCGATTATTAACATGCGCCTCAGATAAATTATTTTCAGACGGCCTTGATGCAGATGAGTTCATCTACTTTGATGATCATAAAGGATTTTGTTATAAAGATGGGTGCTTGCTAGGTCAACACGTGGATGAAGTAGTAGAGACAATGCACAGAATGGGCTGGTGTTTTTACCATAAATTCTTTGTGCACAAGTGATTAACGTACATTGCATTATAATAAGGAAGAAACTCATACAGAGGTGGCTACATGAGTAAGAGGCATAAGCATTCTAAGTGGATGTACAAAATTGTGATTCCGTCATTAAGTATTTGTGCATTTGCCGTCGTTATATGTGGAGTTAAGCGTATTGACGACTATCAGACAGACAAAAGAGAATCATATATTGCGGAGAATGCTCGAAATGGTAATTTGGTATGTATGATTTCAACAAAAGGTGTTGCTGGTTCCTATTACATGGATGCAGTGATATCAAAGGATGACTATCAGAAATATATCAATGGTGAAGATGTGATGGTAAATATACACACAAAACAGTATGCAGTTGCAGTGGATAGAAATGATATAGCGTATATTCACGTCTTTACTGATAATCTTACGAATTAAGGAGAGAAAATATGAGAAATCGTGGAATTAGTTGCAATGGAGAATGTACTACGGCTTGCCATACTGCTTGCTCTGGTTGCTCCACCATGTGTGCATATACTGCTGAGAAACCCGAGCATATCATGCTTAGTAGTGCCGGAGAAGCATCAATGACAGATAACGAGAAAATTAAGAGCATACCAACTGAGTGTAGTGCATGTGGCGCTCAGGCAGAAATAAGACCAATGGGATTCTTATTTATCAAGGAGTGCCCATATTGCAAGAAGAAAGAAGTTATCTCAATTTAGATTGGAGAAATGATTTGCATTAAGTTAGGATATTCAACAGGAGGAAAATAATATATGAAAACTGGAAGTATTCGAGCTACAATAGACCAATGCCAGTCTATTCTACTTGGATCTGCTTATATGGCATCCCGGAAGCTCAGCAAAATACAGTGCAAAGTTTTAGACTTCAAAATGTGTTAAGTGACTATTATCCTAGTGAGAAATCCTTAATCAATATTGACTTTTTATTACTGTCTGAAGATTATGATTGGGATACTTCGGATGCAACAATTATCAAATTTTTGCAAGCTGTTTTCAAGAACAGAATGACAGACTCCGCATTTAACCCGTTCTTACAGATTAGTCCTGAAATAGAAAGCGAGGTAGAATCTATTATGACAGCTCAAGAAGAATACGAATATGAATTGCAGGTGGAAAGAGAACAGGCCGCTGCAGAAGGAAGAGAAGAAGGAAAAGCAGAAGGAAGAACAGAGGGAATTGGAGATTCCATAAAGGCACTGATGGGAAATGTGAAATGTACACTGGAACAGGCGATGGATATGCTTGGAATCGCAGTAGACAGTCGTGATATTTACCGAAAGATGTTGCAGAATAATAAATAACAGCATAAAGGCAGAATGACAGCAGGCTTTTAGAACCTGCTGTTTTTGCATTGCGAGGTGAGGTATAGATAAAGGCAGGAAAACAGTAGAAAGGCATAATCTGTTTGTGAGACAGGATATAGAGGAAAGGGATACAATGGAAATGGAAAAAGCGGTAAAACATGAGCCACCAGAAAGCAGGGTATAGTGGTTCCGGTAAGTCTACTCTGATTCGTCTGATCATGAAGGAGTTAGATCCTACTTCAGGCACGATCATTGTAAATGGACATAACCTGAACCGTATGAAACATAAAAAGATTCCGTTGTACCGGAGAAAACTGGGCGTTGTATTTCAGGATTTCCGCCTTTTGAAGGATAGAAATATCTATGAGAATATTGCGTTTGCCCAGAGAGTAACCGAGACATCGACAAGAATTATTAAGAAAAAAGTGCCGGCTGCGCTGTCCCTTGTAGGACTTGCACAGAAGTACAAATCATTCCCGAAGGAATTATCCGGTGGAGAGCAGCAGCGTGTTGCAATCGCGAGAGCAATCGTGAATGAACCGGCGATTCTTCTCGCTGACGAACCTACAGGAAATCTGGACCCGACAAATTCATGGGAGATCATGAAGCTTTTGGAGGAGGCGAATGACAGAGGAACTACCGTTTTGGTCGTAACTCATAATCAGGAAATTGTAAACGAGATGAAGAAACGAGTTGTTACGATGAAAAAGGGAGTCATTGTAAGCGACGAGAAAAAAGGTGGGTATAATAATGAAAATTAGTACTTTTGGATATTCTATGAAGCAGGGTGTCAAGAACATAGGGAGAAATAAGATGTTTTCCATTGCATCTATTGCGACTATGTCAGCTTGTATTTTCCTGTTTGGCCTGTTTTATTCTATTGTTATGAATTTTAATTATATCGTACAGAAGGCAGAAGAGGGAGTTGCCATTACGGTATTTTTTGATGAAGAAGCAACACAGGAACAAAAAGATAACATTGGAGCTCAGCTTAAGAATGAAGACGGAGTATTAAGTGTCACTTATGTGAGTGCTGATGAAGCATGGGCAAAGTTCCAGGAGGAATATTTCCAGGGATCAGAAGAAGCAGCAGAAGGATTTAAAGATGATAATCCGCTTGCAAATTCTGATAACTATGAAGTATATATGTCTGATGTTTCCAAACAGAAAGATGTAGTAAGTTTTGCAGAAAGCCTGGATGGAGTCCGTAAAGTCAATAAATCAGATGTCGTTGCGAAGACGCTGACCAGTGTAAATAAACTGGTAGGTTATGTATCAGTTGCCATTATTGGAATTCTGTTAGCGGTATCTATTTTCCTGATTAGTAATACAGTTACCATGGGTATTACTGTCAGAAGAGAAGAGATAGCTATTATGAAATATATCGGAGCGAAGGATGGATTTGTCCGAGCACCGTTCGTGTTTGAAGGATTGCTCATCGGAGCAATCGGAGCTGTGATTCCACTTGGAATTCTGTACTTGGTATATGAGAAGGCAATTCACTATATTCTTGAGAGGTTCCATCTTCTTCAGAATATCATTAATTTCCTTCCGGTCACACAAGTATATAGAACACTTTTGCCAGTAGGAATTCTTTTGGGAGTGGGAATCGGTTTTGTAGGAAGTTTCTTTACAATCAGAAAACATCTGAAAGTATAATAACATACGTACTGAATTGATAAGGGGGTACATATGATAAAGGGGAAGAAAATTATCAGTGCTTTACTGATCGGTACATTATGCCTGGGAATGTCGACACAAGTAAGAGCTGCCGAGATTGATGACACGAAGCAAAAGGCTGAAGAACTTCAAAAACAGAAGGAAGCGGCAGAATCGGAACAGAAGTCACTGGAAACGCAGCTTATGGCAATTGTTTCGGAGATGGAAGATACGAAAAATCAGATTTCTCAGAAGGAAGAAGAGCTGGGGCAGAAAGAAGAGGAGCTTTTTGAGGCTCAGGCTCAGGAAAATGATCAATATGAGAGTATGAAAAAGCGTATCAAATATATGTATGAGAATGGAAATACTAAATTTGTTGATATTTTATGTCAGTCAAAAGATATTAGCGAATTTTTAAATAATGCAGAATATATTTCCACTATATCATCATATGACAGAGAACAATTGGTGGCATATCAGCAGATTCGCAAGAAAGTTCAGGAACAGCAGGCTGCACTGGAAGAGGAGTATGCAAAACTTGAAGACTTGCAGAATGATCTGATTGCAAAGCAAACGAATGTCGAGAGCTTGAAAGCCAGTAAGGAAAGCGAGATTTCAAGTATCAGCGGAGAGCTGGAGCAGACGAATCAAAAGCTTGCAGAACTTCAGGCGGCCGCAGAAGAGGCGGCAAGAAAACAGAAAGAAAAAGAAGCCGCAGCTGCAGCAGCAAAGAAGAACAATAATAGTGGAAGTGCGGGAGGAGCTGTAGTCAGTGGAAATGGAATGTTTACGCATCCTTGTCCGGGATATAGTCGTATTTCCAGCACATTTGGATATCGTAATGCGCCACTTGCTGGAGCCAGTACAAATCACAAAGGAGTTGATTTTGCAGCATCAACTGGAACACCGATTTATGCGGCAGCAGCCGGAACTGTAACTTCAGCAGGTTACAGTGGTAAGGCTGGGAATTTGATTATTATTAACCATGGAAATGGACTTTTGACTTATTATATGCACTGCAATACAATTTTTGTGTCAGCAGGACAGAAGGTCAGTAAAGGACAGAATATCGGGCAAGTAGGAACAACAGGAAACTCTACGGGACCGCATCTGCATTTTCAGGTGATGAACAATGGAACACCGGTAAATCCGATGAATTACTTGTAGAAAAATAAGCTTCTGGCAGGATTGCAGAGGCGTTCTTGAATCAAATTGAATTTAAGACAGACGGGACTAAAAATATGAAAAATAAAAAAGGATTTTTACAGGGGGCGCTTTGTGGCGCCCTTGCCATGTTATTGGCAGCAGGATTGGTATCATGTGGATTAAAAGCAAAAAACAGCAACAGTGGAGAGAAATATACAACAGAAGCAATCAGTTCAGAGACCGATAAAAAGCTGGAAAAACTGGAATCTTTGATTAACCAGTATTATCTGAAAGATGTAGATCAAGATGAACTTCAGCAGGGAATTTACGAAGGATACATTGCCGGATTGAATGATCCGTATTCTGTATATTATGATGAAGAAGCTACGAAGAGTTTTCAGGAATCTACAGATGGAGAATATGACGGTATTGGTGCGGTGATGTCGCAGAATAAGGAGACTGGAATCATTACCATCAGTCAGGTATATGAAGGTTCACCTGCAGAACAGGCTGGAATGAAGGATAATGATATTCTCTATAAAGTAGAAGATGAGGAAGTGACAGGAAAAGATCTGACAGAAGTCGTCAGTAAGATAAAAGGAGAAAAGGGAACGGATGTTAATTTGACAGTTCTTAGAGGTGACGACAGAGAAGAGGTTGCAGTAACAGCAACCCGCGATACGATTGAGTATCCTACAGTAAGCTCTAAGATGCTGGATAATGGAATTGGGTATCTTAGAATTACAGAATTTGATTCCGTGACATATGACCAATATAAGAATGCCTATAATGACCTGAAAAACCAGGGAATGAAAGGAATGGTCGTAGATTTGAGAAGTAATCCAGGCGGAAGTCTGAGTATTGTGTGTAAAATATTAGATGAGATTCTTCCAGAAGGAAAGATTGTATATACTCAAGACAAAAACGGAAAAGAAGAAGACTTTACATCAGATGAAGAGCATCAAATCGATATTCCAATGACTGTTCTTGTAAATCAATATAGCGCCAGTGCTTCTGAGATTTTTGCAGGTGCAATCCAGGATTATGATCTGGGTGCAATTGTGGGAACGCAAACTTATGGAAAAGGTGTTGTACAGCAGATCTTTGATTTGAAAGACGGAACTTGTGTGAAACTTACAATTGCCAAATACTTTACGGCAAAAGGTCAGGACATTGATGGAAAAGGAATTACACCGGATGTAGCAATTGATTATCAGGCAGATGAAAACAATCCGGAAGCAGATAATCAGTTGAATAAAGCAATTGAAACCCTACAGGGAGAGATGCAGTAAGCAGCTCAATTGGGGACACCGTTAATCGCAGATGGGGACGTAGCAAACTTTTAAAATGCTACGTCCCCAATTAAGTTGCCAAGCATACGACAAAAAGGTCCGGTGGACCTTTTTTAGTTAAAACTGTGAAAATTTTGATCCCATCCACGGCCGGATTCCGGCAATCATTTTTTCGTCAGGCTCAATCAGAATATTATACATCTGCTGATTTAGAAAAATAATGATGGAATAAATTGCCGCATTTCCCTCTCCGGAAGTATAATCGCAGGTTTTTACTGGCTTAAAAGAAGCAAGTTTACTGGATCCTTTTGGGGCAATCATCTCAGCTTCTTTGATATCAAAAGAGCAGAGCTCTTTTCTTTTTGACTTGCTGTAAATTGCGGTGATGTCCAGTTCATGGTTGACCAGTGAATACTCATACTCAACACTAAGATTTGGAAAAATGTAAAAATAAGCAGTAACACCAAGTACTACAGCGATGATAATAGACAGAAATCCTAGAAACAGAGCACCGATCGTTAAAAATAAAATTATGAAAACTACAACGATGATGCGAATAACTAACGGATTTCCTTTTTGTTTTTTTGTTATAAGTTGTTCATGAAAATTATCATTCATGTGAAACATTCCTTTCTGATTGTAAGTAATTCAGTATCATGATCGCAATTTTAAAGGTCATAGCGTCCTCGAACTGACGAAGGTCAAGACCTGTTCTTTTTTCGACTTGTTCCAGTCGGTAAATAAGTGTATTGCGATGCATATGAAGCTGTCGTGCAGTTTCTGCAATGTTCAGGTTGTTCTGGAAGAATTTGTCGATGGCAGCTAAAGTGTCCTTATCTAAATGTTCGGAAGTTATATCACCGAATATCTCAAAAAGAAAATCTTCGCAAAGTTTTTCAGGCAACTCGTGAATCAATCGTCCAATCCCTAACTTGTTAAAAGGAAATACAGATTGTTCTGAATAAAAAAGTTTACCAACTCTCAATGCAAGCGCAGTCTGTTTATAAGCAGAAGGCAGGGCGTGCAGATCGGGAATAAGATCGCTGTAGGCAATCTGTACATGAGTCAGCGCTTCCATACTCAGAGTATCGATCATGGTATGTGCCAGATCGTGAATATCTTCGGATGTGCAGCCATCTTTTGCCGGATAAAGCATTGCAAGTTGAAATTCATTTACAGGAACGAGATATATTTTTTCTTGAAATGGAAACAACTGTTTCAATACCTCTGTAACTGTTTCGTCCATTTTTTTTGAGGATTCGAGCAAAAAAAGATAACGAGGTTTTACAGCACGAATATGTAATCTGGCGGCACGTTCACTAATCTCGCAATCCTGTGCAGTACCTGTCATGAGATTTAACAAAAAATAATTCTTGTTATACTTCTCTTTATAAGCAGCACAAAGAGAACGAATCTGCCGGATTGACTCATCTATCTTCTCTTTGGAAGCTTCCGGTTGTATGTGAATATCCAAAGCGATGCCGGTTGCCCGTGTAAGTTCTTCTAATGCTTTGGAAAGTTCCTGAGATTGCTCCATAAAAATAACCCTCTTTTGCATAAATTAGAAAGAGCTGCACCTTCGTACAGCTCTTTCATTGTATCTTCCATAACAGTAGAACCGTTATTGTTATTTTATACGATTAGTTTGCAATCGTCAACTCTGTTTCTTTGTCGAAGATATGAATCTTGCTCATGTCAAATGTGAAGGAAGCTTTATCTCCGCTTCTGAGCTCTGTTCCGGAACCAACTCTTGCAGTTACCTGAGTTCCTGCAACATCGAAGTATAAGAATACTTCAGCTCCAAGAAGCTCATATACGTTAATTGTAGAGTGAACAGTACCTGCATTCTCACCTGTAAATGTAGTTGCAACATGTACATCCTCTGGACGGATTCCGAGGATAACTGTCTTTCCGGCATATCCTTTATCGATGAGAGCCTGTTTTTTATCAGCTGGCACTGGAAGCTCATGTCCACCAACAGAAAGTGTAACATCAGATCCGTTAACTTTAACTTCAGCATCTAAGAAGTTCATCTGAGGTGATCCGATGAATCCAGCTACGAACAGGTTGCATGGTTTTGTATAGAGGTTCTGAGGTGTATCTACCTGCTGAACAACTCCATCTTTCATAACAACAATTCTTGTACCAAGAGTCATAGCCTCTGTCTGGTCATGTGTTACATAGATGATTGTAGCACCTAAATTCTCATGCAGTTTTGCAATCTCAATACGCATCTGAACACGAAGTTTTGCATCCAGGTTTGAAAGAGGCTCGTCCATAAGGAATACCTTTGGTTTACGAACGATTGCACGTCCCATAGCAACACGCTGTCTCTGTCCACCGGAAAGAGCTTTTGGCTTACGGTCAAGAAGTTTCTCAAGGTCGAGGATTCTTGCTGCCTCGCGAACTTTTTTGTCGATTTCGTCTTTTGGTACTTTACGAAGTTTCAGTCCGAATGCCATGTTGTCATATACTGTCATATGTGGATAAAGAGCGTAGTTCTGGAATACCATAGCGATATCTCTGTCTTTTGGCTCTACATTATTCATTACTTTTCCATCAATTTTCAGTGTACCGCCGGAAATATCCTCAAGACCTGCGATCATACGAAGTGTTGTTGATTTTCCACATCCGGAAGGTCCAACGAAGATGATGAACTCTTTGTCAGCGATTTCAAGATTGAAGTCTTTAACTGCCTGGAATCCATTAGAATATACTTTCTGGATTCCCTCTAATGATAAACTTGCCATTTTGTGTAATCCTCCTTAAAGAAAATAAATAGTTCTCTTTTAATCTGATATCAGTATAGAACAAATGGGAGGGAGGTACAATGTAAGCAGTGACTAAAAAATTGGTGAAATGATGTACATTTTGACTAGTTGAATCTAATATTTTGTTTTATAAAGATTATTTGATAAAATATTAGATTAACTGTTTGAAATGCAAAGAGGGATTGATTTCTTGTCAAGTGAGCTACTAGTGTGGTAAAATAAATTAAATATGTAATTTCTAACAAAAGTAATAAAGATAGAAGCAGGAGGATGAGATTGTGATTAATCAGTTAATTGCGAATATTAAGAAGACGGGCGCACCGATCGTGGTTGGTCTGGATCCAATGTTAAAATATATTCCGGAGCATATCCAGAAGAAGGCGTTTGCTGAGTTTGGTGAGACACTTGAGGGAGCTGCAGAGGCTATATGGCAGTTCAATAAGGAAATTGTGGACAAGACTTATGATCTGATTCCAGCTGTGAAACCTCAGATCGCTATGTATGAGCAGTTCGGTATTCCGGGACTTGTTGCATTTAAGAAAACAGTAGATTATTGTAAATCAAAAGGATTGGTTGTAATCGGAGATATCAAACGTGGAGATATCGGATCAACATCTTCTGCTTATGCGGTTGGACATATTGGTAAAGTGCAGGTAGGAAGCAAGACTTACGCACCATTTGATGAGGACTTTGTGACAGTCAATCCATATCTTGGATCTGATGGTGTGAATCCGTTTATAGATGTATGCAAAGAGGAAAAGAAAGGTCTTTTTATCCTTGTTAAGACTTCTAACCCGTCAAGTGGAGAGTTCCAGGATCAGATGATCGACGGACGTCCACTCTATGAGCTGGTCGGTGAAAAAGTTGCACAGTGGGGAGAAGACTGCATGGGTGACGAGTACAGCTACATTGGAGCAGTTGTCGGAGCTACTTATCCGGAGATGGGAAAAGTACTTCGTAAAGTGATGCCGAAATCTTACATCCTTGTGCCGG
>OLPO01002868.1_pt1 | contig 10223 bp, 8 predicted proteins | sample 1672831 | NCBI WGS metagenome assembly OLPO01 (sample SAMEA3136728, study PRJEB25190) | human gut metagenome
GCGTGCTCGCTGTCGCTAGAACAGGCAGGACTCGATCACGTCCTTGCCACGAAGCTCGTCGAGCCACTCTTGTGGGATGCCATCGATGCCGTAGACGATCTCCGCGAGCGCTCCCGCGACGGCGCCCGTCGTGTCGGTGTCGCTGCCAAGGTTGACGGCGGTCAGAACGCAGTCCTGGTAGGAATGGGTGTTTGCGAGGCACCAAAGCGCAGCCTCGAAGGTGTGCAGCACGTATCCGCCCGACGCGATGGCGTCGCGGGGTTTCTCGGGGTCGATGCCCTCGGAAACCGCCTCCTGCCACGCGTTTTCGCCCGAAATCAGGCCGCGCGCCACATGGACCATCCTCACGCATGCCTCGGTAGATGTCGGATGTGCATGTGTGATGGCCGACACGGCCCTGACCTCATTATCGTTTGCCACGAACGCGAGCGGCACGATGCGCATGAGTGACCCATTGCCGTTGTCCCGTTCTCCCGCGCAGCCGCGCCCGGTAGAAAGCGCGCGCGACGTGGCACCGCCTATGTCAAACAGGTGGTCGCATGTGTATGCGTCATGCGTGTACCACGCGACGAACCTCTCGCGGATGTCGTCGACGTCGATGCGGCCCTTCTCGCGAATCGAATCGCAGGTGGCAAGTGTCATCGACGTGTCATCGCTCCAGGTGCCGGCTGGTTGGTCGTGCGTGCCGTGGCCGACCATCCCCGTGCACTCGAAGGTGTCGCGCCCGCGAAACTCGTACGGCACGCCCAGGGCGTCGCCCACTGCCAGGCCGTATACGCAATCGCGAAGGGTCGTCGCCATCCTCGTCCGCCTTTCCGTCGTCGCCGTCGACGCCACCTGGCGTTGCTGCATGCGCCCGCCAGTTAACGGAGGGGACATCCGACCATCCTACAATCGCCTGCAGAGAAGGACGCGCGGGTCGTTGGCCCGCCACAACGCTTGGAGGCTATATGGAAGGCTACACCTACTTCGCACCCACCAAGGTGCTCTTTGGTCCCGGAAGGCTCTCCAACCTGGGTGACCAGGCGCTTCCGGGACGTCGCGCCCTCGTCGTCACGACCGGCGGCAAATCCGTCAAGGCAAACGGCTACTTGGCCCGCGTCGAGGCGGAGCTCGACCGCGCGGGCGTCTCGCACGTCCTGTTCGACCGTGTCGAGCCCAACCCACTTCGCGAGACCGTCAACGCCGGTGGCTGGCTCGCGCACGCCGAGGGCTGCGACTTCGTGCTGGCCCTTGGTGGCGGTTCCGTGATGGACGCCTGCAAGGGAATCTGCGCCGTCGCCTCTAACCCCGTCGTCGCGCCCGACGGCAACCGGTCGGCGGGAGACGTCTGGGACTACGTCACGGGCGGGACCGCCAAGGGCATGCGAATCCCGAACGACCCGCTGCCCCTCGTATGCGTGACCACCACCGCGGGCACCGGATCCGAGGTCGATGCCGGTGGCGTGCTTTCCTGCAAGCAGAATGACGAGAAGCTCCGCCTGGGCGACGTCCGCCTGTTCCCGACCCTATCGGTCGTCGACCCCGAACTCATGCTTACCGTTCCCGCGCGCCTGACCGCCTACCAAGGTTTCGATGCCCTCTTCCACAACGTGGAGTGCCTCATCAATCGCCATCACAACCCGATGGGGGACATGGTCTGCCGCGAGGGCATCCGCAACGCCGCCGCGGCGTTGCCTGTCTGCGTGAATGATGGCGGCAACCTCGAGGCGCGCACGCAGCTGGCGTTTGCCAACACGCTCGGCGGCTACGCAATGGTCTGCTCGGGCTGCTGTGGTTGCCACGGCACCGAGCATGGCATGAGCGCCCACCACCACGACCTGCCGCACGGCGCCGGCCTCATCATGATCGCGAGCGCCTACCATGCCCACATGATCGAGGCCCATGTCGCGGACGACCGCTACGTCCAGATGGCTCGCCTCATGGGTGCCGACGATGCCGCAGTCGCCGAGCGTGGGCCCATGGCCTTCGTCGACGAGCTCGAGCGCCTCAAGCGCGACTGCGGGGTCGACGGGCTTGCCATGAGCGAGTGGGGCATCTGCCGAGAAGAGCTTCCCGCGATTGCCGAGAACGCCGTCACGACAAACGACGCGCTGTTCGAGCATGACCCGTCGCCACTGTCCATCGCCGATGTCACGGCCATCCTCGAGGCCAGCTGGAGGTAGCGACGGGTGCGGTGCTCGCAGCCCCGGCGCGTGATTCGTTCGCTGCGAACATCGAACGAATGTTCCGTGAATCGTGGCGGCATCTCGGTCATCGCGGGCACTTCTCGCTAGACTGAAGGTCTACAAGAGACGGCAGAGTGGGAGTTGGTCCATGGCCTCCGACGCAATAGTCATCCGCGGCGCGCGCGAGCACAACCTGCGCGACGTCGACGTTTCCATCCCGCGCGACAAGCTCGTGGTCATTACGGGCCTGTCGGGGTCGGGCAAGTCGAGTCTCGCGTTCGACACGATCTACGCCGAGGGCCAGCGCCGTTACGTGGAGAGCCTCTCGAGCTACGCGCGTCAGTTCCTGGGCCAGATGGACAAGCCCGACCTGGACTCGATCGATGGCCTGTCGCCGGCGGTGTCCATCGACCAGAAGACCACCAGCAGAAACCCGCGCTCCACCGTGGGTACCGTGACTGAGATCTACGACTACCTTCGCCTGCTTTACGCCCGCGCGGGCATCCCGCACTGCCCGGAGTGCGGCCGTACCATCGAGCGTCAGACGACCGACCAGGTTGCCGACAAGGTCCTCGCGCTCGCCCAGGGTCGTCGAGCCTATGTCCTGGCTCCCGTCGTCGAGGGCCGTAAGGGCGAGCATGCCAAGCTTCTGGAGGATCTGCGCCGCGAGGGCTTCTCGCGCGTCCGTGTGGACGGCGAGGTGCTCGAGCTGGACGACACCATCAAGCTTGACAAGAAGTTCAAACACTCGATCGAGGTCGTGGTCGACCGCATCGTGGTGCGTGAGGGCTCGCTCGGCCGCATCGCGGAGTCCGTGGAGACCGCGACGCGCCTGGCGGCGGGCAAGGTCGGCTTCTGGCTCTTGCCCCCGCGCGACGCGCCGGAGGGAACCGAGGGCGAGCTGCTGCAGTACTCGCTGGCGTTGGCGTGTCCGGTGCACGGCCACTCGATCGACGACCTGCAGCCGCGTGACTTCTCGTTCAACGCGCCCTACGGCGCCTGCCCCGACTGCGACGGCCTGGGCACCAGGCGCGTCGTCGAGGCGGAGTCGCTGATCGAGGACCCTGAGCTCTCGGTCGCCGGGGGCGTCTTCGGCTCGCTGTTCGGCCACTCCAACTACTACCCGCAGATCTTGTCGGCCGTCTGCCGCCACCTGGGGGAGAGCGACGAGACCCCCTGGAAGTCCCTCAAGGCCAAGACGCGTCGCGTGCTTCTGGACGGTCTAGGCGACACCAAGATCCGCGTGGATTACCACACGCGCGACGGTCGCGACACCCACTGGTTTACCAAGTTCTCCGGCGTGCGCTCGATCCTCTTCGAGAAGTACCAGGAGACCACCTCCGAGACCATGCGCACCCACCTGGAGAAGTACATTCGCGAGGTGCCGTGCCCCACCTGCCATGGGGCCAGGCTCAAGCCCGAGTACCTTGCCGTCACCGTGGGCGGGAAGTCCATCAAGGACGTCTGCGACATGTCGTGCCGCGACAGCCTCGCGTTCTTCGAGGCGTTGGAGCTCGACGGCTCCCGCGCGACCATCGGGGCCCCAATCGTGAAGGAGATCCGCGCGCGCCTGCGCTTCCTGGTCAACGTCGGTCTCGACTACCTCACGCTCTCGCGCGCGGCGGCCACGCTGTCGGGCGGCGAGGCCCAGCGCATCCGCCTGGCAACCCAGATCGGTGCCGGACTCATGGGCGTCCTCTACATCCTGGACGAGCCCTCGATCGGTCTGCACCAGCGCGACAACGACCGCCTGATCGACACCCTGCGTCGCCTGCGCGACCAGGGCAACACGGTCATCGTGGTCGAGCACGACGAGGACACCATCCGTGCGGCGGACCATGTCATCGACATGGGCCCTGGCGCAGGCGAGCTTGGCGGCGTCGTGGTGGCCGAGGGCACCCCACAAGACATCATGGCCTGCCCCGAGTCGCTCACGGGCGCTTACCTGACCGGCAAGCGCATGGTGCCCCTGCCCGAGCGTCGCCGCAACCCTCGTCGCGGTGCGCTCAAGGTCGTGGGCGCGAGCGCCAACAATCTCAAGAACGTCTCCTGCAAGGTCGAGTACGGCACCCTCACCGTGGTCACGGGCGTCTCGGGCTCGGGCAAGTCGTCGCTGGTCACCGACACCATCGCGCCCGCACTGGCAAACGAGGTCCAGCGCGCCAAGCGCGTCGTGGGCCCGCATCGCCGCATCGAGGGCCTCGTGGATGCGGAGGGCAAGCGCCTGGTGGACAAGGTCATCGACATCGACCAGTCTCCCATCGGCCGCACGCCGCGCTCCAACCCGGCCACCTACATCGGCCTGTGGGACGACCTGCGGGCGCTCTTTGCCTCCGTGCCGGAGAGCCGCATGCGCGGCTACGGCCCCGGACGCTTCTCGTTCAACGTCTCCGGCGGTCGCTGCGAGGCCTGCAAGGGCGACGGTCAGATCAAGATCGAGATGAATTTCCTGCCCGACGTCTACGTCCCGTGCGAGGTCTGCCACGGCGCGCGCTACAACCGCGAGACGCTCGAGGTCACCTACCACGGCAAGAACATCTCCGACGTGCTCGAGATGACGGTTCACGAGGCGCTGGCGTTCTTCGCCAACATACCGCGCATCAAGAACAAGCTCCAGACCCTCTACGACGTGGGCCTTGGCTACCTGCACCTGGGGCAGAGCGCCACGACCCTCTCGGGCGGTGAGGCCCAGCGCGTCAAGCTGGCAAAGGAGCTGCACCGCCAGCAGACGGGCAAGACCTTCTACATCCTGGACGAGCCCACCACCGGCCTGCACTTCGAGGACGTGCGTCAACTCGTCGAGGTGCTCCAGAAGCTGGTCGACGCGGGTAACACGGTCCTTGTCATCGAGCACAACCTCGACGTGATCAAGGTAGCCGACCGCATCATCGACATGGGCCCCGAGGGCGGTGACGCGGGCGGAACCGTCGTCGCCTACGGCACCCCCGAGAAGGTCTGTGAGGTCGAGGGCAGCTACACCGGCCGTTACCTGCGGCCCATCCTCGAGCGCGATCGCAAGCGCCAGGCGCTTCTCGCCAGCGCGAAGGCCCTTTCGGTTGGCGATTCGTCTGCCGGCGCCGGCAGCTCCGATGATTCGTCCGCCAGCGAGGGGAGGGGGCTCTGATGGCCCGCAAGGAGCGCGTCCAGAAGACCAATGCCATGCGCGAGCTCGAGCGAGGTGGTGTCGCCTACACCGTCGTGACCTATGACACGACCAACGAGGACCTCTCGACGGGCGTGGGCGTGCGCATATCCGAGATGCTGGGGGAGGACCCCGACTCGGCGTTCAAGACGCTCGTGACTACCACCCCTTCCGGCGGGCACGTCACCTGCTGCATCCCGGTTGCCGAGGAGCTTGACCTCAAGAAGGCGGCAGCGGCGGCTGGCGAGAAGACCCTGCAGATGATGCACGTCCGCGACCTGGAGCCCACCACCGGCTACGTCCGTGGTGGCTGCACACCCGTCGGCATGAAGAAGCAGTTTCCGACCCTGATCGACGAGACGGCCCAGTTGTTCGAGGAGATCAGCATCTCCGGCGGCAGGCGCGGCCTGTCGCTCACGGTCAATCCCGAGGAGCTCGCGCACTTTCTGGGTGCCACGTTCGCCGACATCGTGAGGGACGATCCTGCGGGCCTTTAGGCGGACGCAGGGCCCTCCCTCACGTTTCTGGCCAATTGCGCACATTGTGACGCGTTTGTTTCATTTTGCTGTAAGCAAACGCCACCCGAGCTCGAACGTCAAACAATGGTGAACCAACGCAGCCCCAAGAGAGCTGCCCGACGTTCGAAGGAGGAAATGAAGATGGGTTTCAATGATTCGCTGTCCAGGAGGAACTTCGTCAAGCTAATTGGTGCTTCGGGCGTCATTAGCGCGGGTATGCTCGTCGGTTGCGGCGGTGGCTCCGGCTCCGACAACGACGGCAAGTTCAAGATCGGTGGCATCGGCCCCGTCACCGGCGCCGCGGCCATCTACGGCAACGCTACCAAGAACGGCATCCAGATCGCCGTCGATGAGGTCAACGCTGAGAAGGACGGCAAGGTCAAACTCGCCTTCAAGAACGCCGACGACGAGCACGACGCCGAGAAGTCCGTCAACGCCTACAAGTCCCTCAAGGACTGGGGCATGCAGATTCTGGTCGGCACCACCACGACCGCCCCGTGCGTCGCCGTGACCGCCCAGACCAACCAGGACAACATGTTCCAGCTCACGCCGTCCGCGTCGTCCACTGACGTCATCGGCGGCCAGGCGGACGCCGACGGCAACGTCACCACGCAGCGCAAGAAGAACGTCTTCCAGATGTGCTTCACCGACCCCAACCAGGGCACCGCTTCTGCTGAGTACATCTCCAAGCAGAAGCTCGGCTCCAAGGTCGGCATCATCTACAACAACTCCGACGCCTACTCCAAGGGCATCACCGTCAAGTTCAAGGCGGAGGCCAAGGAGCTCGGCCTTTCCGTCGTCGCCGAGCAGCCCTTCACCGACGACAGCTCCAGCGACTTCACCGTCCAGCTCAACAAGTGCAAGTCTGCCGGCGCCGACCTCATCTTCCTGCCGATCTACTACCAGCCGGCCTCGCTGATCCTGTCCAAGGCCAACGAGATGGGCTACAAGCCCAAGTTCTTCGGCGTCGACGGCATGGACGGCATCCTGACGCTTGAGGGCTTCGACACCTCCCTGGCCGAGGGCGTCATGCTCCTCACGCCCTTCTCGGCAGACGCGACCGACGACCTCACCAAGAAGTTCGTCAGCACGTACAAGGAGAAGTACAAGGACACCCCCAACCAGTTCGCCGCCGACGCCTACGACTGCGTCATGGTCGTCAAGCAGGCCATCGAGAAGTCCGGCGTCACGCCCGACATGGAGGCCTCCGATATCTGCGACAAGCTGGTCGCCACGATCACGTCCTCCGACTTCACCTACGACGGTCTCACCGGTACGGGCATGACCTGGTCCGACACGGGCGAGGTCTCCAAGGAGCCCAAGGGCATGGTCATCAAGAACGGCGCCTACGTGGGCATGGACAACTAGTCCCTCCTACAACCGCTCTAGAGGCGGGGGTCACCAAGTCTGGTGGCCTCCGCTCCTTCATATCTTGCCAATCGACGCCGCCGGGCCCGCCGGCGGCATGGGAACAGAAAGGAGCGACCGATGGACCTTCTCGCCAACCTGATCAACGGCATCTCCCTGGGCAGTGTCTACGCGATCATCGCCTTGGGCTACACCATGGTCTATGGCATCGCCAAGATGCTTAACTTCGCGCATGGCGACATCATCATGGTCGGCGGCTACATCTGCTTCTGCGCGATGTCGTACCTCGGGCTCAACCCGATCGTTGCCGTCCTTTTGTCCATCGCCGGCTGCACCGTGCTCGGCATGCTCATCGAGCGTCTGGCCTACAAGCCGCTTCGCGAGGCCCCCTCTCTTGACGTCCTGATCACCGCCATCGGCGTCTCGTACCTGCTGCAGAACCTCGCCCTTCTCATCTGGAAGAGCGACCCGAAGTCGTTCCCGCAGGTCATCGCCATGCCCTCGCTGTCTTTGTTCGGAGGCGAGCTTGTGGTGAGCTCTGTCACCCTGGTGACGGTCCTGGCCAACATCGTGATTATGGTGGGCCTGACGCTGTTCACCACCAAGACCAAGATGGGTAAGGCAATGCGCGCCGTCTCCGAGGACAAGGGCGCGGCACAGCTCATGGGCATCGACGTCAACGCCACGATCGGCATGGTCTTTGCCATCGGCTCCGGCCTCGCGGCCATCGCCGGCGTGCTTCTGTGCTCGGCATACCCGACGCTCATGCCCACCACCGGCCAGATGCCTGGCATCAAGGCCTTTGTCGCCGCGGTCCTGGGCGGCATCGGCTCGATCCCGGGTGCCATGATCGGCGGAATCCTGCTCGGCGTCATCGAGATCTTCGCCAAAGCGTACATCAACGCCCAGCTCGCAGACGCTATCGTGTTCGCGGTGCTCATCGTCGTGCTGCTCATCAAGCCCGCCGGCCTGCTGGGCAAAGAGATTCACGAGAAGGTGTAGCCCATGGGATTCCTCAAGAAGATGAGCGGTACCAACCGCTCCAACCTCATCACCTACGCCCTGGTCGTCATAGCCTTCGTCGTGGTCCAGGCCCTGGTCTCCACGGACATGATCTCGTACTCGATGCAGGGCCTGCTCGTGCCGATCTGCTGCTACGTCGTTATGGCCGTCTCGCTCAACCTGGTCGTCGGCATCTCGGGTGAGCTGTCGCTCGGCCACGCCGGCTTCATGAGCATCGGTGCCTTCACCGGCATCGTGGTCATGGCGCAGCTTGCCGATGCCATTCCAGACCCGCAGGTCCGTCTCGTCGTCACGATCTTCGTGTCGGGCATCATGGCAGCCGTCGCCGGCTTCCTCATCGGCATTCCCGTCATGAGGCTGCACGGCGACTACCTGGCCATCGTCACCCTTGCCTTCGGCGAGATCATCAAGAACGTCCTCAACAACCTGTATGTCGGAATCGACCCCGCCGGCCTGCACTTCTCGATGACCGACGCGGCGGGCCTGCACATGCAGGGCGGCATGATCCTCATCAACGGCCCGCAGGGTGCTGCCGGCATCACGATGGCGTCGACGTTCACGCTGGGCTTCCTGCTGGTGCTGTTCTGCCTGTTCGTCGTCCTCAACCTCAAGTACAGCCGCTCCGGTCGCGCGATCATGGCGGTGCGCGACAACCGCATCGCCGCCGAGTCGACGGGCATCAACGTCACCAAGTACCGTCTGATGGCGTTCGTGGTGGCCGCCGCCCTCGCCGGCATGGCGGGTGCGCTGTACGCGATGAACTACTCCTCGATCGTCCCGAAGAAGTTCGACTTCAACCTGTCGATCCTGGTGCTGGTCTTCGTCGTCCTGGGCGGGCTGGGCAACATCCGCGGGTCCATCATCTCGGCGGCCGCGCTCACGATCCTTCCCGAGGCCCTGCGCGCGATCGCCGACTACCGCATGCTGCTTTACGCGGTCGTCCTGATCGTGGTCATGCTCATCTCGAACAACCCGCAGCTCAAGGGTTTCTTCGAGAGCGTTGGGGAGAAGTTCAGGCATCGCGGCGACGGCGATGACGTCGCCGCGCAGGGAGGTGAGCTCGATGGCTAGCAAGCGCCGCGTCGACACCAAGATGGTGCCGCTCCCTTCCGTCTCGATCGTCCCCGAACGTGACGTCGACAAGACCCCGGTGCTGGAGTGCCGTCACCTCGGAATCGACTTCGGCGGCCTGCACGCCGTCGACGACTTCAACATCGCCGTGGGCAAGACCGAGATCTGCGGTCTTATCGGCCCCAACGGCGCGGGCAAGACGACCGTCTTCAACCTGCTCACCAAGGTCTACAAGCCCACGCGTGGCACCATCCTGCTTGATGGCCAGGACACCGCGGGCTGGGACGCCGCCAAGGCGTCGCGCCACGGCATCGCCAGGACGTTCCAGAACATCCGCCTCTTCTCGACCATGACCGTCGAGGAGAACGTCATGGTCGGTCTGCACAACCAGATCCCGTGCGGCATGTTCTCGGGCATCTTCCGCGCCCCCAGGTTCTGGCTGTCCGAGCGCGACTTCCACACGCGCGCCAAGGAGCTTCTGGACGTCTTCGACATGCGCTCGCTTTCCGACACTCCCGCGGGCTCGCTGCCCTATGGCGCCCAGCGCCGCCTGGAGATCGTTCGTGCCTTGGCGACCAACCCCAAGCTGCTTCTTTTGGACGAGCCCGCCGCCGGCATGAACCCGTCGGAGACCTCCGAGCTGATGGACAACATCCTCAAGATCCGCGAGGACTTCCAGATCGCCATCATGCTCATCGAGCACGACATGGAGCTCGTCATGGGTATCTGCGAGGGCATCGCAGTGCTCAACTACGGCAAGATCATCGCCAAGGGCACCCCCGAGCAGATCCAGAACGACCCGCAGGTCATCGAGGCGTACCTCGGCCAGCAGAAGGAGGCCTAAGCGATGGGAACCATGCTCAAGGTTGACGACCTCCAGGTCTATTACGGCTCGATCCACGCCGTCAAGGGAATCTCGTTCGAGGTCAACGA
>OLPO01002869.1_pt1 | contig 10222 bp, 10 predicted proteins | sample 1672831 | NCBI WGS metagenome assembly OLPO01 (sample SAMEA3136728, study PRJEB25190) | human gut metagenome
TACGATACATTTCATATGGGACCTTTGCGCCAATGTCTTCGTAATCAAATGCTCCATCTCCTAATGCGAAGGTTGTATATTTCGTATAAGCTTCCTGTGCCGCAACATAACCAGACTCTCCTTTTGTTCCGCTTTCTTCTACTGCAGCAACTTCTTCCGTTGGCATAGAGTCATCGATCAGAACTAAACGGCCATTCCATGTTGCAAGTGTTAACTGTCGTTCAATACCATTTGAATCAGCCTGAGTCATATATTTTAACAGCTTCAAATTTTCAAGATTTGTTGCAACTGCACTGTGCATGATCGCAATTGTGAATTTGGATTTATTATCCCCTGATGCTCTCTGTAAAGCTGTATTTAAAGTATCTGCCTGTACAACATTTTTAACATTCCCATCCTTATCTGTTGCAGTAACTTCTGTAATATCAGAAGTATGATTATCCACGAAAGTCTTGTTTTCTTTTCCTGTCATTGCAAAGATACCTTCCAGTTCTTTTACAATGGTCAACTGGTCAAGATCGGCTTTATAGTCATTCACCTGTGCTGCAACATTATCCATAAAGCTTACACCGCCTGTAATGTCTTCGGAAAAGTCTCGTTCTGTCCATCCTTTCATACGTCCAACTACAACAACACCTCTTTCGAATGTATCTGTGCTGTCCGATGTAAGATCGGTCTCGCCATCATAATTCTGTGCAGTTCCACCAATTAAACCATGCATTGGTAAAGTTGCATATGATGTTCCTGTCTGAGAACTGAACGTATTTTTAATATCCTGATTACCTTTTAAGGCTCTTGATTTGATCAGTTCGTTTCTTTTTAAATTTGGAATCCTCTCTGTATAAGCACCAAATGCCTGAGGATTAAATGATTTAGAATCAAATTTTTCTCCTGCCATTTTTTACTCCTTTATTTAAATCTCTGCTCCGGGATTCTGTTCCATATAGTCACAGAGTTCCGAATATGTCATTTCACTTGGTTTCTTTCCACCAATGCCGCCGGAACCACCATTTGTTCCTTTAACGATCGTTGGTGCTGGTTCATCGCTCTCGAACAAGAAGCTGTTTTCTTCCTTGATCTGTGACAGCTGTTCGTCTAAACCAATGATCTTTCCATCGTTTAGTTTCAGTCCATCCATATCAAGTAACGCTTTGACCGCTTTGCTGTTTCTAGCTTTCGCTCCTGTCAATGCTACAGATAACGCATAATCAAATTTCATTTCTGAGATCTGTGCATCTGCATCACTCTTTGCTTTCTCAGCTTTCGTTTTCCAGTCATCTGCTGCCTGCTTGATGCCGTCAATATCCATATCTTTAAACTTCTGAATCTCTGCATTTGCATCGTTTACCTGAGTTTCAAGACTTTCTGCTTTCAGCTTATAGCCGTCTCGCTCCTGAGTGATCTTCTCTGCTTTCTTCTGTTCTGCTGCGATATCCTTTCCGTTTTCAGCCATGATCTTATCAATCACTTCCTGGGAAAGATTTAAACCTTTTAAAAAATCTGTTTTCATGTTGCTCGTTCTCCTTTCGTATTAGGTTGTTTTAGGCGTGTAACCGACCGCCACGAACCGACTGTTTAAGGTCTGATCAGCTGACCAATGTTATTTCTTTGCATAAAAATAACACCCAGATCTCTCTGCGTGTCTTCTGCAGCTTAACCCTGCTGCCGGGAGATATTTGGATTACCGTCCTTTCTATTCTGTTGACTTCATGTTTCGCTGCTCCTTTCTTAAAATTTCGTATAAAAATACCACCTGATATTGATCAGATGGTACATATTTATAAACCTGGTGTTATATCCTTGATTCCTTTTACGGCATTATATACTTTCTTCATCATTGAATTTTCCTGCAGATACTCAAGACCCTTTAACGTAATTCTGACATCGCTTGCATTAATCCTTGTTGCTCCTGTGATATCACGTTTCATACTTACACCCTTGATATATCCGACATCAACCATCATCTCTATATATCGTGCCCAGCGTTCTTTGGAAACCCCTAAGGCTTCCGGCCCAACATCGTTGATATCAAATTCTGGATAATCCATTGCTTTTTCCAATGCTGATAAGATTTTATATACTGCTTTAAAGTTATCCATTGTTCTCACCTTTCGCTTTTTCTACTTTATCTTTTATCAACTGATACCATCCATTGTTTTCGTTATCAAAATATGGGCAGTTATAATCTTTGGCCTTTAAGTGTTTGTTTGGTATCTTCCCGTATACTTTGCATAAAGTTTCATAACCTTTTTCATCAAAATCTGCTTTTCTGCATGCATGGCATATTGGTATAGGACTTGTCACTTTTGCCATTCCAGGAAAGTCATCAAAACTCGGACCTATTTCCATTTCTTGTTTCACACCATTTTCATCATAATAATATCCTATTCCACTCATAAAACAGCCTCCGCTTTGATATAGTATCTGTCCTTTTCTTTATTTACACTTTTTATTTTATACTGAAAGCCTCGTTTAAACAACACTTCTTCTTGATTTTTGTATTTTTCAGTTGCGACATCTTTTATATATAAACAGCCTTTATACCCTTTAGGGATCTCAATTTCAAGATGAACATTTCTCCCCTGATACATTATGTCATGAAAAGATGTAGATGTATAACCTTTATTCGTTAAGGTCATTCCATTCATTCTTTTTATATCCTCTTCGGAATATTGAAAACCTTTTGGAAATGCATTTAAATATTCTGGAATCGTATCACGATGAACTACCATTTTATGTTCTGCAGTACCTTTACTTAATGCAGAATCCAACAGATCCATAAATCCTTTTTCCTGATCAATTCTTTGCTGTTTTCCAGAATATATTGCACTGTTCACTCGGTTTGCTGCATTACCAGTATATCTCAAGATCGCTTTCTTTTCTTCATTCGTCAGTTTTTCTAACTGTTTAGACATTTGATTCTTAAAGATATTCTTTCGATCTTGCCATACAGCCTTCTGTGCTACACTTCGGTTGAATCCAACGATATCTCCTGCTTTATTCTTCACTGCATAGATCTGAACTCTGGCAGACTCATATCGCCTTCCTGTTTCTTTGCAGAAAACTTTTAATGCTGCTTCCTGTTTCTTTAATCTCACAGATTCTTCATTAAACCGATTCTGTAAAGTATTTTTTAAATCATCTTTCGCTTCACTGATCGCTGAATTATATCCAGCAAGTTTCCTCTTTGTCTCTCTGATCTGTCGTTCATGACTTCTCTGCATCTGACTTGCTTCATACTCTGTAAATTGTTTGTCGTTGTATGTCACGCTCTTTGCAGAATAATCATCTAACATCTCTTGCGTATATGCTGGCGTCGATATTCCTGGGAAAAATGCATGGAAGTTATGGCGGCAATTCCAACCACATAAACCTGGCCCTGTTCCATATCCTGTTGCTTCATAGAAGTTTTCGTATTTTGGATCAGTCCCAGATAAACAAAAGACCTTCCCTTGCCATACGGCATGTTCCGGTCTTGCTCCTTCATGTGCAGTTGTTTCAACATAATCACAATTCTGATCTTTTGCATACTGCAGATTCATTTCTGCTGCAGTCTGGTTTACTCCGGTAAGTACAGCTCTTCTTACTGCGACATCTAATTTATCGACATGCTGTGACGGATATAAGACTTCTGTTCCCTGCACTGCTGCCTCTTTGATCGCATCTGCAATTGCTTTGTCATAACTGAATGCTCCAGAACTAACTTTCATCTGTGCTCTATTACAAGCTTGTATGTAAGCTGACTGTGATCTTACTGCGGTTGTCATCGTGAGATTATCAAGTTCCTGGCATGTTTTTCTGATATTTGCTTGCAAGATTCTCTGCATTCCATTGGACTGATTTAACTTAATATCTTCTTTGCCTGCCTGTTTGTAATATACAGCCTCGTTCTTTAAGTTCCTAACACCTGCTTCTTCATACATTCTCTGAACTTCATGCTTTTGATATCCAGATACCTGACTTACTCGCTTGATCGTATCTTTATAAACAAGACCTGCATTCTGTAAAACTTCAGCCTGATGTTTTGTTGACTCTGATACATTTCCCATCTTTACGATTCTTTTTGCCATATCAGATATGATCGCTATTGTCAGAGTGTCAATGATGCCAAGTAACTGATCGGAGAACTTTTCCAAATACTTCGGATCAAGCATCTGTGATCACCTACTCTTCCTGGATGGTAAAACGATCATCCTGTACCGGCATCATTTTCAATGCTTCTTCCTCAGATACGCCATACTTGGCCGCAATGTATATTTCTTTTCGGATCAGTCCTGCTGTTGCATCCTGCTGCATACTCTGCAGTTCCTGTTCTTTGTCGATCACAATCGAATCATCCCAGTCAAAACTGACCTCATACTTCTTACCGCCATTTAGATTTGAAAGTTGTGCGATCACATCCATTGCATAGATCAATTGTTCTAATGCTTTCTGCAAAGCTTTTTGAATATCAGATACTGTGCTGTATGATCGTTGTTTACTTGTCTTAATCTCTTCTGCAGTCTTATCAACTGTGTTCAGATCGCTCAGAGTTCCATATGCCAATCCAGAATTAAACTCTACCCTACGAAGAATCGCATTAAATCCATTGATAAGGCTCTTATCACGGATCGGCGGTGCAAATACCTTGTACTGCTCCTTATCATCGTCAAAATCCATCATTCGGAAAAGTCTTTCTTTTCCTTTTGGAAGGTCAAATTCTCCGTTTTCTTTTCGCTTAAATAAGCTAACGTCTCCATCAATTGCTAATTCAGATCCCTCAAATTCCCATAATATCCTCGTCCATTGATAATCCGCTTCTTTGATGTCATCTACCGCTCTGGAATATACAGATACTCCCAACGGAGATGAATCATCAACGTTATTTGCATTCGGAATCTTGAAATATGCAAATAACGGCTTCTTCACATTTATGATTGTGACAGTTTCTTCAAGATCGGCCCACTCCGGTACAGCACTAAGCGGTACTTCTTTTCCCAATACCTCAACATTATCAAGATCCTGCCTTACAAAAGCCTTATTCATAATATGATATGTCGTGTTCTCATCGTGTTGATGATATTCCAGTCTTGTATATACCTGTTTCCCGATCGTTACGGTTTCCATAAAAACCGCTGCAATAACTTCCCCTCTGGAATTAAATTTTGTCGGAAAAAAGTGATCAGCTTGGACCATGTCAACTTCAATGTGTCCGTCAGAAACATAAGGCTTCATTGCAAGTCCACCCTTTGCACAGGCATATTCCGTATAGGTTCGTATATTATCAATCACAGTTTGGTATTCATCGTTGAGAAACTTATTCCCTGTGATCTCTGTTTTTAATTCCAGTGTGACAAGCCTTGCAAATTCTCCAGCAATAGCTGCAGGTAACCCACAAAGCTTCAGCTCTTTTCTTTTCCAAGGCGGTTGATTTTTATACATCTTCGACCAGAGATCAATTTCTCTTGCCATCTTGTCTGATACGGCAACATCAACTCCGATCGCATCCCTGATATTTTCTTTTCCAAGCATTTTTCTTATCACCTGCCTTATTCGCTCAATAATTTCTTTTATCATTTATATCAACTCCATTTTCGTTCACGTCGCACAATTGTGTAAGCGAAATATCTTACCGCATCCATGCAATGATCATGCTGCTTAATTGGTTTATCTTCTCCACGTTCCAATGCCTTGTCATCCCAGATATAAGAACCGAACTCTTTGATTGTTTCTTTACAACATTCAGAGAACTGTAATACACTTAGATTTAACAGATTTCCGACAAATCGAATACCATCAAGTACATCATTCTTTGCTTTCTTAACCTTAAATCCTCGTTTCTTAAGTTCTGCGATAAAGGATGCGGCTGCCGGATCGACAATGATTGATTCAACATTGATTCCTTCCAGGAACTCTTCCATGTCATCTGCATACTCTCCATCGGTCTTCTGCGTGGTCTCATCTCGGCCAGAATAGTAATATTCTTTTGTAGCAACCCACTGTCCCTTGTGATTCTTTTCCCACAGAAGATATACTGTCGCATTCTGTGTACCATAATCGACACTGACGTATTTACTGCCTACTACTGATTGCTGGTCTTTTACAACATGCTTTTCTGTATTGAACATATCGTAAATAATTCCCTCGGCTACGGCCCACAGACCTAGGATATAGCGCTTGTAAAACACTCCGGTATACATCGCCCGATATCTTGCTTTAATTCGCTCAGATAGACTCAGATTGTCGTCCATTGTGAAATGTAGATAGACAAGTTTCTTTTCATCTGCACGATCAATCCAATTAGTCTTAAACCAGTGATAAGGTCCATCTGGGTTACAGTTAAACCAATATTTTGATCCATCAACGGAACAACGTCCTGTTGCCTGGTTGACAAAAGATTCAGGCATCAATGCAACTTCATCAAAAAAGACTCCTGCTAAAGTAATACCCTGTATCAAATCCTGTGATCGCTCGTCTTTTCCACCGAAGATATAGAAATAGTTCTCTTTGCCACCTCTTCGGATAACAACTAAGTTATCAGCTCTGTGATCTTCAACGTGGTATCCTCGACTCTTAAGCATAAGCTTTAACCAAAAAAGTACGTTTCTCCGGAAAGAACCGATCGTTTTCCCACACATACCGAAGTTTTGGCCGTTGAATGTTTCCATTGCCCACATTGCAAAAGATAAGCACATAGAAACTGTCTTTCCCGATCGGATTGCTCCATCTGCTATGATTCCATCCTGATCATGTACTGGAGAATTTGGCAGCCACCAGGTAAGTATCTTTTTCTGCTTCTTAGAGAACGGCCGAAACTTAAAGACAGCTTTCTTTATTCTTCTTCCCATACATCTGCCACCTCACCTTTTAAGGCTTCGATGAATCCATCGTCTTCTGTCTCTTCTTCGGATGTTCCGGACATGATCGCTGTCTTAGCTCTGATCTGCTCAATCTTAGCTTTCTGTTCAACTGTAGCAATATCCATATGATCTGCAAGCCATTGTAAAGCTTTCATCTTATCAACCAGCTTAATACTCGCTCCGTCTTTTCCTTGCTTCACTTCCATAATCAACGTTCCATCAACATCTTCAGATTGTTTGAATTTCACAGTATTGACTTCTTTTTCGAGAACTTCTTTTTTTCCAGTTTCTTTGTTTTCTACCATTACTGGACCAAAAGCACCCATAACTTGAATATTTTCTCGCCCAAACGATACATAATCTGTCACATCTGCAAACGCAATATCCATGTACTTTTGAAAGATATCTTCCTGCTTTAACAGTTCCCTGTTCATATGATTCTGCTTTAGCTGTTCAATCTCTTTTCTGATCACTGGATTCTTCATAAGCCTGCTTCCTAATACGGCAGCAGATGCATAAGTACATCCTGGATAAGCTTTCATGTAAGCTTTCGTATAATTAAACATTCTGGATTGGTACAAACAAAAAAGCTGCTGCTGATCGGTAAGTTCATCGTTGATCACGACCTGACTTACATCCTCCGCAACGGCTTCTTTTTTGTGTGCACCCTTTTTATTTTGTGTGCACCCCTTTTGGATGCATCCTGTCTTTTTGTTCCTCGACCATGCGTATCGTTTCTTCCACGATTTCACAGTGTTCATCGAGACTCCATACTTGGCAGCAATGTCTTTATACTTCATTCCGGCTACGTAATCAGACTCTGCCAATATGTAGTTTTTTTCTTCATTCAAACATTACCACCTTCTTTCTTATTTCTTAAATGGACCTCCAGGGACTCGAACCCCGGACCGATCGGTTATGAGCCGACTGCTCTGACCTGCTGAGCTAGAGGTCCTTATGCCGGATTGCTCCGGCTTTTATTCTTCTGTGTGACATGTATTTGTCAGCTTCTTATACACGTCCTCATATAGTTCCTGTTTGTCTCCGTTGTACGTGTATTCTGCATAGATACCGTCCCCACTTACTGTAGTAGATACCAGGCATTTGTAATTTTGCAAGGTCTTGCAGCTCCATACAACAAATACATTACTCAGATCAACCGGTTGAACGTCGTTAAGTCCTTTGTATGGGTTATCGCTCTTGTTATACCAATCAACCATTTTTCTTTTGCAAACACTCTGGAAGTGATCCATTCCTGTAATAATCATTTTGCTTCTCCTTTTACTCAGACATCAAATCTACATTTTCAATTGCTGCCCTTGCTTCAAGCACTGCAATATACTCAGACATTGCTTTGATCTGCATGTTGTAAATGCTACGTGGGCAAGTTGGTTCAAACTCAAGTGTTCCATCATCCCACTTTTTAAGCATTCCCTTTAATCCTTCATAACGAATTACTAACTGAGCATATTCTGCCTTGAAACGTTCTTTATAATCTGTACTTATCATGCCAACAGCTGTTGCCGGTAATTTGTTTTTGTCATATTCGATATAATCAGCTTCGAACATTTCTTTTGGCAACCACTGCTCATGTCCATTCTCATATTCCATCAAGTATCCTTCATCCGTCGGATCTTCATCTGCAGGAATCTGCCATCCTCGATAATTGTTATAATCACCTCTTGTCATCGGTTCTGCTTTAACGATTTTTGTTCCAATGTACTGTTTCATTCGTTACCATCCTTTCTAAATTTAGACATAAAAAGACTCGGGGTCCGAAGATCACCCGAGTTCATTCATAAGTAAAAAGAAGAGGATTAATTATGAATATTCATTCATCATTTTTCCTTAGCTTATATATTAAACCTTTTTCCTACGACAGTGAGCGACATTTATTCATTTTCTGCAAAAAATCTTTCATTTCTCTTCTGCAGATTCTTTTCATTGTACGCAATCTTTCTTTTAGGATGCATGGCATTCATCCTGTGCGCTACCTGTGTCCATGTCATTCCATCAATATAATACAGTCGGAAAATAGTACTCAATTCACTTTTTTCGATGCTACTTATATACTGTTCTACTTGATTTGTTAATTCTAAAAGTTCATTCTTTATATTATCCACCTCATGAAGTGCTTTTTTCTTTTCAAAAATTTCAAAAAGATTTTCTAGAGCATCAGTGAGTATTTCATACTGTTTATTCCTTTTAGCACTATAAATAGCATGATTATAATATTCAGCGGCTCTTTCATCTTCACTAATGAATTTAAAGCCTTTTGCTAAACCTGAAAAAATCTCTGCTCCATGCTTTTCCTTATATAATTGCCTATTGGAGCTTATCAGCACTAAAGATTCATCAATATGCTTTCTAATATTTCTGTTATCTCTAAGAAGTATGTATATTCCTATTATATTTATATTAATGCAAAGAATTTTACTTTTATCTAAAGACCCAGCTCCTTCTTTAAGACTTTTGTAAACTTCTAAAGCATCCCTATAATACCTATTCTCCCTATAACATTGTCCCTTTAGCATATTTAAAGTAAATAAATATTCTTCAGATAACTCTTCATTAAATTCCTCAATACTTTCAATTTCATCTAAAGAAGAATCATATTCCTTCAGCAACATAAGTATTTCTGCCTTATTTAATAGAAGTTCTAGCTTTATATCCATAGAAATAAAAGATTCATTTTTAAGTGGTAACTTACAGAATTCCAACGCTTCCTTGTATTTATGATTAAGTTTGCAACAATTACTTAACTTTAGTATTAATATAGCTGCCATATCATCAATATTATCTTTTCTAATACTTTCAAAGGCTTTTATATAATATGTATAACTTTTATAATAGTCTTTTATCTCCTTATAAAGATCACCAATCTTTTCATATATACTTCTCTTTTTATCAGTAAGATCATAAATCATTAAGAACTCTTCAATTTCATCCACTAGCTGCAAGTTATCCACAGCTAAATTTTCTAAATACTTATCCACAACTCTTTCAGCTTGATACTCTTCACTTTCTAAAAGATATCTGGCACTTACGTGATAATCTATATTTCGCTCATTACAAGCCATATTAATATTATCAGCTATTACTTTAGCTACCTTTTCAGTTAAGGCCGCTTTGTCATTTTCAATGATACTTATTAAATTACGGGTAACTTCTCCCCCAGTAATTTCATGCTGTTTAAGCCCAAGCTCTTTTCTTATTTTCTTTATTTTCTTTCCTGAAGATAAAATTTCACCATAATCCATCTTTACTTATCCTTTCCTACACTTAGAAATTACTTTTTCAGCACAAAATTAAGTATACCATACCTTTTAAAAAAGTAAATTATTTTCTTGGAGAAAATCGGAAAGTAATTGACAGGGAGCAAG
>OLPO01002872.1_pt1 | contig 10216 bp, 11 predicted proteins | sample 1672831 | NCBI WGS metagenome assembly OLPO01 (sample SAMEA3136728, study PRJEB25190) | human gut metagenome
GCAGACCGGTGGAGAGCAAAATCTCTGCCGGTTTTATTTATGAGATCAAATCAGAGCATGTGAGAAAAAAGAGGTAAAATAGTGGTCAAAGCATCTTGCGTAAATGGCGGTATCTGATGTATAATTTAGAAGAAATCTGACAAAGAAAATAGTGTATCACATATTTCATTTCCCGCTTTTAAATGGGCAGGATAGTTGGATTTTATGATTTGAAAAATTATAGATGGAGTTGGCGCTTTATATTAGAAGCGTACAATCATTTTCTCAGAAAATGTAAAAATCCGGAATAATTTTCAATGATCTTATATGAACAGAAATAGTCCGGGAAGGCGCTTTTTTACTGGACTTATAAATGAATAGGTTGTCTCTGTTGGACTAGTCTGAACCTGCATAAAAGTTGCTCCTAAGCACTAGATGTGGGTTCGATTCCCGCACGGGACGTCCTATCAAAAGCGGAATGTATTAGAAAAATTTCTAATATAATTTCCGCTTTTTTGTTTTTTCAAGTGGAAAATGGAATGGAATATCAGCTAATACGGAAAGAATCCTATTAGCCGCTGTCTAATAAAACGCACTGCTGGTATAATAGCTGGAAATAAATCGAAATTCTAATAAAAGAGAAAAGCCAGCTGTTTATTTGAGAAAGTGGATGTAAATTTAAGCTCAGATAAGAAATGGAGGAAAGATATGGATACAGTGGCATCAGTTCCAGAAGATGGCGAAAAAATCATAGAGATTCAGCTGGAACGTCTGCGGACCTTTAAGAACCATCCATTTAAGGTTCGGATGGATCAGGAAATGATTCGGCTCAGTGCGAGTGTTGAGAAATACGGAATCATAAATCCACTGATTGTACGACCGATTCCAGATGGTGTTTATGAGATTATCTCCGGACACAGAAGAAAGGCAGCTGCTGAAAAGTTTGGTTACAGGAAGGTACCGGTCATTATCGGAGTCATGTCAGATGATGATGCAGTAGTAGTAATGGAGTATAGCAAAAAAACAAGCAACTGTAAACTGTTGTTGCTAGATGGATACTGTACTAGAGTGTGTTTGAAAAATAATTTTTAGGTATCATAAGACGGGGCTGATCTTATGATACCTTTTTTGTGTGGCGTTAGAGAATTGTTGTAACTCGAATGAAAATTTATACAAAATATACAATTATGAGCGCTATTTAATACATTTTACACACTGAATTACAACAACATCACAAAAAACAAAAATATGTATTGTACTTATTGACATACAAGATGAGATGTCATATAATGTATGCATACAAAGAGAGACGACATTAAAATAAATGTTAAAAGGAGGCAATTTATGAAACGAAAAGTAATAAGCACGGTAATTGCAGCATGTATGGTAGTTGGGACAATGGTTAGTTTTGGAACGAGCGTAAATGCAGCTACATCAAAATCGGAAGACAGTGGAGAAAAGGTTACATTAAAACTTTTCCATAACTGGATCAATGTAGATGAGGCACCGTATTTTGAAGACATTGCTGAAGAGTTTGAGTCAACACATCCAAATGTGGACATTGTTGTTGAGAATGTTGGAGATCCGGATTATAAGTCTAAACTTAAGGTTATGCTTGGTGCAGATAATGCTCCTGATATTTTCTTTTCATGGAGCGGTGAATTTGCATACAAGTTTGCAAGGGCGGGAAGTGCACTGGATCTGACGGAATACTATGAAGAGGATCCTGAGTGGAAAGACAGCTTTATCCAAGCTGCGCTTGAGCCATTTCGGTATGAGGAAGGCATTTATGGAGTACCGGTACGAGTTGACGCCAAGCTGATGATTTATAACAAAGATTTATTTGAAAAATATAATGTAGAGGTGCCGACTACATATGATGAATTTTTAAACGTATGCCAGACATTTAAAGATGCAGGAATAACGCCATTGGCTATGGGAAACAGTGATCCCTGGACAGCTTGCCATTATATTTCCACATTTAACAGTATGTGTGTACCAAGTGATGTACGTGCAGCAGATAATAATTATAAGACTGGTACATTTACAGATGATGGATATGTGCAGGCACTGAATATGTTAAAAGACTTGAATGATAAAGGGTATTTTACAGAAAATACGAACTCTATAGACTTTGAGGTGGCAAGAAACGATTTCCTTACAGGAAATGCAGCTATGACGTATATGCAGTCTATTGAATTCAGACGATGTGCAGAAAATAATCTTAATGCAGGTGCATTTAAGATTCCATTCCCAGAGGGAGAAGATGGAGATCCGGAACTGGTAACTGGTTCACCAGACGGATTTATGATTTCAAAATCCTGTAAGAATCCGGAAATTGCCATTGAATTTCTGAAGCTTATGACCAGTAAGCCATGGCAGGAGCGGATGATCACACAGTTATCCAGTCCGGCATCTGTACAGGGAATTCATAATGAAGAAAATTCAGATGCATTGACTTTGCAGGCAGTTGATATTTACAGTAATGCTTCAGGGTTTGCAAATTGGCTTGATGCAGATATTCACAGTAAGATTGCAGATGTTTATGTACCTGGGCTGCAAGAGGTAATTGCAGGATCTGTGACACCAGAGGACCTGATGTCCGAGGTGCAGGAAATTGCAGAAGAAGTGCAGGGTGATTCAGAAGAATAACAGAACTAACTGTCCATGGGAATGGATAATTCTCATGGACAGCAAAAGGAGATTCGGGAATGAGTATCTATAAAAATAAAAAAATCATAGTACTGTTCCTGGCACCGGTCACTATAGGATTGCTTGTTTTTGTATATTATCCTCTGATACAGACAATTATAGGTAGTTTGTATAAATGGGTATCCTATTCACCGGATAGGAAATGGGTAGGAATGGCAAATTATTTGGACATATTTCAGAAAAAAGGATTCTTAAGAATACTGTTCAATAATACTATATATGCAATCCTTTCTGTCGTGTGTCAGGTGGGTTTGGCGATGGTAATGGCAGCTTGCTTGGAAGAAATATTTATGAGAAAATTTCAGAAATTTTTCCGGACAGTGTTATTTATTCCGTCATTAATTTCTATGTCAGTTATTGGCCTTTTGTGGAAATGTATTTTTAACCCTAATACAGGGCCGCTGAACCAATTATTGGTACAGGTTTTCCACGTTCAAAATCCACCCAGCTGGCTGGGTGATGCTGGTCTTGCAATTTTCTGTTGCATCTTTATTTCCCAGTGGCAAAATGTTGGATATTGTATGCTGCTTGATCTGATTGGCATCCAGAAGATCCCGCAGGAAATTCATGATGCCGCACTTATAGATGGTGCCAGTTCAGTAAAAAAATTTTGGTACATAACGTTACCTATGGGTAAAGAGTCGATGTTGGTAACTGCACTTATAACAACAATTGGAAGCTATAAGATTTTTACAGAGATACAGATACTGACAGGTGGTGGCCCGGGAAGAGCAACTGAGGTTCTTGCCACTGCAATGTATAGGGCTGCTTTTAATAATGATGAGATGGGTGTGGCAAGTGCGTATGCGGTAGTGATATTTGTGATTACGCTGGTATTATCTTTGATACAAATGAAACTATCCAGAACAGGAGAGGAGGCAGAACAATGAAATATAATCGATGGTATTCTTCCATTGGGAAAATACTGGTGTTTCTGTTCTTTTGTCTGTTTGCAGTTGCTATTATATTACCACTTGTATGGATGTTGATTTCTAGTGTGAAAAACAATACGGAATTTTTGGCTTCACCGTGGTCACTTCCAGATAAAATACATTGGGAAAATTATGCATATGCTGTGAAATATGGTGTTGGTCAGTATTTTTTTAATAGTATCATTGTAACAGTTGGAACTGTAATTATGACTGTGCTCTGTTGTTCGCTGGCCTCCTATGTATTAAGCAGGTTTGAGTTTAAAGGGAAAAAACTCATATTTATTATGATTGTGGCAGGAATGATGATTTCACCAGAAGTAAATCTGGTTTCCTTGTTTAAACTTATGCAGAAACTAAAATTGTATAATACGTATCTTGGATTAATTATTTCCTATAGTGTATTTCAGTTTCCATTTACAGTGCTGTTGTTTCGTTCTTATATGCTGTCTCTCCCAAAATCTGTGGAAGAAGCCGCAATGCTGGATGGTTGTTCTGTAATACAAATGTTTACGAAAATTGTGTTACCAATGAGTAAACCAATATTATTTTCAGGAGCGTTGTTTGCCACAATGCATGCATGGAATGAATATATGTTTGCTACGGTATTTGTAGAAAGTGATAAGTTAAAAACAGTCCCTGTTGGTTTGGTTTCTTTGCAAACTGCTTTAAGAACAGATTATCCTGTTTTGATTGCAGGATTGACAATATCAGCTGCTGTAGTAGTTGTTGTTTTTCTGATATTCCAGAGGCAGTTTGTCAGAGGGCTTGCACAGGGAGGCGTGAAAGGATAGAAAATATGAGAATACTAGGTTTGGGCGATTGCTGTGTGGATTATTATATTCACAAAAAGATGGCGTTTCCAGGGGGAAATGCATTTAATGTAGCGGTGTATGCAGCGGAGAATGGTGCTGAAGCAGGATTTTTAGGAACAGTAGGCGATGATGTCATAGGAGAACATATCCTGAAATGTGCCAGAGAAAAGCATGTAGATATTTCACATTGTCCTGTGAAGCATGGAGTATCCGGACGGGCTGCGGTCAACATTGTTGATGGTGACAGAGTATTTGTTAGTGGTTATTTTGAAGAAAAACATGGTGTTGGAAGTTTGTACCCACCTATGTTGAGCAGTGCAGATCTGAACTATGTAGAATCATTTCAGCTTGTACACAGTTCCTGCTATGCACATGTAGAAAATCAGATTGAAAGAGTACGTGCATTAGGACCGATTATCAGCTTTGATTTTTCATCTGAAGATAAATATCGTACGGATGAATATCTGAAACAGGTAAGTCCAATGGTAGATATGGCACTGTTTTCCTGTGAAGATATGTCGGATGAAGAGTGTATTAGCTTTGCCAAAAAAGTACAAGGATATGGTGGTGCACATGTGCTGATGACCAGGGGAAAAGGTGGACAGCTGTTGGTAACAAAAGATGGTCTGTGCCATAAGGGGCAGGCAAAATTAATACAGGCCGTAGATACTATGGGCGCAGGAGACTCTTTCTTTGCCGCATTTTTGGTAACTTTGTTAAAAGAAGGATGGACCAAAGACAGTATCATTACAGAATCTATGATAGAAGTTGCTTTTGCAGCTGCAGCAGATTTTTCAGGACGTAACTGTTTAAGAGAAGGATCTTTTGGTATGGGACTTTCTATTGAAATGTAAATAAAAGGAGGAAAAAAATGCTTAAGTTTAATGAGGATGCAATCAAAAAAGACGTGGAAGAGACACTTGCACTGCGCAAAGATGTGGAAGCTGCTGTGAAAAAAATTTGCGAGAAAGGTTATGACAATATTTTTCTCGTAGGTATTGGCGGTACATATGCAGTTGCAGAAGAATTAATGTCTTATCTTAAAGGACATTCCAAAATTGAAATATATCTTGAAAATGCAGCGGATCTGACAGCTGAAGGAAATACAAAGCTTGGAGAAAAGTCTGTTATGGTGATCACATCGGCTACAGGAAATACTCCAGAAATGACAGATGCTGTGCGCTATGGCAAGGAAAAAGGAGCCACAATTTTTGGATTTGTGGATGAAAAAGATTCTCCTCTGGCAAAAGAAACTGAAATTTTGTTTTCATGCAAAGGTGGAGCTTATCTGAAGCTGCTTGTGACTATGCTGGCGTTCATGAAAGAAAAGGGAGAATTCGAATTGTATGATCTCTTTTATCAGCAGGCGGAATCATTAGGGGATGCATTAATTAATGTGCAGAAAGAAGCGGATAAAAAAACAGAAGAATTTGCAGAAAAACATGGTGAGGACAGTATGCACTATGTTGTTGGCGGAGGAATGTTAAAAGGTGCAGCTTATAGCTATGCGATGTGCTATATGGAAGAGATGCTGTGGATGCGTACAAAATCTATTTCCTGTGCAGACTTTTTCCATGGTACACTTGAAGTTATTGAAAAAGATACGAATGTAACTCTGTTTAAAGGGGAAGATCATGGCAGAGCTCAAGCAGAACGTGTAGAACGTTTCTTACCTAGAATCTGCGATAATATTACAGTATTTGATACAAAAGAATATCATACACCTGGAATAGATGACACATTCAGAGAACTTTTGACACCAATGGTAATGGCAGCTATTTATGCGCGTATTAATGTCCATTTGGAAAATGTAAGAAAACATCCAATGGAAATCAGAAGATATTATCACAAACTGGATTATTGATGTGAAAGATAAAACAATAAAACTGAGGAGGTCATATCATGAAAATTGATTATAAAGCAGTCGTAAAAGAAATTCTGGATTCAAGAAAGGAAAATGGAGGTATTCATGCGATTTACTTCGCTGCCTGCGGTGGTTCTAAAGCAGGATTAACAACTGCTGACTTTTTCTTAAAGTGTGAGTCAGCAACAATAGATAGTCATGTGTATACTGCAAAAGAGTTTGTACTTTGTCCACCTAAGGCTTTTGACGAAAATTGTATTGTAGTTACCTTGTCTGCAAGTGGAACTACACCAGAAGCGGTTGCAGCTGCGAAAGCAGCAAAAGAAAAGGGAGCAGTGTCTATTACAATTGTAGGTAAGAAGGATTCTCCACTTGCAGAGCAGGGAGACTATGTATTCTTTAATGGTGATGAGCCGAAGTATCAGTACTCCACATGTTCTATGGCAGTAGCTCTGCGTTTTGCAGTAGAACTTTTACAGCAGGCGGAAGGATATGAGCACTATGATGACATGCAGCATGGTTTTGATATACTGGATGATGTGATTAAAAAAGCACGTGAATATGCAGAGCCAGGTGCTATCCGATTTGCAGAAGAACATAAAGATGATAAAGTGCTTCATGTTATGGCCACAGGCGCAAATTATAACGTAGCGTATACAACAACTACATGTATTTTAATGGAGTGCCAGTGGATTCACTCAAATCCAATTCATAGTGGAGAGTTCTTCCATGGACCATTTGAAGTTGTAGATAAGGAAGTTCCATTTCTTGTACTTGTGGGGGTAGGAAGAGAAAGAGAAATGGATGAAAGAGCTGTTGATTTCTTGAAAAAATATGGAAAACGCATCACAGTGTTGGATGGTAAAGAGTTTGGTATTGATATACTCGGCCCAACAGTTGCAGAGTATTTAAGCCCGCTGGTGTTTACCGGAGTACTGAGCAGATACAGCCACCGTCTTGCAGATGCTCGTAATCATTCCGTATATGTACGCCGATATATGTGGCATGTTCCTTATTGATTGGGAAAATGGTATAGAACTGGCTTGAAATACGATAGCCTAGATGAAGTTGAAAAATCTAACGCTGGTAACTTTTAGAGGAATATACTTAGAAAGCTTGCTGGATCGGAAAAAAGATTATATAATATAAAATAAAAGCGTATATGTTTAGAGACATATACAGATGAATGAGGTGCATTATGAACGAATTAGATCCGCAGAGTATTGTTCCGCTATATAAACAGTTGAAGGACTTGCTTCTTCAGGAAATTAAAGAGGGAATTTATAAAGCAAATCAGAAAATTCCGACAGAATTGGAATTAAGTGAAAAATATCAAATTAGTCGAATGACTGTTCGGAAAGCACTTGCTGAACTGGTGGAAGAGGGCGTTCTGGCGAAAAAGCAGGGAAAAGGAACATTTGTGCAGGAAGAAAAGATGACAGAGGATCTTTCAAGCCCAAATAGTTTTACTAATCTCTGTAAACGTAATGGCAAAGTTCCAGGAGGCAAGACGCTAAAATGCACACTTCAGGAGGCAAAAGACAGAGATCGGCAGCAGTTAAAATTAGAAAATGATGAAATGGTTATTTTGGTAGAGCGTGTGCGAACAGCAGATGATGTACCTGTTATGCTGGAAAAGCTTTATTTCCCAGGGCATTTGAAAAATATACTTGTAGAAGATTTGAATAATGCATCTTTGTATCAAATTCTTCGTGAAAAGTATGGACTGCAGTCTGGAAACTCAGTGATGGAAATTAGTGTGTGCGAGGCTACGCCAGAAGAAGCTGCGGAGTTGAAAGTAAAAACAGGGACACCTTGTTTATTGATGGAAGAAATTGTGTATGATCAATATGATAAGCCCTTCCATCGAACCAAGTCAGTGCTGCGAGGTGATAAATTTAAATATATCAGTCCGCGAATGAATGTGGTAAAGCATGTGAACAGTAATTAAACAAAAAGCCGGAAGCCTTGAATGTGGTTTCCGGCTCTTTTAGAATACGTGGAGGCTTGTAATGAAATTAGAGAAAAAGGTTAAAAAAAAATTAGAGGATCTGGGGATTTTTTTACTTTCTGGTTTCTTGATTAGTATTGCAACATATAATTTTGCATCGGCATTTTCTTTTCCTATGGTTGGATTCACTGGGATAGGGCTGATTGGATATCATTTGTTTGGAATCCCCATAGGCATGACTGTGATTTGCTTAAACATTCCGATGTCACTTATTTCTTGGAAAATACTTGGAAGGGAATTTCTGGAAAAGTCCATACTATGCATTGTAAGTGTTGCTTTTTTTACAGATCATATTGCACCACTGTTTCCAAGATATACAGGAGAAACGCTTCTGGCAGTTTTATGTACAGCGACTTTATCCGGAATTGGTTATGCTTTAATGTATACAAGAAATGCATCAAGTGGTGGAACTGATTTTATGATTATGCTAGTGCGGAAAAAATTTCCCCATCTTTCTTTAGGATCCTTAACGTTGATTCTTGACTCGTCAGTTATTATTTTGGGAGTATGTCTGGTGTCAAAAAGTGCAGACAGTCTTTTACTTGGAATTTTAATAACTTTTTTAATATCTGTAGTGATAGATAAAGTAATGAATGGATTTTCAGCAGGAAAGATGACGATGATTATTTCGCATTATCCAGAACAGATTGCGCAGATGATTGCAGAAAAAGTAGGAAGAGGGGCAACATTCCTTTGGGCAGAAGGCAGTTATACCCATAATCATAAGAAAATAGTACTCTGTGCATGTAATAATAAAGAGTTATATATTATTCGGAAAAATGTATTGTTGATAGATCCGGAAGCTTTTGTTGTCATTATGGATTCCAATGAGGTGCTGGGTGAGGGGTTTATTGAACCTGGTCTTGTTAATTAAGAATACAGTGTTATTTGGCAATGTTATGTCAGGAAAAGAATAATGTGAAGCTTCCAGAACGTTATGGTTCCTGGCAAACTGTTTATTCCCGTTTCCGTAAATGGATTGAAGACGGCACCCTTGATAATATTTTTCGTGTTTTGAGCTTAGAAGCCGAATTAACAGAACTGTCAATTGACGCTTCTATTGTCAAAGCTCATCAGCATAGTGCTGGAGCAAAAAAGGGGGCCACCAAACGAAATCGGACACAGCCGTGGTGGAGCCAGCACAAAAATCCATGCAGTTGTAGATGCATACGGTTATCCGGTTTAATGAAAATACTCATTCACAGATCTGTTTATGGTCTTGTGGATGAGTTTTTTTATGTAATAGAAAATTACTTCGTAATGTTCCTATTACATAAAAAACGCTCCGCGAGGATGCGACCAGATGCATGAGGAATATGTCTGCTAAAGCAGACTGCATCTGGCGCGCAAAGCGAAACAAGTCCTTTAAAGATTGAGGGATTCAGGGAATTTGAGATGGACTTGTCCGCTTTAGTTTGTAAATGAATAGCTGAAAAAGGAGGGATATCTAATGAATTGCAAAAAGAATGCGAAAAGCAGATCAGACGATGAACACCGACTATTCGATCCTGCTGTCGAGAAGGTTGTAGAGATCGGTCTGGAGCGTCTGAGGCCGTTCGAGAATCATCCGTTCAAGGTAAAAGAGGATGAAGCAATGGCACGGCTCATGGAATGCACTGAGTCAGGAAAAGCAGCTGAGTCCGCAGAAGATCAACGAAATTTTAAGAATTCTCAGATGTATAAATACTTTCCAAGATGCTGTATTCCGTACTTCTGGACCGAATGTCCTTATCCATGAAGAATGGCTGGTTCGATGAAGAAAACAGAGTATACATTATCTATCAGATATCAGAAATCCAGGCGGATTTAGGATTTTCCAAAAGAAAGGCCATGGATTATCTGTCAGAACTGGAAGAGTTTTTCTATCGCCTGGGTATAAAGGATGGACTGAGATTAAAAAGTACGG
>OLPO01002875.1_pt1 | contig 10211 bp, 6 predicted proteins | sample 1672831 | NCBI WGS metagenome assembly OLPO01 (sample SAMEA3136728, study PRJEB25190) | human gut metagenome
CATCCTCACATGCAGTACGGATCCTTGTGGATGAAATCCGTGAAGATGCGGATTACAATCCTGTGAAGGTTATTCGTCATGCGATCGAAGCTGCGAATACGGAGATTAGAAACCGTGCGCAGGAAGACGAAAACCTCCGGGGCATGGGAACCACTATGGTGGTGGCGACTATTGTAGATCAGTATGCCTATGTAGCCAATGTGGGTGACAGCCGTTTATATGTGATCCAGGACGGGATCCGCCAGGTCACCAGAGATCATTCCCTGGTACAGGAAATGGTGAGAATGGGCGAGATCAGCGAAGCGGAAGCACGGAATCATCCGGATAAGAACATCATTACAAGGGCACTTGGCGCGGAGAAAACGGTGGATGTGGATTTCTTTGATCTGAAACTTGAAAAAGGATGTACGATCCTGATGTGTTCAGACGGTCTCAGCAATATGGTTGAAGATGAGAAGATCCAGGAGATCATATCCGATCCGGAAGCAGATATTGATCAGAAGGGCAGTGCGCTCCTTCGGGAAGCAAATCAGAATGGTGGTAAGGATAATATTGCAATCGTACTGGTAGAACCATTCACGAATGAGGTGGAAACATGTTGAAGACGGGAATGATCATAGCCGAGCGCTATGAGATCGTAGGAAAAATCGGAACTGGCGGAATGGCAGATGTCTATAAGGCTATGGACCATAAGCTGAACCGTTTTGTTGCCGTGAAGGTCCTGAAACCGGAGTTTCGGGAAGACACCACGTTTATAAAGAAATTCAGAAGTGAGGCCCAGGCGGCAGCTGGTCTTACACATCCGAATATCGTCAATGTATTTGACGTAGGAGATGACGGCGGTGTTTATTACATTGTTATGGAACTGATCGAGGGTATCACTCTGAAGGAATACATCTCCAAGAAGGGAAAGCTTTCCATTAAAGAGGCTACAAGTATCGCAATCCAGGTTTCTATGGGTCTGGAGGCGGCACACAGCCATGGTATCGTTCACAGAGATGTGAAACCTCAGAATATCATTATTTCCACAGATGGTAAAGTAAAGGTGACAGACTTTGGAATTGCCAGAGCTGCATCTTCCAATACGATCAGCTCCAATGTAATGGGATCTGTACATTACAGCTCACCTGAGCAGGTGAGAGGCGGATACAGCGATGAGAAGAGCGATATCTATTCTCTTGGAATCACACTGTATGAGATGGTCACAGGAAGAGTTCCTTTTGACGGAGATACCACTGTGGCGATCGCTATCAAGCATCTGCAGGAAGAGATGGTCCCGCCAAGTGTGTATACACCGGACCTTCCGTACAGTCTGGAGCAGATCATTCTGAAATGTACACAGAAAAGTGTAGATCGTCGTTACAGCCGTATGGAGGATGTGATCGCAGACCTGAAGCATTCTCTGATCGATCCCCAGGGTGATTTTGTAAGGCTTACTACAGTTGACAACGATGCCAAGACGGTTGTGATCTCAGAAGAAGAGCTTGGTGAGATCAAACATACACCGAAGCAGATCACAAAACCGGAGATCACCGCACTTGAGGAAGAAAAATACGATGATAACGATTACGATGATGCAGAGGAAGAATACAGACCGAGATCCGAGCATAGATCCGGAAAGAAAAAGAAGCATCATGGTTCCGGAAGAGGCCTGACGATTGCGGCACTGATCGGAGGTGCAGTCCTTCTGATCGTTCTTGTGGTAGTGCTTGGACGTGCCGCAGGACTGTTTGGAACCGGCAGCAGCGGAGCTGCAGACAGCAGCAAGGCAGAAGCGAAGCAGGAATCAGCAGCTGACGGTCTGGCAACTGTTCCTGATCTTGTAGGCAAGACAGAGGAAGAGGCTAAAACACTTGCAAACGATGCACATCTGGGTGTCCAGATGGCCGGTGAGGAGGCATCCGATCAGGAAAAAGGCAGGATCTCCCGTCAGGAGACAGCTGCGGGAACACAGGTTGAAGCCAATACAACTGTGAAATACTGGGTAAGCACCGGAACAGCACAGGTTACGATCCCGGATCTGGATGGACGCACAGGAATCGATGCACAGCAGACTCTGGAAGATCTTGGACTTCAGGTAAATGTCCAGAAAGAATACAGCGACACAGATGACAACGGATATGCATTGGTAGATCCGGGATATGTTTACAATGTCGAGCCGGCAGCAGGTACTTCTGTGCAGGCAGGCTCTTCTGTGACACTGACAGTCAGCCGAGGGGTTGATTATGGCGATAATGCTGAGGTCCCGAGTGTTGTGGGAATGACCAAGGATGATGCACTTACTACTTTAGGTAAATTTATTGATATCCAGATAACAGAACAGCAGAGTACAGAAGCTGCAGGTACAGTTATCGCACAGGATCCGGAAGCCTATGCGGCAGCGGACCCGGATCAGCCGATCAGCATTACCATCAGCTCCGGTGACAAGGCTCCATCCACAGACAGCGCAGCATCTGCAGATAGTACAGCATCTACAGATAGTACAGCATCTGCGGACAGCACAGTATCCACAACTACATCTACAGCAGATGTCAATGCAAACACAGGCTGGAAATGTACACAGACACTGGATACCCCGTCCGGCTACAATGGAGGCGCAATCCGTCTGGAACTGATCCAGAACGTAAACGGTGAGCCTAAGGCATCCACTATCATTGATGGACAGAATATCAGCTTCCCGTATCAGCTTGATATCTCAGGTGCTGAGGGCGTTACCTCAGGAACTATCTATCTCTATGAAGAGATGGACGGAGATTATCAGCAGCTTGGAACCTACACGGTTACATTCAAGAAAGCTGAGTGATCATGCAGGGAAAGATAATCAAAGGTATTGCCGGATTCTACTACGTATATGCAGAAGACGGCAATACATATGAATGCAGAGCCAAGGGAATTTTCCGTAAGGATAAATTCAAGCCTCTGGTAGGTGACAATGTGGACATTACAGTTCTGGATGAAAAGGAACTGGAGGGAAGTGTGACGGAGATCCACAAGCGGAAGAATTCTCTGATCCGTCCGGCTGTGGCCAATGTAGATCAGGCACTGGTGATCTTTGCCATGGATAATCCGAAGCCGAACTTCATGCTTCTGGATCGTTTCCTCATTATGATGGAGAGGGAAGGTGTTCCGGCAGTCATCTGTTTTAACAAAAAAGATCTGGCAACAACGGAAGAGCTGGAATTTCTCTATGAAACATATCAGAGTTGCGGCTATCAGGTGATCCTGTCAAGTGCCCTGAAGGGAGAAGGACTCGACGAGATCGAAGAAGTGCTTCAGGGCAGGACAACTGTGGTTGCCGGCCCATCCGGCGTGGGAAAATCTTCTCTTACAAATTCCCTTCAGGAAGAAGTGGAGATGGAAACCGGTGAGATCAGCCGTAAGCTGAAACGGGGAAAACATACCACGCGCCATGCACAGATCATACCGGTGGCACAGGATACATTCCTTGTGGATACGCCGGGATTTTCCTCCTTATATATTGAAAATATGGAGGAGCAGGAACTGAAGGATTACTTTCCAGAGTTCCGAAGATATGAAGGACAGTGCCGCTTTCAGGGGTGCCGTCACATACATGAACCGGGCTGCGCTGTTAAGGAAGCCCTTGAGAACAATGAGATCAGCAGACTCCGATATGAAGATTATCTGGAGCTGCACCAGGAATTAAAAGAGAAAAGGAGATACTGAGTCATGGAATACCGATTGTGCCCGTCGATCTTATCAGCAGATTTTAACAGACTGGGAGAACAGATCAAAATTCTGGAAAAGGAAGGCGTTGAATATCTGCATATTGATGTTATGGATGGAGATTTTGTTCCCAGCATTTCTTTTGGAATGCCGGTGATCAAATCGATCCGGAAAGAATCCAACATGTTTTTCGACGTACATTTGATGGTAACAGAACCGGAAAGATATATCCGCGATTTTGTAGAATGCGGAGCAGATTCCATTACTGTACATGCGGAGGCATGTGAGGATCTGGAGCGTACACTGGAGCAGATCAGGGCAGCAGGGGTAAAGGCGGCAGTTTCGATCAAGCCATCCACACCGGTAAATGACATCAGCCATCTTCTTGAAGATGTGGATATGGTGCTGATAATGACTGTTCAGCCAGGATTTGGCGGACAGAAATACATGGACGAATGCACGGAGAAGATCCAGGAGCTTCGTGAGCTTATTGATGAAGAAGAGCTGGATGTTGATATCCAGGTAGATGGTGGTATCAATGATGATACACTGGAGACGGTTATGCGTGCCGGTGCAAACCTCATGGTCGCAGGTTCCTGGGTATTTAAGGGCGATGTGGCAGCCAATGTAAGACACATTACAGAAAAAATCCACAATATCAAAAAAGAGCTGGACTGAAAATGATTGATACAATAATAATCAGCGGGGGCAATATCCAGAATGGTTTTGCCCTCGATTTTTTAAAAAAAAGAATAGAAGAAAGCCGAGGAGAGAAAATCACTCTTGTTGCTGCAGATAAGGGGATGGAATGGTTTATGAAAAACCGGGAATTTATTCCGGATCTTGCAATTGGGGATTTTGACAGTCTTTCCGAAGAAGGCCAAAAATATATGGAAAGCCTGAAGGGACCGGAGATTATCAGGCTGAAGCCAGAGAAGGATGATTCGGATACACAGTCTGCGGTAAACCAGATGATCCGCAAGGGTGCAAAGGATATCCTGATCCTGGGAGCTACCGGCACAAGGCTGGATCATGTGCTGGCGAATCTGGGACTGCTTTCCATGGGTAAGGAACAGGGCGTTCGTATTGCGATCGCAGATCAGTGGAATTATATCACACTTGCAGAAAGCGGAACCATACTGCACAGAGAGGAGCAGTTTGGAAAATATGTTTCATTCTTTACTGTGGGAGGTGATGTGACAGGCCTCACTCTGAAGGGATTTAAGTATCCGCTGAACGGATATCATCTGACAGTAGAAGACAGTGGCCTGACCGTCAGCAATGAGATTTCGGAAGAAACCGCAGAGATCCTGTATGAAAGCGGGCAGCTTCTGATGATCATGTCCAGGGACTGACAGTAACAATAAATGCCTCACAGTTGCGATTTCAGGCTGTGTATGGTAATATGGGACAGGAATGGCCTGAAAAACGGAAAGGCCTGTTTAAAGAGTATCTGAAAAATACTGTAAATAAATATATCGAAAGGACGTATATAGAGAGATGAAATTAGGAATCGTAGGTCTTCCTAACGTAGGAAAAAGTACATTATTCAATTCACTGACAAAAGCCGGAGCAGAATCCGCAAACTATCCGTTCTGTACTATCGACCCCAATGTGGGTGTTGTAACCGTTCCGGATGAGAGACTGAATCTTCTCGGAGATTTTTATAAATCAAAAAAAGTAACACCGGCAGTGATCGAATTCGTCGATATTGCAGGTCTTGTAAAAGGCGCATCTAAGGGAGAGGGACTTGGAAACCAGTTCCTTGCAAATATCCGTGAGGTAGATGCTATCGTTCACGTGGTACGCTGCTTTGAGGATTCCAATGTTGTTCATGTAGATGGAAGCATTGATCCGCTCCGCGATATCGAGACTATTAATCTGGAGCTTGTTTTCTCTGATCTTGAGATCCTCGAGAGAAGAATTGCCAAGGTTACCAAGACTGCACGTATGGATAAGGAAGCTGCCAAAGAGCTTACATTCCTTGAAAAAGTAAAGGCGCATCTGGAAGAGGGACAGCTTGCCATTACTCTGGAAACAGAGAACGAAGATGAGGATGCATGGCTTGCAACCTATAATCTTCTTACTGCAAAACCGGTGATCTATGCGGCTAACGTTGCAGAGGATGATATCGCAGATGATGGGGCGAACAATCAGTATGTACAGGCAGTACGTGAATATGCTGCCAAACAGAACAGCGAGGTATTTGTGATCTGTGCGCAGATCGAGGAGGAAATCTCCGAGCTGGATGAGGATGAGAGAAAGATGTTCCTTGAGGATCTGGGACTGACAGAATCCGGCCTGGAGAAGCTGGTGCGCGCAAGCTATCACCTTCTTGGCCTTATGAGCTTCCTGACAGCCGGAGAGGATGAGACAAGAGCATGGACTATCAAGATCGGAACCAAGGCACCGCAGGCAGCAGGTAAGATCCACACAGACTTTGAACGTGGATTTATCAAAGCAGAGGTTGTGAATTATCAGGATCTTCTGGATTGCGGTTCCTATGCAGGTGCCAGAGAGAAGGGCCTTGTACGTATGGAAGGAAAAGAGTACGTTGTACAGGACGGAGATGTGATCTTATTCAGATTTAACGTGTGATCACCAACGTCTGTGAAATACCGGCTGTAAGCTGAAAAATTATAACAGGTGATTTTATGGATATGTCAATTCGGTTTCCCGGATTAAATCTGGTTTTGGATCATGTGCCGAGATCCTTTGAGATCTTTGGCTTTGAGATCACGATCTATGGCGTCCTGATCGCGATAGGAATGCTTCTGGGAATCTTTTTTGTGGTACTGGAAGCCAGAAGAAATCATGAAGATCCGGATGCATATCTGGATCTGGCCATCATAACGCTGCTTTCCGGTGTGGCAGGGGCAAGGTTGCTTTATGCGGCTTTTTCCTGGAGCCTTTATAAAAATGATCCGGGACAGCTTCTGAATATACGGTCCGGAGGACTTATGTTTTATGGCGGACTTCTGGGCGGTGTGCTGGGTGGTGCGGTCTACTGCAGGATCCGAAAGAAATCCTTCTGGCAGATGGCAGATCTTGCCTGCATGGGACTTCTGATCGGGCAGATAATAGGAAAGTGGGGAAGCTTTTTTAACAGAGAATCTTTCGGGGAATATGCAGACAACATTTTTTCCATGCAGCTGCCGCTGACTGCGGTACGGGCAGGAGTGGTCACCACGGCTATGCGTGAAAAGCTTCAAACCGTGGACGGTGGTACCTGGATTTTGGTACAGCCCTTGTTTTTCTATGAAAGTCTCTGGTGTCTGCTTGTGCTTTTGATGCTTATGATGCTGCTTCGCAAAAAAGTATTTCAGGGAGAGATCTTTCTGAGATATCTGGCAGGCTATGGTCTTGGAAGAGCAGTGATCCAGTGGTTCCGCACAGATAAAATACTGTTTCCGGGAACCGGCGTGGATGTTTCACTGGTGATCTCGGTAATACTTTTTGTTCTTTGCACCGTGGTAGTTGCAGTGAAACGCGTGATGTCCAGAAAGCGGGCAAAAGTACGGATGAGAAGGATCGAGAAAGATCAGCAGGCAGAGAAAGAAGCGGAACAGCAACGGGAAAATGTAGCAGAGAATCTGGAAACAGAGACTGTACAGGGAGAAAAAAATGGATCAGAACGAGATACAGAAGAAAGAGGAAGCTCTTCGGAAAGCGTCACTTTTGCAGCAGCTGCAGGAGGAACGGAAGAAGCTGGACAGCCAGATCAGGAGCAGGAGCGATCTTCTGAAGAATCTGGAGGCCAGCCAAAGAGTTGATCGTATTCTGGAATTATATTACGGAAATTGAGATCAAACAGATATAGGATACAGATGCTTTTGTCTGATGGATCAGAATATAGGATACCGGCATTTGGCTGATAAGAGCAGCAGAAAACTGCCCTGCAGGAAAACGTCTTCTACGACGTTTCCGGCGGGGCAGTTTTTGTGCTGTGCAGTAGGAATATATCAGTACATCTTTCGGAAATCCAGAGGAGTTGTGCCTGTGACTTTACGGAACATGGCGATAAAGTGGCTGGCATCGGAAAATCCGGAAGCGCCGGCAACATCTTGGATCTTCATATCCGGTCTGGAAAGCAGAAGCTCCCGGGCGCGGCTGATGCGGTACATGGTAACGTACTCGTAAACCGAGCAGCCCATAAAACGGCGGAACAGACGGGAAAGATACTGCGGAGAGACAAAAACGCTCCGGCTCAGCTGCGCTGCAGTGATATCCTGCTGATAACCGGTTTCGATTTCTTTTATTACCGGGATCACATATCTCTGGTAGAGCGGATTATCCTGTATCTTCGGAGAAGCTGCACAGTCTGTAAAATTCATAAGAAAATTATAGCAGTCGGAAGAAAGAGATTTCATATCCGGTGTGGGCTGATGATATTTACGCAAGGTAGAAGAAATCATTTTCCGGATACTGGCTCCTTGTTCCTTTTCGATAAGGATCACTTCCTGGTTGTCTGTCATGGAAGGAATGCTGCCTGCCAGTGTTCCTGTGAAGGTGGCAAACATCGTGGTCCAGGAAGTAGACTCTCTGTGATAGGAATGAGGGACACCGGGGGCGATGAGGATGCCCTCGTTGGCTCCGAGAGTATAAAATTTCCCACGGACTTCAATGCGTCCGGTACCCTTTTCAGTCTGGAGGTAATGATAATACGGATATCCGTCCGGACGGAAGATATTAACCTGATTCCAGTGGTTCCCAAGAGATTCAAACATGAAGGGAGCACTGACCGGAGTGTTTCTGAAATAGATCGACATGATATTCACCTGTTTCTAAATGTTATATATTTTGGCGAAACATATTATACCATAATCCGGTGGATTATACTATAATGATCATAGCATAAAAAACGAAGGATCCGGCAGAAAAAACAGAATCTGCCGGGCAGGAGGAAAAAATGAAAAAATTTGATCATTCTCTGTTAAAAGATCCCCGGTATTTCAGCGACGGAAGAATGGATGCCCACTCAGATCATACATATTATCGCTGTGAGGAAGAGAGAGAAGATGGGAAAACTTCTTTCCGTCACAGTCTGAATGGTCTCTGGAAGTTCCATTATGCACGGAATTATGCATCTGCTATCCCAGGCTTTGAGGAAGAAGCATATTCCTGTAAGGACTGGGAGGACATTTATGTGCCGGCACATATCCAGATGGAAGGATATGATGCACCGCAGTATGCCAATGTCCAGTATCCGTGGGAAGGCCATGAAGAACTTCATCCGGGACAGATCCCGGAACGTTTTAACCCGGTGGCAAGTTATGTGAAATATTTCCATGTGCCGGAGAGCATGAAAGGAAAAAGAGTATTTGTTTCATTCCAGGGAGCAGAGAGCGGACTGGCTCTGTGGCTCAATGGAAAATTTGTGGGATACAGTGAAGATTCTTTTACTCCGTCAGAATTCGAGCTTACGGAATATCTGAAGGACGGCGAGAACAAGCTGGCGGCACAGGTGTTTAAATGGACAGCCAGCAGCTGGTGCGAGGATCAGGATTTTTACCGTTTTTCCGGAATTTACAGAGATGTTTATCTGTTTACGGTACCGGATGTCCATGTATATGATCTCAGGATCCGTGCCATTCCGGATGAAACTCTCAAAAAAGCCGAGCTTGAGATCGTGACCAGTACCTGGGAAAAAGGAAAAATGAAGCTTACACTTTCCAGAAAGGGAGAGATCCTTTTGCAGGAGGAAAGATCTCTGAACGGAGAGGATACCTGTACCTGGGAGATTCAGGATCCCCTTCTCTGGAGTGCAGAAGAGCCGAATCTCTATGATCTGGAGCTGGAGATCAGTGATGAAAGCGGAAAGCTCCAGGAGATTATCCCGGAGAAAGTCGGTTTCCGCCGTTTTGAAATGAAGGATGGTATCATGACCCTTAACGGAAAACGTATCGTATTCAAGGGTGTGAACCGCCATGAGTTCAGCTCTGTCACAGGAAGACATGTGTCCCGGGAGGAACTGCTCAAAGACATCGTGACCATGAAACAGAACAACATCAATGCGATCCGTACCTGTCATTATCCGGATGCATCTCCGATCTACCGTCTCTGTGATGAATATGGTATTTACATGATCGCAGAAAACAATCTGGAATCTCACGGAACCTGGGATATAGCAGAATTTACCGGAGATCACACGGATATCGTTCCGTACAACAAACCGGAATGGCTGGGCATGATGCTGGACCGTGTAAATTCCATGTATCAGCGTGACAAGAACCACCCGGCGATCCTGATCTGGTCCTGTGGAAATGAATCCTTTGGTGGAAAAGATATCTTTGAGATGTCTGAGTTCTACCACAAGAATGATCCTACAAGACTGGTACATTATGAGGGGGTTTTCCATGACCGCAGCTACAATGCCACCAGTGACATGGAAAGCCAGATGTATCCTTCCGTAGAAGCGATCCGGGAGTTCCTTGCAAAGGATGACAGCAAGCCGTTTATTTGCTGTGAGTATACCCATGCAATGGGAAATTCCTGCGGTGCAATGCATAAATATACAGATCTTACAG
>OLPO01002877.1_pt1 | contig 10205 bp, 9 predicted proteins | sample 1672831 | NCBI WGS metagenome assembly OLPO01 (sample SAMEA3136728, study PRJEB25190) | human gut metagenome
GCCCGTCTCTCCCGGAATAATGTGATAAGGTATCTCTTCCACTGTTTTCTCTACAAAACGCTCGTGGGTGTAACCATGGTTTCCAATCTCATGTCCCGCCTCATCAATGCGGCGGATCACATCCGGATTATGCTCTGCCACATAACCCGGCGCAAAAAATGTCGCCTTTACCTGATACTTGTCCAGTAAATCCAGAATCATGTCCACGCAGCGGTTCGGACCGTACTGTCCGATGGAACGGGCGCGAATCAGTTTCTCTGTATTGGGCTCGTCGGAAGACATGTTCTGCCAGATGATATCGCCGTCCAGGTCGAACGTGAACATTGCCGCGCTCTTTTTGCCTTCCGGCCATAATGACTGACTCATGTTAAAACCTCCTCTTATGATATTTTTCCAGGTGTCTTTTCCTGTCCGTACTTCTTCACAGACAGCTTATGTAATACAAAAACTACAACAGTCAGAAGGACTGCCGCTACCACCAGCATAACCGGGCTGTAATCCAGGCCTGCCAGAACAAACATGATACCGCAGATGACTGCTACCGTCACTGCATAAGGCATCTGAGTCTCAAAGTGATCCACATGGTCGCAGCTTGCTCCGATGGACGCCAGCACTGTGGTATCGGAAATCGGAGAACAATGGTCTCCGAAAAGTCCGCCGCCTACGATAGCAGCTGCTACCAGCGGAAGTGCAGAGCCCATATCGATGGCTACCGGAAGTCCCAGCGGCATCAGTACCCCCATGGTTCCCCAGGAAGTACCGGTTGCGAAGGACATAATCGCACCCAGGATAAACATTACCAGCGGCAGCATGCTCGGCGCCAGGAAGCCGGAGGAGATCTCAATCAGATAGCCTGCGGTATTCAGTGTGCTGGTAACGCTGGAAAGGGACCAGGCCAGTACCAGAACGATACACATGAACATGGCGTTGGAACAGCCTTTGGTGTAAATATTTATGCACTCGGTAAAGGTGTAAAGCTTATCTTTCAGGCACATGATAACCAGAACGATGGTTGCAGCAAAGAAAGCAGAAGCAATACCGGTACGAAGGTCGCTGCCTGCTACTCTGGTATGCAGGAAATCCTTGGAGAACAGGTAAGCAAACAGAACAACCAGAAGAGTAATCAGCGGAATTACCATGGTGCTGACTTTTCCGTCTTTTTTTGCTTCTTTGTCGCTGGCACTCTCACTTCTCATCGGAACGCCGCCCTCACGAAGGGTCTTACCGGTTTTCATGGCTCTGTTCTGCGCTTTCAGCATGGGGCCGTAATCCCACTGGGTAAATGCCAGCAGGCCTGCCATAAACAGAGTCAGAATTGCATAATAGTTAAAGGGAATCGCCTGAATAAAGACATCCATACCGGATACATCGGTGATAGCCGCATTGTCGAGTTCTGCCTGAATCAGGGAAATCGTGGTAACGCCCCAGCCGATAATCGGAATCATGGAACAGATCGGGGATGTGGTGCAGTCCAGAATGTAAGCAAATTTTTCTCTGGATACACGAAGTTTCTCGGCCAGCGCCTCAAAGATCGGTCCTACGATCAGAGAGTTTCCGGTGTCGGTGAACCATACGAACAGTCCGCCCAGCCAGATACCGCCTTCGCATTTTGATCTGGTGTTAACTTTCTTAGTAACCAGATTGGTAAAAGCTCCGGCTCCGCCTGAAGACGTCAACAGGGCAATAAAACCGGAGATGATAACCATCATAAACAGAGCCTGCATATTAGACGGCTCAGATAAAGCTGTGAAAATGTGCGTGTGGGTCATTTCCAGGAAGCCCGCGATCGGGTTCCAGCCGCAGATGATGGTAGATCCTACGAAAACGGAGATAGCCAGTGAAATAACAATGTTTTTGGTTATCATCGCAAGCACAATCGCCAGCACCGCGGGGATAATTGACAAGATACCGTAATCCATTTTAGTCCTCCTCGTGTATACATGCAGTCAGGTTCTGCATTTTTTCATTTCCTTTTATAGAGTAAGCGTGCCCGTTAAAGCTCCACATTACTTTCGTTGGTAAAGGGGTGATACTGCGCCGGAATGTGCCGAAGGCCGAGGCGTACGCACATTTCCGCATAAGCAACCGCGATAAAGGCCGGATCCAGTACCTTGACCGGATATTTCCGCTCCAGCTCGTCGCCATAGCCTGCCATGCCAAGACAGCCTAAAATCACGCCGTCCGCCTGATATTTTCCCACCGCTTCCTCGCAGACCAGTTCCAGATGCTCTCTGGTCGCATTGGGATTTACCCGCATTTTCTCTGCCGGAATATCCAGAGCCAGCACGGCCTGCATTTTTTCCCGGGCGATACAGTTACGCATCATGCGCCGATAAGTGCGCGGAATATTCCAGCCTGCGCCGGTGACTACCACAAAGCGGCTGCATAAGGTCTGTGCCACGGATAACGTCACCTCGCCGGGTGCAATCACCGGAATCTTCACGTTTTCCCGGAGCGCTTCCAGGCCCACATCGCTGAAACAGTAAATCACAATGGCGTCATAGCCGTCTTTTTCCGCCTGGATGGCCATTTTGACAAGTTCCGGCGCCGCAAAGGCCTCGTCCGTATGGCAGTCCAGCTCATCCGGTCCTTTCCTGATGCAGTCCACCGAGATCTCGGTTCCCGGTGAAACTGCCGCTGACAACATGCGCTCCCTGTCATCCATGACCGGACGCTGCATCGCCTTATCTGTCATCAATACTTTGATCTTCATAGTCAGCGCTCCAGGTTGTTCAGCCACTGTCTGCCAACCTCGATCTGACGGCGAACCTCAGAGGGAGCGGTTCCGCCAAAGGATACGCGGGCATCGACACAGCTCTTGATGCTGATATCTCCCAGAAGTTCTTTGGTCACGCGCTTGTCGATCGCCTGCAGCTCCTCATCTGTCAGATCATCGAAATCGCAGCCTTTTTTCTCGCAGGCTTTTACCATATGACCTACGATGGAATGTGCCTCACGGAAGGGGATTCCCTGTTTTGCAAAATGCTCTGCAATATCAGTAGCGTTCAGGAAACCTTTGCCCAGCTGTTTCTGGATCTGATCCATACGGAACTCGGTCTTGTCCAGCATTTTTGCAAAGATATCAATGGTGGCTTTCCAGGTATCAATGGCATCAAAAAGGCTTTCTTTATCTTCCTGGAAATCCTTATTGTATGCAAGAGCAGTTCCCTTCATAACAGTCAGAAGCTGCATCAGATCTCCGTATACACGGCCTACTTTACCGCGGATCAGCTCTGCCATATCCGGATTTTTCTTCTGCGGCATGATGCTGCTGCCAGTGCAGAAGCTGTCGTCGATGGCGATATAGGAAAACTCGGAAGAGTTCCACCATGCAAACTCCTCAGCCCAGCGGGAGAGATGCATCATGGAAATGGAAGCATCGCTTAAGAACTCCAGGCTGTAATCACGATCGCTGACTGCATCCATGGCGTTCTCGGTTGGAGCCGTGAAATGTAAAAGCTCACTCGTCAGATGACGGTCAATCGGCATGGTTGTTCCGGCCAGAGCGCAGGCGCCCAGCGGGTTGTAATTCAAACGCTCCAGGGTATCAGTCAGACGCTCGATATCTCTCTTGAACATCTGGAAATATGCCATGAAAATGAAACCGATGGTAATCGGCTGTGCATGCTGCAGATGGGTAAAGCCTACGGTAATCTGATCTGCATATTTATCAGCCTTCTCAAGAATGACGCTTTCCAGATAACACAGACTGTGCAGGATCTCATAAATCTCTTTTCTCAGATACAGACGGGTGTCCACCTGACACTGGTCGTTCCGGCTTCTGGAGGTGTGCAGTTTCTTACCCACATCGCCGATCCGCTGGATCAGACGGCTCTCGATACCCATATGAATATCCTCATCCTCCACATTAAATACGATCTTTCCATCAGCAATATCCTTGCGGATTGCTTCCAGACCCGCGATGATCTGGTCTTTCTCCTCATTGGAAACGATGCCCTGCTTGCCCAGCATCGTCACATGAGCGATACTGCCGTCAATATCCTCGTTGTACATTCTCTGATCAAAAAAGATCGATGCGTTATCTTTGTCTTTGTTTTATGATTGAATAATTATACGTTATATATGTATATTCGTCAAGTAAAATACAAAAAATCACAGATGAACACAAAAAACAGCTGCCATAACGTTTCATACAGCAGCTGTTTTTGTCATAATTATTCTGCGATCAGTTTATCCAGCAGGTCTTTTGCCATGCGGATGTCTTTTTTCTGCTCGTCACCGTCGATCTCACGCTCAATGGTGATATCGCCTTCGTAACCGATCTCTTTCAGTTTGGCAATAAAAGCGGGGTAGTTTACTTTACCCTGGCCAAGGGGAACCTCATCCCCCAGATGATGTCCGTCAGTCGGATATTTACCGTCTTTTCCATGGATTCCTCTGACATACTCACCGAAAACCTCCAGTGCATCTACCGGATTGGCTTTTCCGTACATGATGAGGTTTGCAGGGTCAAGGTTGATTCCGATGTTTCCTTTTCCAAGTGTCTTTTCAATATCCTGGATGGCACGTTTCAAAGTGACCGGAGTTTCCTGACCGGTCTCAAAGAGGAAGTTCTGTCCATTCTCTTTACATTTTTCCACGATGGCCTTGCAGGCTACAAGAACCTCTTCATATTTTGGATCATAAGGATTCTCCGGCATATAACCAACATGCGTTGCCAGATCCGTTACGTGGATCTTCTTTGCAAAATCAGAGCCTTCCAGAAGCATCCTTACCCGTTCTGCCCGGTAATCTGCCGGGACCAGACCCAGGGTCAGCTGACCATCATAAAAATCCCAGACTTTTCGGCCACCCCAGCCACACCAGAATGCACTGATGGTAATCCCGTGTTTTTCAGCTGCCGCCAGAATCGCTTCTGCTGCCTTCTCATCGTTGATAATCTTCCGCTCCCAGCATACCAGCTGACAGCTCTCCATGCCCATCGCACGGACTTCCGCAAATTTTTCGTTAATGTCTGTGTCCGCTTCCATACGGACGATCACTCCTACCCGCATATGTTCCCTCCTGCATGTTCTCAGATATGCATTTCTTTTTTCTCACGAAGATACAGCTTTGCAGCTTCCCACTCTTCCAGTGCCTGTTCTACGGATTTTACGCCTTCCTGAAGCGGTGCGAGGGTGATTTCTTTGCCATCCCGCAGACATTCCAGAAAATATTTGATCTCTGTATAATATGGTCCGAGATTCGTGATGTTGATACCGGTATTCGTCTGTCCCTCATACTCCGGATGCAACTCGGGAACGATCTCTGTTCCATCAGCTTTGTATACCGTAAGCCCCGGCTGCCCTGCCTGATTAAAGTAAACAGTTCCTTTTTCAAAATACGCCCGGAATCCTGCCTGGAATTTTGGTATCGGAGACACATCCCACACCCCTTCCGCTGTAGCAAATACATCACCGAACTCATAGGTGGTGATTACCTGATTGATCATACCGGAATCAAATGTCGTTGCCCGTACTTCAAAATCATCCGGCTCACCCAGCATGTATCTCAAAAAATCCAGGTCATGGATATGAAGATCCAGTACAACGGAACCACTCTTTTTCTCATCATGGAACCATCCCTCAAATCCCCAGCGGACATTGCCGCTCACACGTTGCATCACGATCGATTTAAGCTTTCCGAGTGTCTTGTTATCGTACACTTCTTTCAGATAGCGGTATTCGTCAAAGGCACGGACCACCTGTCCTACCATGACTTTCACTCCTGTTTCTTTCTGTGTCTCCAGAAGCAGTTCTCCTTCTTCTCTGGTCAGGCAGACCGGTTTTTCTACCAGAACATTCATGCCCTTTTTCATAGCTGCTACGGCATGCTCTGTATGCAGGTAGCTTGGAAGGCAGATATGTACTGCATCCAGATTTTCACGTTCGATCAGCTCCATTCCATATGTATATGTCCGTGCTTCGGGAAATTCTGCTGCTGCTTTCTGTAAAAATTCTTCCCGGCAGTCTGCCAGTGCGACCACTTCCACATCCATCTGGGAAGACAGAACTTTTAAGGACAGATAATGAGTAGTTCCCATTCCGCCACATCCAATGACTCCTACTTTCATCTTTTGATACCTCCTCTTGCTGTTTCCTGTGTATTTATGTATTATTTTGTGTTTTGTAACTGTTCAGTACCTTCACAGTTACGAGCCAAAATGCATTTAAAATCACCTTCGGTGATGGCATTTTGGCTTGTATGTCTCAGGATTTTGGCATATTCATGCCAAAACACTTCGCGGTACAGTGGCTACTGAATAGTTACTGTGTTTTTTGCTTTTTTTCTCTTTTACATTAGCATTGCCTGTAATTTCTGTCAATTTTTATTTTACCTGCTCAAATTTCAAAAAGCGACCGGAAATCAACTCAGAACTTTTCAAGGTTCTCTCTGATTTCCGGTCGCTTTTTTATCCTCTGTGTACTTTTTTATTTTTCCAGTGCGTCCAGCTCTTTATTCAATTCTTCTGTTCCCGCAAGAACAAATCTTCCGTCCTGAATCAGCGGAATCTCTCTTCCATCCGCTGTCTCAACCAGGATGGCTCCCAGTTCATCATACGGAATCGTGATATCGGTGTGACAGCCCAAATATGCTTTGCTCACATCTTCTTTTCTCAGAATTGAAACTTCATTATCTCTTGCTATGATTTCTTTTCCATCCGGATTATATACTTTCGTATCTTCCGCCCAGCTGTAACAGGTATCCCCCACCGCAAAGTGCGGTCCCGTCTTTTCTGCAATCAAAATCGGAAGTTTCGCCTCGATACCATATTCTCTCGCCACCCGGTATGCCGTTGTGTTGGTTCCGATCGCAAACTCACCCATCGGAAGTGTCGGGTGATGATAGAGAATATTTTCCCGGATATATTTTTTATTTTCCTCTTCGGAATCAAAATTGGTGCAGCTATACTCTGTAATCTTTCCATCTGTAAAAACCAGTTCCAGATTCTGATACTGCAGCTCATTGAGATAAACTTTTGTTACATGCAGTTTTCCGTTTGTTCCCGTCAGTTTCGGGGAGGTAAAGACTTCTCCCACCGGGATATTGACATCTGCCACGCAGTTTTCAAAATTTGTCTGTTTTTCCGGATCTTCCAGCTTGTGTAGCTGTACACGCAGATCTGTCCGGTTTTCATCTTTTCCCAGAATATGCACACTCGTTCCGAGATCCAGTGCATCGATCAGCTTTTGCTGAATCTGCTGATACAGATTATAGTCCAACGTATTGATTTTTACCGTCTCACGAAAGATTTCTTCAAACTGATCTCCGATCGCCGGTACCGGATAGGCGATGATCGTGAAACTTCTCTCCTCTCCTTTGATATAGCGGTTCGTAATCTGACCAATCTCATTTTGCATATGCACTTTTAACTTCTGCTGCTTTTCCGTAAGCTTCATCGCATATTCACAGGTCTCCGGTACAAATGGCCGTTCTCCGAAGATTTCCACAACGGCAGGTCCGGCATGCACACCCGCCAGTTCCTTATAAGTTTCATATGCCCCGCGGGTTGCCCGCAGCTTCCGGCTGACAAAATCATCATCCAGATACAGTGCAATATCGTTACGGTGGTCATAGTCAAACTGCGGATTCGGAATCGCTCCGTAATAGCCGATCCGGTGCAGTCCCTTATTTACCATGTGCACAGCACTCCGGTAGATCACCGGCTGTAATCCCATCTGCTCAAACTGCGTAATCGCAGCACGGATCATACGCTCAAATCCCAGCACATACCGAATATTCACGGTTTTCTTTCTGGACAGATCTTTGCCGGTAGCAATAAAGCCTATCCGATAGCCTTCCGTATAGGTGCGCGCCATCGCAGTAATTTCTTCTTCCGGCAATGTATTTAAAAAGGCGGCGGTCTTTTCTTCCTCTTCGGTCACATATTCGCCGAACTGATACAGATAACGCAGATCCGTCAGATCTGCATCTTTTATGATCTTTACTGCAAAATCCAGAGCCGGATCCACCGCCTGGCGTATCCGTTCTTCTACCATTTCCTGACAGTAATCGTTCACATACCAGTATAAGATTTTCCTCACGTTTTCCCTGGTCGGTACTTCTCCGCCCTCAAACTCACTATACACCTGTAAAAACAGTTCCAATCCTACCAGAAAATCCCATTCTTTCTGTTCCCAGGCATACACGATCATACCTCGAAGTTCCGTATACAGGAAGCTTAACAGTACACCCAGCTCTTCTCCCAGTATCTTTGCCGCATAATCCGGACTTGAATAAGAGGTCGGATAATTTTCCGGCAGAATATCCTGATAATACCCGGTATTTTCCAGGCGCAGTTCTTCCAGGGACAGTTTTTTCATCTCTCCGGCTTCCACCCGGTCGCGCAGGCAGATCATCTCTTCGAGAAACCCGGCTGTTTTTGTAAAAAATTCCAGATACGGCTCTGCCACCGTCTTTTCCTCCCGGATCTCGCGGATCCTTTCCACAGCCAGATCATATCTTTCTTTTGCTAATTCATCCACAGGCAATCCCTCTACATTTCTTTTTACTTGTTCTCGTTTTATAATCCAATCAGGATCAGTGCCAGCCAGCCCACGGAGATCACTCCGTTTGCCATCGCCCCCATCACACTGAACCGATAGTTTTTCCCTTTTTCTTTAAAGCTCTTCATTCCGATCAAAAAGCCGCTGACTGAAAAAAGTACCGCCATCAGACCAAGCGCTCCGATCCAGCTTTCTGCTTTCCCTTCCCAGAAAAACGAGAGGCACGCAGATACCAGAAACAGTATCAGGGAGCAGCCGGCAAACACCAATGAAGAAAAACCACCTTCTGTCTCTTCTTTTCTGGTAAATGTGTATTTAAATTTTCTTCTCATAAATCATTCTCCTTATCCCATTACAGATCCAAAAGGACAGATATCCAAACAATACCCCCAGTGTATTTAAGATCAGATCATCCACATCAAAACATCCCACCTTAAAAATAAGCTGAATGGACTCCACCAGAAGACTTAATCCGAATCCTGACATAGTTACCAGAACACCATTCCGTAATCGTCTGCTCAGAATCGGAAGAAAGAACCCAAACGGAAGGAAGCCGATCACATTGCCTGCCAGATTCAGAAATGACACCCAGAATCCTACCCGGTGGCGATAGATCCAGAACCTTTTGATTTCCTGAAATGGTGTCAGATTGTATCGATACATCCGCTGATCAAAACTTGTCCTTCCATATTCTTCCGAGAGAAACAGGAAGTAGATCAGCAATCCTATATAAATCACAAACAGAATCCAGCTTATGACCCGGATTCTGTTTTTTGTTTCATCTTTCACTTCTTTTTTTACCCCTTGATCCCCGTACTCTGGCTACCTTCTTTCTAAAAAGTAATCTGATATTTCTGTTTCAGAAGTTTTGCTCCTGTTACGATCATCAGCACACCGGAGACAATTCCTGTCACCAGTACCACGATGCCAAGTGCAAGGCTGGCACCGCCGCTGTGGGAAATTGTTCGGTAAATTTTTTCATTACTCATATCTTTTACCTCTTTCCCTTCTATTTTGCACCGTACTGTTCATAATATGCATCGATGGCTGCTTTTAATGTATCGTCGATCACTACTTTTCCGTTACATTCTTTATTATACAGGCATTCTACCACATCAGCCATGGATACGATCGCTGCTGTGTCAAATCCGTACAGATCTTTAATTTCATCCAGTGCACATTTTTTTCCGCCTTTTCCTACTTCCATACGATTCAGGGATACCATCAGACCAACGATTGTTACATCTGCTGCATTTCTTACTTTTGGCACAGTCTCCTCCATGGATTTTCCGGAAGTTGTAACATCCTCGATCATGATGACTCTGTCACCGTCTTTTAATTTACTTCCCAGAAAGCTTCCTTTATCTGCACCGTGGTCTTTTTCTTCTTTTCTGTCGGAACAGTAACGTACTTCTTTTCCATACAGTTCACTGTAAGCAATAGCAGTTACAACACCAAGCGGAATTCCTTTGTAGGCCGGTCCGAATAATACGTCAAAATCGTCTCCATAGATATCATGAATCGCTTTTGCATAATATTCACCCAGTCTTTTCAGCTGCGATCCTGTCACATACGCACCTGCATTCATAAAAAACGGAGATTTTCTTCCGCTTTTCAGAGTAAAGTCTCCAAATTTTAATACATCACTCTCTACCATAAATTTAATAAAATCCTGCTTATACTGTTCCATGCTCTGTC
>OLPO01002881.1_pt1 | contig 10199 bp, 8 predicted proteins | sample 1672831 | NCBI WGS metagenome assembly OLPO01 (sample SAMEA3136728, study PRJEB25190) | human gut metagenome
TAGTTGCTAAAAGTTCTTCCTGTGTTGCAATTGAATCCAAATCTTTTTCAATTTTTTGTTTATCAAGCTCTAACTGTTGAATGCTTGTAACAGACTTTTCAAAGTCAAGATACAGGGGCAATTTCTTAACAAATTTTTCCAATCTTGCAATTTGCTCTTCAGCTTTTTTTATTTCATCCAAATTATCTTGAAGTGTTCTTTTATCATTTTCAAGAGACTCCAATCTTTTTTTCTCAGCATCCAAATTGTTATTGAAGTTATCAAAGATTTCCTTTTCCCTTTCCATATTGGTTTTTTCATTTTGCTTTTCAGCTTTCATCTCTTTGACTTCTTCAATTTGTTTTTCTAAATCAAGTCCTTTTTCTTTAAGACTGCCTAACAATGCTTTTTTATGATCATATTCCTCTTTTAATTCTTCAGATGAAAATAACTTACCTTTAAGTTCTGACTGGGTTTTTTCATAGTTGCTGATAATTGGCTGCAAGTTTTTCCATGCTTTTTCAAGGGAATCCAAACCTAATAATTTTCCGATTAACTGCTTTTTCTCAGATGAGGTTTTATCAACTAGTTCTGCAATTTCCCCCTGTCTTATGTATATTGCATTTAAAAACAAATCAGAATCAATATCCAAAATAGATTGGATTTCATTAGCTACCTCTTTATCTCCAGCACATGATGGGATAAATTGGCCTTTAGAAGTAGTTTTTTTAAGAAGTGTTGATTTCAAACCTGATTTGGTTTTTTCACGATGAATTTTATATTCTTTACCATTGGAAACAAATTCCAAATCAACATACATATTTTCATCACTGCCATTTCTTACCAGATCATCAATTTTTTTAGCAGTATGCTGTTTAAATAATGCGAAACTAATAGCTTCTAAAATAGTAGATTTTCCAGCACCATTTTCCCCTACAATAACTGTAATCCCATCACCAAACTTAATAACTTCATGACCATAGGATTTGAAATTGTTTAATGTTAATTTTGTAAAAATCATTGAATAGCCCCACTAAATCTTACCTGACCGTCTTCAGCTTTGTTTTCAGTTATTTCCTCACCGGAATCATCACGTATAATATTGTATTTTTCATTGAAAAACTGCCTAATCAAGTCCTCAGATTCCTCTGTTTTATTTTTTGAAAGCAAATCATATAATTCAACAGCTAAATTATTAACGTCTTCACTGTCATATTCCTTTAATTCATCGATTAAAAGCTCTTTAGGACGTAAAGCATTTTCATCATTAATTATGGCATCAACATCCACTTCCCTATCAAGTACATTGAATGTAGGTCTAATCATTAATGCCAAATCACCAAGTTCCCTATTAATGAATTCATAGATTTCACCTATGTTTGAATCTATATTGTTAATTTTAAGATTTAAAATAGGCCGTTTATCAAAATCTTTTATTGTATTTTTAATGGAATCTATTTCAGCGCCTAAATTTCTATAATCAATTGTTTTTACAATAAATTCACGGGGAATATCCATAGCAACTCTTTTAACATTCATTTTCGGTCCGTCTAAATCGACTACAATAAAACCTTTACCATTCTTTTTAAGGTCTATTAACTCACTAACATTCCAGGTTTCAGTTGAACCTGGATAAACGAGTTTTCCCTTACCAAAATCATCACAGATATAATTATGAATGTGGCCTAATGCATAATAATCAAAATTATCGGGAATATCCCCAATTTCCAATTCATACTGTAGATTAAAATATTTGTCAATTCCCTGATGTAAAACAAGAATAGATTTTTCGTGATTTTCTGCTTTTTTAGATAATTCATCTAATTTGCTTTTAAGATTTTTGTTTTGGGAAGCCGGATAAAAAGGCAGTCCTGCAATAAAAACATCATCATGCATATAATTTGTATTAATAGGGCTTATTAACTTTAAACCAAATTTTTTAAATAAAACTTGAGGAGGTATAGCTCCGTTACGGTTTACAATATCATGATTTCCTGCAATTGCATACATTGGTATTCCTGCACCTTTCAGTTTAAGCAAACCTTTTTGAAAAGCTAAAAGAGCACTTGGTGACGGTCTTGCTGAATCAAATAAATCTCCACTATGTATTACAAAATCGACCTTTTCTTCGATTATTTTATCTATAATTTTATCAAATACTTCATAAAAGTCTTTTTCCCGTTCAAGCAATCCGAACTGTCTATAACCTAAATGAGTATCTGCCAAATGTGCAAATTTCATTATATTACCTTTTAAAATTTTTATATAACCAATAAACACTCTAAAATTAAAGCATTTAACAATTAATTATATAGTTAATAATATATTTAATACTATGGTAGCATTAGAAAAGTAATATGGAAAAAGGAATCAATAGTCATAACCTAAATTAAAACTGTCTTCTTCCTGTTTTTTGATTTCTTCAGCTTCATCTTCTTTAAAATTAGCTAATATAGACACAACATCCAAGTCTCCACCATGTCTGCGGCCTTTAAATTCATCAATTTTAACCAGTGTTGGAACATTTGTCATAAGTCCTGTTAAAATAGCTTCACCGACATTTAGAGAAGGTAACTGCTTTACCAAATCTCCAGACAGGCTTTCACTAGCTGACTGTACATGTCTTTGGTCTTCAGGTTCCACCAATCTTAAAATAATCATGTTATTCATCTGGGACAATGCGTCATGGTCCACTGTCTTTGGAGATTGACTTACCAAACATAACCCTAAACCAAATTTACGTCCTTCCCTGGCTACTCTTTGAATCCAGAATTTAGAGTTTGAATCCCTTTTGTTAGGAGCTAAAATATGTGCTTCTTCAAGAATATAAAATACCGGAAAATCAAGTGTTTTATTGCTTGTCTTATGAACTGCGTTTTTCCTATACTGAAGGGAATTTCTCATAATGTGACTTACAAGAACTTCAGCAATTGATTCATCAGCCTGACTTAAATCCAAAACATTAGCTTTGCCTATCTGAATAGTTCCTAAAATATTACCCTTATTTATATTGAAAAGATTATCATATTTTTCCCTTAAATCTTCAACCTTATTCATAACATCCATAATTTTATTTTTCTCGTTGGAGCTGCGTGTTTCATCATTGTACCAATCTTCTAAAATTACAAATATAATTTCTAAAAAGTCTCTGGAGCTAGATCCGCCACTGCTTATAACCTCACGGGCTTCCTTAAATGCTTTTCTGAAGTATCTTTCCTGAATGTGGGCTGAACCTTTAATATTAGCTAAATTTTTAATTTCTGAAAAGGACATATATATTGGATTTATTACAGGTTCAATAACGTTTACTTCACCATTTGTAAATGTGGCATCCACATATTCCCCATGCATATCAAAAACAAAAACAGGAGCATTATATTTTAATAATCCGTCAATTAAAACAGATACTGTATTTGATTTACCTGCCCCAGTCATAGCTAAAATAGCTAAATGCCTGTTCATAATAGAGTTTACATCAACATTAACTTCAACATCACTCTGGTTAACTAATGTTCCTAATTTAAGGGGATTTTTTAAATTAAAGACTTTTTTTAGAATTTCATCATCGGCTTTTGTTATAGGTGTTCCAGGAGGTGCTGGGATTCTTGGCAGCTTTAAATTATCCTCTACATCACCAAGTAAACGAACTTTTCCTTTAACATACAAATCATTTCCGCTGACCTGAGTTATTGTTTCAATGTCATCCACATCATATATTTCACTATTTAATGCTACATTACCTCTAACCAAGTTTTCAATCATTCCCAATACATTTTTTCCATCATATCTAATAGAAACATATTCTCCAACCTGAGGCATTGAATTTGAAATAAAATCTACTTCCAATAATGAAATTTCCCCTATACATCTTCCTATAATCATAAATATCACATCTTTAATTTATAACATTTCCCTGCCGGATTTTTCACGAACTTTAGCTATATTAATAAGCTCTTTTATGTTTTTATCTGAAATAACCACATCATTATGTGCTTTTTTAAGCAGATATGGATATCCATTTGTTGAAAACTTTTTAAGTTTGGTGGCAATTTCCTCAATTTCTGCCATAGAAGCCTCATAAGGCAGTTCCACTTTCAATACATTTTTATAATCAGCTAATCTTAAATAAAAAATTGTAAATTTCAAATCTTTAAAAAATTCATCAAAAACCGGAAAAGTGGTATTGATGTCTTTTGATACTTTTTTACGAATTACCTTTGAAATACCTTCCTTTTGAGTGTATTTATCAAAAATAGCTATGTCCGGCATATTACTATGAAAAATATCATTATTTGAAGAACTTTTAGAAATAGCTATCATTTTTCTGGAATTTTTTAAAATTTCTTTCAAGACTACCAATCTTTCGATAGTTGTTAAATACAAAGTGTATGGATATTTATGCTCCTGATAAATCTTAAAATATTTATTGAATAACTTTGGAGAATAAACACTTTTATCAGACGGATTTTTAACCATTTCTTCAAAATCATTTAATGTAGCAGATATTAAATCTTTTTTGGCCTTGGCAGATGTTTCAACACCTTTTGGAAACGGATTTTGCAAATCACCATAAATAGATCCGTCAATCAAATAATAATCTACATTATATTCTTCAAGAGAGCTTAAACAGCATTTAAGCTCAAAAATAGACATGTAATTACTTAAAAATTCATCCAAATATGGCAAATATGGAAATCTGTCAATGTCGCTTTGCTCAATTGTTTTAAGCTGTCCGTCAAAAATTAATGATTCTGCAGCTACTGCATAAAAGTTGAATCCTAAAAATTTCTTTTTATTGAAACTGCCGTCACCTGCACCTATTGAAAACTCATCATCACTGCTTGTAATGTTTTTTTCGCTCCAGTTATCTGAAACAATGGAATTTCCTTCAAGTTCAGGTATGATTTCCTTAATGGATCCCCTTTTACTGGCTGCTTTAATATACAATGAATTTAACATAATCTCTAATAAAAAATAAGTTAGTTAAATAATAAAAAAATTAAGAGAGAATGATAATCTAAATAAAAAAGATTATCATTCTTTTTTAAAAATTAATATAATTTTTATATTATGCTTCTCTTATTAAAGGCATAGACATACATCTTGGGCCCCCACGTCCTCTAGATAATTCGCTTGATGGTATTACATGTATTTTTATACCATTTTGTTCTAGTAATCTATTAGTTATATAGTTTCTTGAATAAACAATAACTTCACCAGGTTTTATACATAATGTATTTGAACCATCATTCCACTGTTCTCTATCAGCAACAACTTTATCTCCACCACCACATTGTATTAAAGTAACCTTTTCTACTCCAAGATGCTTAGCCAATATGTTCTCTAATTTATCATTAACTTCTACTATTTTTAATTCTCCTTCAGCATCACCCTTAGTTACTTCAAATACTTGTAATGTACCTTGTATTCCTGGGTGTATAGTGAACTTATCTACATCTATTTGAGTAAATACTGTATCTAAGTGCATCATTGCTCTATTATTTGGTATATTAAATGCTAATATAGTTTCTATATCCTTATTTGTACTATTAAAGAATATTTGTTTAGCTATATGCTCTATTGCATCAGCTTGAGTTCTTTGAGATATACCTATTGCTAAAGTTTTTTCAGTTAAGTTTAATATATCTCCACCTTCTATATGGTGTTTAAAGTCTCTATCATAAAATCTTTCTACTTGATTTTTAAAATCTTTATGATACTTAAAGATATAATCTGCATATATAGTTTCTCTATTTCTTGTTACAGAGTACATTTTATTTAAACTTACACCACTACCTATACTAGCAAATGGATCCCTTGTAAAATACAAGTTTGGCATTGGGTCAGTAATAAATGGATAATCATCTTCTGCCAAATCTGCTAAACTTTTTTTACTTATTACTGGTAATTCATTTTTATTTATACCAGCCATAGTCGTTCTTATTAATTCTTCATTAGATTCAAACCCTTTTAAATATGTATAAACAACCTTTTTCATTTCTGAATTTTTTATATGAGCTTCTTCTATAAATTGATTTATAAACTCCTCTTTTACTAATTCATCCTCAATAACCTCTGCTGCTAATTCATGTAAATAAACAACCTCTGCTCCATTTTGTCTTAAAACTTCAGCAAAACAATCATGCTCTTGTTGTGCTACTTCTAAGAATGGAATATCATCAAATAATAATCCTTCAAGATATTCAGGTGTTAAATTTTCTAGTTCTTTACCTGGTCTGTGAAGTAAAACTTTTTTTAGTGGTTTTATTTCACTTGTTACTTTTATTGCCATAGTTATCTCCCCCTTTGAGTATGTTATATCAATAACTAAAACACATTTTTTTAATAATATATATTTATATAAAATCACACAAATAAACGTTTTCCTTGTCGCTATAATAATAAAATATTTATTTTGTGTTGATTTATAAACTAAGTAAATTAAAGTTTAATACTTTCAAATAGTACTTGATTATTAGTTATATAGATGTTGCCATGTTTATTAATATTTAAATCTATGTACTTTTCAAAATCTTTTTTCTTGGTATCTACTAATTCTATGATATTACCAGGAATAGAATATATATATTCTAATATTCCTTTAGAATCATTTATTACTAACTTATCTTCATATAGATATCTTTTAGTTTGGCTAAAGTGTTTACTTAATATCTCTTGTCCATTTTCCATTCCAAACTTACTAGAAATTTTTTCTTCTGATATTTTAATATTGCTATTAAATCCTTTCATCAAACTTTCTAATTCTTTCATATTATTACTATCAATTGTTGAGCTATAAAAATGTCCACCTACTTTTAATACTCTCTTTATTTCTTTTAAAACTTTATCTAAATCTTTCATATAAAATAATATATGATTGGCTATTACTAAATCAAAGCTTTCATCTTCAAAAGGAATATTATTTGGGTCAACAATTTCAAAGTCAAATACATCTGAATAATCGCTTAGATTTTTCTTTGCATTATTTACCATATCTTCACATACATCAGTTAAAGTTATATTTATATCTTTATCCAGTAAATCTATATTCTTAGACCATAAGGCACCATTTCCACATCCAATTTCTAAAACTTTATACTTTTTATTTAGCTTTATATTACTAAAAGTCCACTTATACCAACCATGTCTATTAGAACTAAATCTATCTTGTAGTTTTACACTAGCATCTAAGTTTGATGAATCTATACATTGTTGCAATAATTCTTTTTCGTCTTCTAAGATTTTTATTATATCTATTGTTTTATTCCAATCTATATTTTGTTCATCCTCAATACTATTTTCTGCTGATTCTATAGCATGTAAGACTACTTTCATATAATTTATTTTATTTTTTATTATATTTTTTTGTAGACTCAAAGAATTTATAATATCTTTTTTTTCAAAACTTTGGGATTCAGTATTTTTGACTTCTTCTAAAGATAATCCTAAGTACTTTAAAGCTAAAATTCTCTTGAGTTTTATAAAATCTGATTCTGTATATAGCCTGTGCCCAGAGCTATTATGAGATGATGGACTTAGTACACCTTTATTATCATAATATCTTATAGTTCTAGTGGTTACACCAGCCATCTTAGCAATCTCACCTGTAGTATATTGTCCCTTCATAATATTTCCTCCAAATCTCTTGCTTTAATTTAATTCTATTAGGTTACGTTACGTTATGTACAACAACTTTTTTAAAAAATTTTTAATAAATTTAAAAATAAACTTTTCTACATTTTTTTCTTATATTTACTTTACTTTTTAATTTTTTGATATATATAAGCTTTATAATTAATCAATTAATTTATAGTAGTACCTCTTTATAGATTGTCCATCTTTAATATCTAATTTCCATTTATAATTATTTCTTATATCCATTACTAACTTTGTATGTTTTGATGTATCATAAAATATCATTCTAAATTTTATAATCTCTTATATATATATTATATTCATAATCCTCAACCAAGTAATTACAAATTTAAAAATGTTTTCCTAAATCTTTGTAAGTAATTTTAAATTTCTATAATTTTCACATAAAAAAATAGCTAGACTTGAATACTACACCAGTTCTAGCTATTTTTGATTTATATCTATCACCCAATTATATAACAGAGCTTAAATATATAATATTAATTTATCTTCTCTTTCTTATCATTTTAAATAATCCTAAACCTATCAGCCCTGTTGTAGCCAGTCCTAATCCTGTTGATACAACATCCTCAACTGGGTCTGCATTTTCGTTTGTTTCATTATTTATTTCTTGTTTACTAGCTTCTTCTTTATTTGCTTGATGCTCATAATTTATTTGCTCATTTTCTAAATCCATCATAATACTGTCTATCTCACTATCAGTATATCCATTTTCTTCTAAGGCATAAACAATATCTCTCTCACTTATTTTATCTTTATTATTATTAGTTAGTAAACTTGCAATCATATAATATTTAAAAAAACTTAAATCTCTAGAATAATATTTATTTGATTTAAACTTAGTATAATAATTTGGATTATAATTATAATTGCTTTTTTTCTCTCTTGGCTTTACTGTATATGAAGTTTTAGAGCTTGAAGATTTACTACTACTTGTATTTTTATTTGTTGTATTTTCATATGTAGATTTATTTGTAAAATCCCCCGAGTCTACTTTTAGGCTAGAAATTTTATTTGTTGTCTTCGTTGAACTTGATTTATTTGAATCTACTGTAGTAGTTTTATTAGTCGTATTACTATTTGTAATACTATTACTTGTATTCTTATTAGCGTTTGTATTGCTATTTGTAGCACTATTATTTGTATTCTTATTAACGCTTGTATCGCTATTTGTAGTTATGGTTTTGTTAGAGCTAATGTTATTTTTATTAGTAGTTGTAGTTTTGTTAGAGCTAGTATTGTTCTTACTAGTAGTTGTAGGTATTTTACTTGAACTAGAGTTATTCTTTTTAGAAGTAGAATATTTACCTGAGCTTTTGCTAGAGTTAGAACTCTTATAAGACTTGTTGCTACTTTTATAGGATTTAGAACTACTAGACGATTTTGAACTACTCTTATATGACTTTGCCTCAACTATATTATAAGGACAAATCATAATAATAGTTAAAATAGATGTAAGCAAACATTTAGCCGCTTTTTTGTTAATTTTCATTACTTCAAATCTCCCTTGTTGATAATTATTAACTGTCAAATTTATATTATATCATATAGTTAAGAGTTGCTACTATTGATATGTATTGAATTTTTATCAAAAAGATATATTATACAATTGTATGATATATATATATATGAAAAATAGCTAGAACTGTTGGATTATACAAATTCTAGCTATTTTTGATGTAATTTAATTCGTAATATACCAAAATCTCGAACTATCTTTTTAATATATATCTTATAAGTTTTATACCTAAATATGTAAATGCATATATAATAAATATAGACATTACTAAGTTACTCCATGATATACTTACCATTTTAAACTCCCCCTTTTATTCGATTTATATTAAAATTACGTACTAAAAATAACATTATTAAATAGATAAAATAAAATGAGTATATTATTTATTTAATTTTATTTTATCTATTTTTACTTTTATCCCATCTATATTATATTCTACATATGTATCATTATTATTTATAATCTCGACATTACCATAGTGTACTTGTTTGTGATGATTCGGGCATAAACATATCAAATTATCTACCGATAATTTAGAATTTTCAGTATCTGAAACTGGTATTATATGATGTGTCTCAACATAGTATTCTCCACTCTTTTTCTTGAAGGAATATGGATTCTGTCCTAATGATTCACATATTTGGCATTTGTACTGTATGTATTCTTTTATCTTATTGGCTATTTTTCCTCTTTCTATAACTTTAACTAGTTTCTCTTTCTGCTCTATATTTGTATTTGCATAAAACTCATTTAATAGTTCAATTCCCGTAATTGAGTTTCCTAAGTTTTTAATATCAAGTATTTCTTCATACTTATTTATATTCGTATAGTTATTTAAATTAATTAATTTAATAACTTTATAAAATACATCTTCATCCAAAGGCATTGTAGCTCTTTGAAATCCATTAATTAAATACTTATCCTGTCCTAATTCCCCTTTATTTTTTTCATTAAATATTATAGGAGAATCTATCAAATTTTTAATTACTTTTATTTTTACTCTCCATTTGTCTTTGGCATATTTTTAAATTCAAGAAATGCCATG
>OLPO01002884.1_pt1 | contig 10186 bp, 8 predicted proteins | sample 1672831 | NCBI WGS metagenome assembly OLPO01 (sample SAMEA3136728, study PRJEB25190) | human gut metagenome
AGGTTGTTAATGTTGAACTGACCTACTGCATAGTGACCAGCTTTTGCTTTTTTCAGCATTTCTGAAGCGTTTACTAACATGATAAATTCCTCCTAATCTTTTCGGGCGGTTATTACTTTATCACACCCAAATTATGAATCTAGTTTAACAGATTATATCCATTTCGTCTACCATATTTATGCAAAAAAACTGTATACATTGTCATTTTTTTCACGATCCCGTACTTCTGTGATATTCACGGGTAAGTCTGGTAAGTATTTCGTCCATATTTTCTGTATTTATTTCCTGTTCCGGTGTTTTGGAAAACTTCTGAAGTTTTGCTCTGATATTCTCAAGAATCTCACGTTCAGCCCCTGTTGCCTTTGCCATTTTCTCATACTCAGCCGGGCTTCTGGTCACTCCAAATGCAGTCAGATAAGTTTCCAGTGCTTCTCGGCTTCTGCTGCCCTCATATGCCCTGCGGAAACACTCTACTGCCTTTTCCATCTGAAACAAATAACTGTAAGCACAGCCAAGATTATGATAAACACTTTCTGTAAGACCCTCTCTGATCTCCTCAAGCTTTTCGTTTTCCAAAAGCTTCTGATATACTTGTATGGCATGCACATACATTCCATTTTCCATTAACGCATCTGCTTTTTGTTTTTTATGTAGTTCCGGTGCTTCATCGTTCATTTTCTGCAGACGGATATTCAGTCCCTTCAGTTCCTCATATGTCAGATAATTGATTTCTTTAAAGACCGGATACATAATATCCTCAGCCACTGCAAATTTTCCCAATTTTGAACGAATCTTCGCCGCCAGCCCCGGAAGTTCCAGTTCCTCCTGAATCCATCTGCATAATTCTTCATTCATGATTGTCTCATCGATCAGATACAGATTATGATACAGATAATAACAAAGTTCTTCCAGAGAATAAATATTGGTACTGATATTCTCTACAAAATACGGAAGTTCTGCTCTCTTTGTCTGACACAGTATATATCCACTCACCTGGTTTCCTCCTGCCATCTGGTTGTTTCTGTCCACTCTTTGCCACTTGATGGAAACATCTCACCAAATCCGAGATCTTTTACCACAACTCTGCATTCAGCCTGTGAGGTATACTGCAGCGATACCCCAAGTCTGGTCGTTTTGGCCGGACGTTCCGGAAGTCCCGGCAGTGCCATGGCAATTCGTTTTTTTCCTTCCTCACCCATTGTATCTACAATGAATACCAGTTCACTGGTATCATCAAGGATTAATTCCACATATGCATTACTTTCATACCAGTTTCTTCCGGATTCGATCAATGGATAATATGCCGGTGTCCCCATCACTCTCATTTCCATTCCGATGTCTGAGAGGACAAGAGAACTGCTCATATAACGGTAATCCTTTAACGCATGATTAAGCACTCTTTCTGCACCGGCACTGCATGCACCTCTGGCAAAAAGATTGTTTCCATAAAAAACTTTTCTTCTCTGATAACATAAAAGTTTTACAGATTTCTGTGCCCATTCCTGGTCGAATCCCTCTCCATTTATCTGAATACTGGAATACAACTCTTTTCCAAGAGTATTCTTAATAAATGTATAGAAATCTGCATCTCTCTCTTCCATCTTTTCGCTTAGTTCCGTTGTGACAGCTTCCCCAAGACGCACCAGTACAGGTCGTGTTCCTGAATTCATAGACATTCGCCGAAAACTTACCTTCTGATGATCAAAGCTGTACCATGCCACACTTCTGTTCCAGGTTTCCATCTTCTGCGTCATCACATAATAATAAAAGCTCTCTTCATAATCAAGAAGAATTGTATGTGATTCCGGAATTCCAAGTTCTCTGCATGCCTTCTGAAGATTCTCAACCTGTATTGTATTAAGTGATTCCATCGCAATTGACAGACTGCGAATATTTTTTTCTATTTCTGAAATCCCAAGCAGCTTCAGGATTTCACTGAGAAAATGCTGAAGAATCTCCCATGGTTCCAGTTTATGACCGCCAATTACAACCTGTGTCTTCTGTTCCGATATCTCATACAGATTTCCGGCAAGAAAACCGCCTTTTTCTCTGGCAAAATACTCTGCTTCCAGACCAACACAATAAGTTTTCTGGTCTGCACGCAGACACAGACAGGTAGGCATCTCAAACTGACTGCTGCCCACCTTCACCGGCAGAGAACGAGGTTCATCGGCTTTGCGGTCATAATAGCAGATCTGAGAATATTCTTTTCCAAAATCAATTCCTACTATCAAGTCTCTTGTTTCGTTCATTTTCTGCTTTCCTTATCTATCGTAAACATAGTTTTTACATACTGTTCCTGTCGGAGATAATCTCTCAGACTGTCCGTCACTTCTTTTACCTTATCCAGTCTTCTCGCTGACAGGATCTGATTCAGCATCTGATATTTGCTTCCGGAAGTTCCTTCAATCTTCTTCATAGTCACCAGACGTTCCTGTGTTTTCTTTGTCTTATTATCTTTATCTATCTGAAAATAATACTGCAGCGTCTCGCCATAGAATAATGTAAATGTACGTACAAAAATCCCTTCATACATCTCCTTCAGCGGTTCACATTGATATTCTGCTTCCCCGCCAATTCCTGTATCCATTTTGTAAAACAGCGTAACTTTCGCCCCTGGTTCTGCATGGCACTCTACAAAAGTCTTATCATCCAGCTGATACTGGTTCAAAAGCTCCGGTGACAGTCTGCGGAAAAATGCAAATTTCAAATGATTCTTTGCACATTCCTCCAGAATATTCTGTGCAATTCCGACATATTCCGGCTTTGGATCTTTTTCTCTGGAGATTTCCTGTAAAAGAGCCAAACGACAGATGATGTTCAGCGGCCATTTGTTTGTAAAAGCATATTCAAGCCGACTTCTGACAAAAGAACTCATTTTATATTCCAGTACAAAAACGCCATAGGAAATCTGAGTGAGATAAGCTCCGATGATTCGTTCTTTTCCGGATTGACTCACATAAGATTCCAGCACATTCTCTCCTTCTTTACGATAATCTGAGGTAAAGATCAGAAGACTTAAAATCCTTTCTTCCAGCTCGTAAGTATCCATTTCAAAGCCTCTGGCACTCTTCCATATTGAAAGAAGTTCATCCATTGGGCCAAAACGATACAGCATCAGATAATGCAGAATCACTTCATCATATTTGCCTTTTCGAAATACCTCTGATGCCAGTGCCAGAAGCTCATCATCCTCTGCCATATCATTTTTGAGTATCATACGACTTGTCAGTTTAAGCAGACAGCTTAACTCAAGGCCCTCATATCCAAACTCTTCCACAATTACCATTGCCTGTCTGAACATTCTTCTGGTTATCAGGACCTCAAGAAGTGTAGTTCTGTCCACCATCGCATACTGACGAAAGTCCATTTTTTCAAGATAATGCTCAAGCTCCTGCCCATGTACTTTTGCCGCATAAAAATCAAGGATCTGTCTGCGTACAGAATTCCTGTATTCTTCCGTGCATTCCGGCAGGTCTGCCAGTGCCTGAAAATATTCGAGATTATCAGCTGTCAGTTCTGCTGTCTCACAATAGTGAAGCAGAAGCCCCGGCTCTCTCACTCCCAGTTTAAGAAAATCTTCAACTGCCGGTGTTTCATCTATAAGTTTTGTAAGATTATACGGAACCGTAGCAACATAACGTCTCTGTTTATCATCCTGAAACAAAATCACAGCATCATCCGTATAAATTCTCGGATAGGCAATTCCTTTGTTACAAAGATAAGTTTCTTCTTCAGCAAACTGGCTGTGCCGCACGATCACCTGTCGGATCTTGCTGTCGTCACAATACAGACGATGCGTAAAAAATATCGGGGCGGCTGTTTCTCCTTCTTCCCTGCTGACCGGATCAAGCAGAAATTCCTGATACAGGATCGCATAATTCTCATCTATTTGTCCATCTCTGATCTTTCGACGCACAAAGTGTTCCATACAGTCTTTGTAATTTTCATATGTCTTCGGATCTTGTTCTTTGTACGCAACAACACTGGCATATACGTAAGCTTTTCGTGCATCACCAAGAGAATTGTCATTATATGCAAAGTACATCAGAAGCGGCTTTGGCAACTGTCTTCTGTAAGAAATATCCATTGTTTCGACATAATATTCGAATAATCTGGTAATGCGCAACCCGCGTCCAACAGCCAGTGAGAACCATCGAAAATATATCGGTTTACGTGGCTCTCCTTTCATAATGTATTTGCAGATTGCTTCCAGAATATCATCTGATTCATATTTCTCATATCCTGCGACAAGTGCTTTATAAAGACTTCCATAAAAATGCTTTTCATATCCTGACAGATATGCCATACGCATTACCAGTTCTTCTGTAAGCAGATGATTCTTTCCGGCAAAACAGAATACCTGTATCCAGAATGGTGTAAGTCTGTGGAGCAGTGAAACTTCCTCACTGACCATCCGCCATGCTTCCATATAGAGAAGTGGGCTGCAGCAGCCTCTTTCATAAAGTTCTTCCATCATAAAGAGGATTCTTGACGGTGAGGTTCGATATGTACTGTCTAACTGGAGCAGTAACCACAACAACTGAAAACTGTCTTCCTGCTGACGGAAAAAGTTTTGAAGCTTCCATACCGCCTGGCCTCTGTCTCTGTATAATCCTGTTACTGTGCTAAGATACAGATAAGTTCCGGCCGTTTCCAGTTCATCTCTTGCAAATTCTTTTCCACGATAATTCTTAAGAATCTTCTTTGCATCCTCATCCTTTCCATCCAGATGATCTATATACGCTTCCAGAAACTGATATTCCGGGTATTCACATCCGGATTCTCTTAACTGATTCAATTCGTAAACGGAATTCTCTTTCCATGTCTGGAAATCAATTTTTCCTTTCTGATATTCAAGGTAATCCTTTACAAGAGCAAGCTTATGTTTTTTCTCTTCCCTGTGTACATCGATATGAATACGGGATGCTTTTGATGCCAGCACATGATACTTCAGTTCCTGATAAGGACTTCTTACAATAATCTCCCCTATATAATTATCCTTTTTCAGCTTATCTGCATGCACCAGATATCTGATCTGTACACTGCTTCCAATAAAATCTTCATCTGTGATCACATGACGTTCGGACTCAAGAAACTCACCTCTTGTCTCTATCTCCAGACGAAGATGTCCTTTGCCGCTTCTGTGTACCTCAAATGATTCCTGCATATCCTCTTCTACATTGTAGAACTCTGATGCCAGTGTCTTTAATGATATGGAAACTGGTTCCTTTTCTTTCAGACTGATCAGAAACTCTTCCAGATGCTGATATGTTACCGGCTGTTTTGACAGCCCTGCATACAATGCCTTTTGTTTCTTGTCCGCATTTTTCAGCACTATATAAAAATCTTTATCTGTGAAAAGCTGGTAAGCTTCTCTGAAATCCTTCTCTGCAATTTTGCAAAAGCTTTTCAGATTACTGACCTTCCCAACAGAGCTTATGATTTCATCACGCACAGCTTCAATTACAAATGGAAGCTTATATTCACCAATACCGGATGTTATGCACAACCAGCCGCTGCATATATCTCCAGGCTGCATACCAGCTGCATCAATACCATATGGCAGACAGACAGTCGTGCCGGAAAAGCGGCTGTTTCCGGGAACAAACCTTCTGTCTGACGAAGTAACATAGCCCTGTATCTTATCATTATTCTCCGTTCCAAGATACAGTTCTCCCTGTGCTGTCGTTCCTGCTTTGATCTTTATCTCCAGTTTTTCTTTTGAAAAAAGGAGTTCCGGCTGATCATATTTGAATTTTCCATTGAGTATCTGTTCTATCTTTTTTTTCAATATGGTTCACCTGATTATCCTTGAAAATGTATTTTAAATTTACTCATATAAAAAATATTATACACTACATCGGGATGATACGCAACAAACTGCTTTTCTCCTCATTGCATTCTTTATCATGCATTTTTTACCGACTAACCTTTGAAATAGTAACTATCTCACACTTCTTCAGATTGGAAAAGCACAGAAATCGCTTCCTCAACATAAACTATACTGAAACCCCTTTCGAGGTGGATCTTTGAAAACTTTTCAGAAACCTATGACCGCAGCAGAGGAAAAACTCTGTCTTAAGCTCTGCCAGGAAGGGGATCCTGAAGCTAAGCGTATCCTGATTGAACGCAATCTCCGACTGGTTGCACATGTTGCAAAAAAATATCAGGGAAACGGTGAAGACCTGGAGGATTTGATTTCCATTGGCACGATCGGACTGATCAAAGCAATTTCCACCTTCAATTTCGAACGCTCTGCCAGATTGTCCACATATGCGGCCAGATGCATCGACAATGAACTTCTGATGATGCTCCGTGCTCGTAAAAAACGTTCGAAGGAGGTTTCTCTCTACGAACCGATTGGAACAGATAAAGAAGGCAATGAGATCAATCTTCTTGATATTATTGAAAGTCCACCTGTTGACCTCATAGAAGATATTTCTATTCGTGAAAATATTCGTTTTCTTTTATCTTCTATGAAAGATACGCTCACTCAAAAAGAATATCAGGTTATTTGCTGTCGTTTTGGGCTCTTTGATTTTCGTGAAATGACACAGCGCGAAATTGCTGAACAGCTTCAGATCAGTCGTTCTTATGTTTCCAGGATTGAAAAAAACGCATTAAAAAAGCTGAAGGCTCTGTTCTGTTGATCTTATTCCCACAGTTTATTAATGTATTTTTTACTCATACACATTCCTGACAAAAAGGACAGAATTTCATGGAATCCTCTCCACAAAACTCTGCCCTTTTTTATGCTTCTGCTCTTCTCAGCAGATCATATTTTTCTACTTCTGTTCCAAGATCAATCGCAAGCTTCTGCTGTGGATGTGGTGCACTTTCTACAGAATTTCCATCTTCATAGATTGCCTTTACAACGGCTTCAATATTTCTGCCATCCGGCTTCATAATTTCAATTTTTTCACCTACGCTGAATTTGTTTCTCTGGGTAATATGTGCATATCCGTTCTCATCAACTTCTTCCGTATAACCCAGATAAGTATATTCCTTCACATAAGTATTGTTATCATAAATCTGTGTATTCTCATCCGGTTTACCATAGAAAAATCCTGTCGTAAACTGACGATACGTACAGTTGGAAATCTGCTCCTGATACCATGCCATATTAGCTTTGTATTTCTCAGGAGACTCCATGTAGTCATCAATTGCCTTACGATAAGTTCTTGCAACGGTCGCCACATAAAGAGCTGTTTTCATGCGTCCCTCAATCTTAAGGCTGTCAATTCCACAGTTCAGAATATCATCCATATGTTCTACCATACAGAGATCTTTGGAATTAAAGATATAAGTTCCCCTCTCATTCTCAAACACCGGCATGTATTCGCCAGGACGCTTTTCTTCTACGATGGAATATTTCCAGCGACATGGATGTGTGCATGCTCCCTGATTTGCATCTCTTCCTACCAGATAGTTACTGAGCAGACATCTTCCAGAATAAGAAATACACATTGCACCGTGTACAAATGTTTCAATTTCCATATCATCCGGAATATGTGCACGTATCTCACTGATTTCTTTCAGGGAAAGCTCTCTGGCCGTCACAACACGTTTTGCACCCAGTTTATACCAGAAACGATACGTCTCATAGTTTGTATTGTTCGCCTGTGTGCTGATGTGACATTCAATTTCCGGACAAATCTCACGAGCATAAGTAAAAATTCCCGGATCTGCAATGATCAGTGCATCTGGTTTCAGTTCTTTTAGCTCCTGCAGATATTCTCGGACACCAGGAAGATCATCGTTGTGTGCCAGAATATTGACTGTTACATAGACCTTCACGCCATGTTCATGAGCAAAAGCAATTCCCTCTGCCATATCCTCATGGGAAAAATTTTTAGCTTTTGCCCGAAGGCCAAAAGCTTCTCCACCGATATATACCGCATCTGCACCAAAAATTACGGCTATTTTAAGTACCTCAAGACTACTTGCCGGTACCAGCAATTCAATATTTCTCATAATTCCTCCTTAACGCTCAAAGACACTCCATCTCCTAACGGAATAATACTTGTCACAAGCTGTGGATGGTGTTTCAGTTCATACAGATATTCTCTCATACGTTTATAAATTGTACGGTTTCTTCTCTCCACCAGATAATGAGACTCTATCAGTTCGCCTTCCTGAAGTACGTTATCCGTTATCAGAACCGCACCCGGTTTGAGCAGTCTTAAGATTTCCGGTAAAATCACAATATACTGTGCCTTCGCCGCATCCATAAATATAAAATCAAAAGGTTCTTCTATTGTCGGAAGAACCTCTTTTGCATCTCCGGTCAGGAGTGTGATCACGGATTCTTTCCCTGCGCGCTTAAAATTTTCACGCGCGATCGGAATCCGCTTTTCATAATTTTCAATCGTGATGATCTCACACGCACCCGGATTATATTCTGCCATAAGAATTGCGGAAAAGCCGACTGCCGTACCGACCTCCAGAATCCGCGCCGGACGTTTCATCGCAAGAAATACCTTCAAAAACGTCTGCATTTCCTTGCGGATGATCGGAACATCACTGCGCAGCGCTTCCCGTTCGATCTCATCTAAAATCTCTGTATTCCCGGTTTCCAACGAATTGATGTATGTAACCAGTCGTTCCTCTACTACCACTGTCTCTTCTCCGCCTTCTTTTATGTATTCTCCGTGCTGCTTTCCGTATCTTCTTCCGCCGCCATGATCTGCATCATCTCTTCGGCGGTCATTGACGTGTTCAGGGTATACGTGCCCGCCTTGATCGCCCCGGAATAAGATGACAGTTTCAGCTGAACCACAAAAAGGTTCGCGTCACGGATCAGACCTTTTTCCTCAAGCTGTCTGCCGACATCCTTCGCGGACATATCCGCCGTCACGGTAACTGTCTTGTCTGTGCCGGGCGCGCTCTCCATCGCATCCTCTGTATAGACGCGGTATCCAAAGCCATATGCCCACTGACCTGCCCGGATCAGCCCGAGTACCACAAGAACCAGGATCAGAAGGGAAATGACGCTGCCGGTTATTCGTATTACGACTCTGCTGGTATTTTTCATCTCAACTGCCTCGCTATTCTCCTTCGTTTTCAAAACCGACTTCAAAGTCCAGTTTCTCTACAAACTCCCAGTTGATCTCCTGAATGACGCGGCAGAATGCCAGTTCTGCCGCAAGATACTCTGCCGCGAGCGAATTTTCACAGATCTTCGACTTCTCCCGCTCCAGCTTATCCATCTCTCCAAAAAGATCCGCGTCTTTCTGATTCTGTAACTGATAATTCCGTTTCCGGAATTCCGCAACTCTTTTTTCTACTTCAGGTTTCTCATGAATCCGCGCCTTGATGTCCTGATAATTTTTATATTCCTCGCTCGACCGTATCGCCGCGAGGAGCGCATCAAGCGCTTCTCTCATCTGTTCCATGTTCCTGTCCTCTGCTTTTTACCTAGACTTCCATAATGATCGGGATGATCATCGGTTTACGCTTTGTCTCTTTCCATACAAAATCGCCAAGCGCATCCTTGATTTCTGATTTGATCTTTCCCCAGTCTGTGATATTTTTATCCATACAATGATCCATGGTATCATTCAATACCTGCTTTGCCTCATCCATCAGGCTTTCCGAACCACGCACATAGACAAATCCTCTCGAAACGATGTCCGGTCCCGCAAGCACCTGCCCGGAGCCGCTTTCCAGCGTCAGAACAACGATGATGATTCCCTCTTCCGCCAGATGCTGTCTGTCACGCAGTACGATATTTCCAACGTCTCCGACACCAAGTCCGTCTACCATGACATCTCCGACCGGTACATGTCCGGTAATTGCCGCTCCATCCTCGTCAAGTTCTAATACATCTCCCGATGAGAGCAGAAAAATATGATCTTTGTCAATACCGATCTCTTCCGCGATATGTGCCTGTGCCATCAGATGACGGTACTCACCATGCACCGGGATCGCATATTTCGGTTTTACCAGTGAATAGATCAGTTTGATATCCTCCTGGCACGCATGACCGGATACATGGACATCCTGGAAGATCACTTCCGCGCCCTTCATGGACAGCTCATTGATGATCTTGGAAACTGCCTTTTCATTTCCAGGAATTGGATTGGAACTCAAAACGATCGTGTCATTCGGTTTGATCGTGATCTTTCTGTGGATGCCGGATGCCATTCTCGATAACGCCGCCATGGATTCTCCCTGGCTTCCG
>OLPO01002885.1_pt1 | contig 10185 bp, 7 predicted proteins | sample 1672831 | NCBI WGS metagenome assembly OLPO01 (sample SAMEA3136728, study PRJEB25190) | human gut metagenome
CTTGGTTTTCAGATACGCCTTAGCCCGCCAAAAAGGCCGCAAACTTTTTGTGCAGTTCTTCCTCGCTCAGGGTTGGGCTGTCCACCGTCAGTTCGCGCGCCAGGTTCAGAGCAAAAATACCCATGATGGATTTTGCATCCACGCAGTAGCGCCCGGAATGCAGGTCCACATCTCCGGGCACAGTGGCCGCAATGCGGTTAAACTCTTTCACTTCACCAATGCTGTTCAGCCGGATGGTAACACTTGCCATTGCCAGTTTGCTCTCCTTTTTGCCGCGGGCATCTGCGGTGTTCTGCCGCCAAAAGCCCGGCTAAAATGTAATGTTCAGCTGCTTGATGCAGGCAGTATCCTCTTTGGTGCCGCCGCGGGCGTACAGGGCCAGGCGCGCGCCGGTCCAGGTTGCCTTGGCAACGGGTTGGGCTCCCCCCAGCGGCACTGCGGTGCCATCTGCTGCCAGCAGGGCATACTGCACCTGCTTGGCAGCCGTTATTTTCATTGTAACGGTTATTTCATCCGTGTCAACCATTTTTTCGGCAAGGATCGTTTCTTCTGCATCGCCGGTGGGGGCAAGATCTTTCACCATGCCCTGTACCAACTGCACGGTGCAGCCCTGCGCGGTGCGGCAGAGCTCAATGGCGGAATATTTCTGCCCCATCACGCTAAGCCCTACTTTAGCTCCGGCGCCGCACCCGGCCAGGCCAAGGGTAACGTTTGCGGTAAAATCCGCTGCAGGCAGCATCTGACTGAGCACATTGGGCTGCCGCCACAAACTTCCGCTGGCCCCGCAGACCAGATGCAGTGCATCCCCCGCCACCGGGCGCAGCCAGGCTTCGGGCTGGGGGTTGGCCTGCCATTGCCATTGCAGGCCGGGCTTGCCGTTTGTAAAGCTGTCCCCTATTTGCAGGCCGGGACCAGCTTCGCCTTTGGGGCAGTCCCACTCGGTCACCGGCTCGCCGATGCCATCGCCGTTTTGTTCCAGGCCGATGAACGGCCAATCGCTGTGCCAGCACATAGGCTGCAGGTGTACCACGCGGCCCAGTTCAAACCGGTCCTGGAAATGCAGGAACCAATCGCTGCCGTCCGGCGCTGTGACCCACGCGCCCTGGTGGGGGCCGTTGATGGAGCTGGCCCCCTGGTGCATGACGATTTTTTCCTCATACGGGCCGTACACATTGCGGGCGCGCAGCACGGTCTGCCAGCCGTATTCCACACCGCCTGCCGGGATAAAGATGTAATACCAGCCGTTGCGCTTGTACATTTTGGGGCCTTCGGCGGTGGGCTGGCTCAGGGTGCCATCAAACACGATGGGGCCGTCCTCCACCACTTCCAGCGTTTCGGGATCCAGGCGGGAAAGCTGGATCTTGTGCTTAATGCCGCAGCGGCTTTTGGCAAAGGCGTGGGCCATATACACGCTGCCGTCATCGTCCCACAGGGGGCAGGGATCGATCCACCCGCTGGCGGATTTTACGCAGTGCAGCGCACTCCAGGGGCCGGCGGGGTCGGTGGCTTCGGTGTAAAAAATGCCCTCGTCCGGCAGGGGAATGAATGCATAGAACCTGCCCGCATGGTAGCGCAGCGCCGGGGCCCAGGTGCCGCAGCCATGGGCGGGCTGGGCATAGCGGTCAAACGGCAGACGCTCCACGCAGTTGCCGATGCGCTCCCAGTGGACAAGATCCTTGCTGTGCAGCACCGGCACGCCGGGCAGGTAGGTAAAGCTGGAAGAGATCAGGTAATAGTCCTCCCCCACGCGGATGGCGTCGGGGTCACTGAAATCCATGGGCAGCACCGGGTTCTGGTAGCAGCCATTTTTGATATCGGTCACATAACGGTCCATTGCTTTTATCCTTTCTTGTGTTCGATTTCCAGCAGCAGCTCACATGCAGCTTCCAGCACGCAGGCGGAAGCCCACAGATTGTGGCTGAACCAGCTGCTGAACGGTCTGCCATCACTGAAGCGCTCCACATCCAGCCCATCGCTGGGGCACCAGCGTTCCGACAAAATGCCGTAACGGCCATAGCCGGTGGCTGCGGGGTACAGTTCCAGGCATTGCAGCATCCAGGCGGCAGAATCCGCCGCGCGGCTGGCGTAATAGCTGTCACCCGTCACCCGTGCCAGATAGCGAAGGTCAGTGTCAATAATAACCCCCATGGGGTGGATATGCGGGTTGGAAACCGAGGTAACGGCGCCGCCGCAGGCGGACCACCCCTGGTTCAGCGGGGTGTGCTCCGGGTAGGTCTTGTAGCCATAGCGCCACAGGAACTCGTACCCGGCGCTGTCTTTCATATATTGCAGGAATTCGGCCTTGCCGGTCTGCTCATACAGCAGGCGGCTGCCGCGCATGAAGGCCAGGTTGCCCTCCTCATCCACGGCTTTCCAGGTGTCCATGGGGGTACCGTAACAGTTCAGGTCCTTGACAAAGGTATGGTAGTAATCCAGCGCTTTTTCGGCGGAGTGCAGGCAGCGTTCTTCGCCGGTCAGGCGGTAGAGGTAAACCAGCGCCGGGACAAACCAGCAGCCCGCAAAGCCGCTCCAATCCAGCACTTTGCGTTCCTGGGTGGAGTAAGTATAGCCGAAAGCGCCGTCTGCGCGCTGCAGATCCATGACGGTATGCAGCACCTTTTGGGCTGCATCCATCCATTTGGCCGGGCAGGGTTTGCCGTTTTGGTGCAGATAATCCATCGTTTTGGTCAGGTAGTGGACGGCGCTGCCCACTGTATAGGCACAGTGGCAGTCTTTGACCAGGCCGTACCCGGTCCACCAGCCGTTCACCTGGCTACCCGCGGCATTGGGGGCCATCAGGTCGTTCAGCAGGCCGGAATTTTCGTTATACGCATCGGCAATGCGGTCAAACAGCTGTTCGCCACTCATGGCCGCGGCCAGCGGCGCTTCGGCATCCGCGCCAAGGGCATCGCGGCAGAGCACCAGCGGATAGGCCAGCACGCCGCCACCCGTCCAGCCGATCTCCGTCACCAGCCGCCAGGGGCGCATCTCGGTCTCCCTGGGCGGGCGGCAGCAGCGGTTGGTATACTCCCCCGCCGCCGCGTCAAAGTTCTGGTAGGCAAAGGTGTCCAGCATACCCTGCACGGCCTGGCGCAGGGTATTGCGGGGGACGGCGCGGTCCTGGTGGCGGGCGTATTCCTGCCGGATGATCTCATGCAGCTCGGTTCGCGGGCCGCTGTGCAGGTAGATCCTGCCGCTGGTCTGCGCCTTGCAGGCCATGCTGCGGGTGGACGGCGCCGGGGTGGAGCGGTTTTTGAAGGTGGTGGGGTCGTTGGTGTACCCCAGGCTGATGCCGAACGCATCCGGCAAAGCGGCAAACACACCGTTGCGGATGATCCCGGCCTCGCTTTCGCTGTAGGGTTCCACTGCAGCGGCGGCCACTCCGCCGTCCCAGCAGAGGGCGGCGAGCGGCATGGCGGCGCGGTCCGCACGGAATTCCCACAGCGGCGCACAGAACGCCACCTCGTGGTGGTCCTTCGTCAGCAATGGAAATTCGCCGGGTTTGGCTTCCGCGGCGTGGTTATCGCCGTAAATATTGCAGGGGATCACATGGAAATAATCGCTCTGCCCCGGCACAGCCAGCCACATGCGCAGCTGGGTGGGGTTGGGCGCATCCATTTGCAGGGTGTAGCACAGCGTATCGCCGGCGGGGGTGAACTGCGCACTGTAATGCGCACCGTTCAGCGTCCAGTCAAAGCCGGACTGTGTGCAGGCAGTTTCCGGCACCGGCACCCAGGCATCCTCGATCCGGCAGGCAAAGCTGACGTTTAATGTTTGGGAATTCAGATCCAGTTTCATTATGATACCTCAACAAAAAATGCGGGCCGGGCAGTGCCGGCCCGCAACGGGTCAATGATTTTTAGGAGGGACAAACATTTTTAAAAAGAGGAAAGCGAAAATCAGCCTTTCAGGCCGGAGGTTGCAATGCCTTCCACAAAATATTTCTGTGCGGCAAAGAAGAGGAGAACCAGCGGCAGAACCGCCACGCAGGCCATGGCCATAACGCGGCCCCACACCACAACACTTTCCGCGTCAACGGAAAGGCGCAGCGCCAGCGAGATGGTGTATTTTTTGACCGAGTTGATGAAGATCAAGGAGTTGAAGTAATCGTTATAGGTCCACAGGAACTGGAACAGGCCAGCGGAGAAGAGGGCCGGCTTCATCAACGGCAGCAGGATCTGCCAGAAGATGCGGAAGGTGCCACAGCCATCAATGCAGGCGGATTCGTCCAGATCGCGGGGGATGCCGCGCATGAACTGGATGAGCTGATAGATGAAAAATGGGTAGCAGGCCAGCAGGGCGGGCACCCAGAATGGCATGTAGGAATCGACCCAGCCGAACTTGTTGAACAGAACGTAACGCGGGATGATGATGACCGAGTTGGGAAGCATCAGGGTGGCGATCAGGATGGCAAACAGCTGCTTTTTGAACGGGAAGTTGAACCGTGCAAAGCCATAGGCAACCAGCGCACTGGAAGCGATGGTCAGCAGCGTGGTGGGGATGACCATGATAAAGGAGTTGATGAAATAGGTTGCATAGGTATAAATACCGGCGCTTTTCCAGCCGTCAATAAAGTTCTGGAAGCTGAAGCTTTTGGGCATCAGTGCAATGGAGCCAAAAATTTCATCGTTGGTTTTGAACGCGGCCGAAATCATCCATGCAATGGGGAACAGCAGCACGCAGCCAATCAGGATGATGACCAGATAGGTCAGCACCAGGTTCAGGGTCTTTTTTTGTTGTTTTGTCATAATGCTCACGCGCCCTTTCTCAGCTTTCGTCGCCATAGAAGACCCACCACTTGGAGGTTGCGAACAGCACCAGAGTGATCAGCATGATCACAATAAAGATGATCCAGGAAATGGCGCTGGCGTAACCCATCTTGAAGTAGGAGAAGCCTTCCTTATACAGTTTCATGCCCAGCACATAGGTAGCCTTCATGGGGCCGCCATCGGTGATGACAAAGGCAGAGGTGAAGTTCTGCAAAGCCTGAATGGTCTGCATGATAAGGTTGAAGAAGATGATGGGGGTGATTTGCGGAACGGTGATGCTGAAGAACATCTTGACCTTGCTTGCGCCGTCAATCTCGGCAGCTTCGTACAAATCTGCCGGAACGTTTTTCAGCGCGGCCAGGAACATGACCATGGAAGAACCAAACTGCCAGATCTCCATCATGCAGATGGTGCGCAGGGCCTGGTTGGGGTCGCCCAGCCACTGTACGTTGGGCAGGTGCAGGGTGGTCAGGATGGCGTTGATAACGCCGTCATCCATGAACATGATCTTCCACAGCAGAGCAACAGCAACGCTGCCGCCGAACAGGGACGGAATGTAGTACAAAGTACGGATGAGGTTGATGCCTTTGATGTCACGGTTGAGGAACACCGCAACAGCCAATGCCATAACCAGCTTGCCGGGCACGGTGTACAGTGTGTAGGCCAGGGTAACTTTCAAGGAGTTCCAAAACTCATTATCCATGGTGAACAACTGGATGTAGTTTCTCAGACCGGTGAACGAGGGGGTTCCGGTTATTTTGTAGTTGCAGAACGAGTAAACCAGCGAGCTTAAAAACGGGTACAGCTGCAGGACCAGCATACCGATGATCCACGGGGCCAGATAAGCAAACGCCGCGTAATCGCGCTTGGTATAGTGCTTGATTTTGGTTTGTTTTGTCATAGGATCACACCTCTTTGGAAAAAATCCGCCTTTTCACTGGTGTAGCTGAAAACAAAGAAAATGACGGATATTTCGCAAACACAAGCAGGATTTAAGGCAAAGAGCCGCAGGAATCCTTTGTGGATTCCAAGGCTTTTTAACGCCAAATCCGGCTGTGTTTGTAGAAATAGACTATATTTTCGACTTTTCAGGTACACTTTAATAAAACGGATGCCTCGGTGGGAGACACCCGTTTTTGATGTTCGCTGAGGTTTACTGGGCGCTGATGTAGCTGGAGAGCTGATTGTACATATCGGATGCAGCGCTTGCGGGGTCGGTGGTGCCGTAACCGACAGCCTCGATGGTATCAGCAATGATCTGCTTGGATTCCGGTGCGGAGGAGTACTTGTCGTTGGTCAGGCCGCTGTAGCCGCTGGCAATGTTGGCGGCGGTCATCATGTTCGGGTCCAGGGTACCGTCTTTTTCGCAGATTTCACGGGCCTTTTCCGTCGGGGGAACACTGCGCACGCAGGCCAGGGTGCTTTCGGCGTCATCGCTGTTAAAGAAGTAATCCAGGAACTTCATGGCTGCTTCCGGAGCCTTGCAGGTGGAGGTAACTGCCAGGATCTGCGGGCAGTTGCAAGCCCAGCCGTTGTCCTTAGCGCCGTCCAGCAGGGGCAGGTAGCCGGTGCCATAGGTTGCGCCCTCATTGGCGGCGGTCATAACATTGATGGTGGAGATGTAAGCGAAGGTGCAGACGTACTTGCCAGCGATCCAATTGGGGTCAGACTGCAGGTCGTCGTTGCTGTAAGCGGAAGAGTAGGAAGCCGGTGCGCAGACATTGTTGTCGTACAGGCTCTTGACGAGATCCAGGCAGTTCTGGATATCTTCCTCGGTATAATTGAACGCTTTGGAGTCAGCGTCAAAGATGGTCTTGCCGGTCAGCTGCTTCATGTAGGTAAAGAACACCAGGTTGGTCACATACTCTTTGTTGGTGCACAGCAGGTAGGTATCGGGGTCTGCTTCATGGACCTGTTTGCCCCATTCAATGAACTGATCCCAGGTGTACTGGGTGTTGAAGTCGATGCCGTACTTTTCAGCCAGCTCTTCGTTCACAACCAGTGCCGGGCCGGCAATGCCGGTGGGCAGGCCCAGCTGCTTGCCGTCAAAGTTACCATTCACGCGCAGGCCAATGTAGTTGGGGTCAAAGTTGGAAAGATCAAAGTCGTAGTCCTTGTAATCCAGGAAGTAATCGCCGGTGGAAACAAAAGCGGGCATCGTTTCGGGGTCAATCTGCACGATGTCGGCGGCGGTGCCGGATGCCAGCTGGGTTGCCAGCTTATCATGGTAGCCGTCAGAAGAGCCATACTCGGCTTCGATCTTGATGTTGGGGTTTTCTTCCATGAACTTGTTGATGACTTCCATGGTAGCGTTGGCGCGCTCATCGCCGCCCCACCAGGCAAAACGCAAAGTCACCTGTTCATCGCTGGAAGTGGAAGCTGCGGTGCTGGTAGAGGCAGCGCCGCTGGTGCTGTCGGCTGCCGGGGCTGCGCTGCTGGCAGCACTGCCGCCGCATGCGGCCAGAGACAATGCCATACTGGCGGCCATCATACCGGCCATAAGTTGCTTTTTCATATTGTTTTCCTCCTTCTAAATCGGCCCTTTTCGTCGAGCCTTATCATGGTTTTATTATAATTTGTTTGGCAGATTTATAAAAGGACTCACGCTTGCGAAAAGGATTCATCATTTGACACAAAACGCCGGGAAGGTATCATCTCTTGCGTTTTGGCGCAATTTAAGATACCTGCCCGGCATTTTATTATTCTGTTTTACCCGTTTGCGGGGCATCCGGGGTATATTTTTTGTACGGGATGCAAAACGACACGCTGGTGCCAAGGTTTTTTATGGAACAGATGCGCAGCCCCGTTTCCTCCGGGTAGCGCAGGCGCAGGCGGCGGTCCAAGTTGGTCAGCCCAATACTGCGGCTGTTGCGGTCTGCAATGCGTTTGCGCAGCGCTTCCAGCTCTTCCCTTGTCATGCCGTCGCCGTTATCGATCACACGCAGGTTCACCTTATCGCCAATGCGGCGGGCGCGCACCTTCATGTAACCGCGCTCGTTGCCGCGCAGGGCGTGCAGCAGGCTGTTTTCTACCACGGGCTGCAGCATCAGGCGGAATACTTCGGCGTCCATCACATCGTCGTCCACTTCATAATAAATAATAAAGCTGTCCCCAAAGCGGTAGTGCTGCACTTCCACATATTTTTTAAGGTAGTCCAGCTCTTCCCGCAGGCTGACGCTCTTTTGCGGGTTGGTCAGCGAATACTTTAGGATATCCGATACATACCCCACCACCGCGCTGATGCGCCCATCATCGTTCAGCTTGCGGGCTTCCATATCCAGCGTTTGCAGGGTGTTGTACAAAAAGTGGGGGTTGATCTGCAACTGCAGGGCGGTCAGCTCGGCGTTCTGCTGGCGGTACTGCTTTTCTTTCAGCTGGATGTTTAGGTAGGTGTTGTTCAAAAACATCATCAGGATGTTGTTCATGATAACGTCATATTCATCATTTACCTTGCGCTGGGGGCGCTGGATGGTGCGGCCCGCCTCGGCATCCTCAAACATCTGCAGCATCAGGTTGATCTCGTCAAAGCTGCGCTTGGTGTTGACGTATGCCAAAAACACAATGGCGTACAGCGCCACAACCGCCATCAGCAGCAGCGGCATCAACCGTTCGCCCAGTTTTTCCAGGATCATGGCCCGGTCAATGGTAGATACGATGTAGAAATCCGGGTTCTGGTAGCTTTGCCAGTTCAACAGGCAGTCCCGGTCATCCAGCTTGATCCAGAACTCGTGCTCCTGTTCCGCCGTGTTCCCTGCCCCGCTCAGCGTTTTGCCCATCAGGTTTTGCAGCTCTTCCGTCGCGCCTGCGTCCCCTGCTTTTGCCAGCAGGCGGCCGCTGCCGTCAACCAGGTACAGGTGCTGGTTATCGGACGGGCGCAGCACGGCAATTATTTCCTGCAAGTGGCTGATGTTCAGGGTAACGGCCACACAGCCTTTCATCGTCAGCATCCGGGCGCACACTACCAGCTGCCTTCTCTCGCTGGCTTTGCCTGCGTTCACCACCACCGGGGCAATGCAGGTACGCTCAGCATCCGACATAGAGGAATACACGCTGTACCAGCCGCTGTAATCATCCGCCGAAAGGTTGACCAGCCCGCTGGACGTCAGTGCACGGTCGTACCCATCTATATAGATCAGAACCGAATCCACGTAATCATAAGCGTTGGTCATGCTGTTCAGTGAGGATACCAGGCTGCGCAGGTAGATGGCATCGGTGTAAGAAAGGCTTTCCCTTTTCAGAGCTTTGTTCAGCACCATGTTGGTGCGGGTCATGCCGGTCATGTAGCTGTTCTGCGCCAGGACCGAATCCAGCACCAGCGAGATGTTGGAGCGCACAGCCTCAATACCGCGCTCATTGTCCTGCGTCATACGGTGCATCTGGGTCACAAGGGTCATGTAGGTGGTAACGGCCACCAGCAGCAGCGCCGGGATCAGCATGACCACCACAAAGTTCCACATGCGCTTCAAAAAGAACTTCCGCTTCATTCCCTTCATAGCGCGGCACCATCCAGGCGGGATTTGCGGTATTCCGATGGGCTCTGCCCATAATACGCTTTGAACGCACGGGAGAAGTTTTTGGGGTTATCGTACCCGACATAATAGGCAATATCATAGCTTTTATAGTGGATATCCGCCAGCATCTCACATGCTTTTTCCATCCGCGTCTTGAGCAGCAGCTCCGAAAAGCTGGTTCCGCTTTTTTCCTTGAACACGCGGGAAAGATAAGCCGGACTCAAGGAAACCTTGGCCGCGGCTTCTTCCAGCGTGGCAGTGCGGTAATTATCTTTTAAGTATTGCTGCACATCGTACACGATCTGGTCGTAATAGGCCTTGGGGGCGGTTTCCTGCACGGCGCTGCGGGCATCCAGCCGGGCTTTGACCTTTTCAAAGCATTCCAGCAGGGCGCTGTAGGCCACCGGTTTCATCAGGTAATCCGCCACGCCGTTTTGCAGCGCCGCGCGGAAGTATTCGTAATTGCTGTAGCTGCTGAAAAATATTTTCTGGATGTTGGGGTATTCCATCAGCCGATGGCTCAGCTCCAGGCCGTTCATATCCGGCATTTCAATATCGGTCAGCACCACATCCACCGGGTTTTCGGCAATATATTGCAGAGCTTTGCGTGCGCTGGTGAACACCTGCACCACCTCGAACCCAATGTTCTGCCAGGGGAACAGCTGGGCCATTCCGCTGGCAATCTTCTCTTCATCATCAATAATAATCAGTTTATACATCTTGCAGCCCCCATCCGTGTTCAGGGCAAAACCGTTCTTTCTGCCTGCCCTTACACTGGGGCAGACTACCACTTGTATACCAGTATAAAGCCCTTTTGCCCCAAGGGCAAGACAAAAATCACGGAATGATGGTTAGGGCAATACCGCATAATTCTAAGTGCCGATACGGCGAGCGAGGTGCGGCAG
>OLPO01002886.1_pt1 | contig 10184 bp, 4 predicted proteins | sample 1672831 | NCBI WGS metagenome assembly OLPO01 (sample SAMEA3136728, study PRJEB25190) | human gut metagenome
ATGCAAAGTAGCTATGAAGCCCCTACTACTTACTTTGATTCAAAAGGCGAACAGCCCGCCCGCCCCCCCAAGTAGTCGTATGGGGTGGGGTCCTTGTGGTAAGCTGCCCCTGCCTTGGTTGGATATGAAGAATTCCTAAAAAAAAGGGAAAGTCGGGTATTTGACGAAGATCTTCCTATCAATAGATAGGAATTGATGTTCGATATAGGGTTGGAACAAGTCTGCTCTTTCTCTCTCCATTTTTTTAGAGAGAGCAGATATAACGATAGAAAAAAGAATCGGAAGATGAAAAAAAAGGATACATAGACATCGAAAGGTCTTTCTATTCCTCTTTGTTTTTCGACAAAAAAAAAGAGATCTCGTTCATCTATCTTTTTTCTATCTATCATTTCTTCTATCTATGAATCAAGTATCAAGACTTTTTTTGGGGGTGCCAAAAATGGATTAGATCCTTTCTGCCAACGAAATGAACGCGGAGCCCGTTCCGAATGCTTTTCTTATCTGGAAGTTCTCGCGAAAAGAATAAGATGCTGCTCCCCCTCCCTCTGTCTTTTCTCGTTTTGCTAATCTTCCCCTCTAACGCGGGCCGGGCGCTTTCTTTCCCTTAGACTACAAGGGGCGCGGGAGGAACATAAAACTCTCTTAGGTCCTTCTTTTTTCAGTGCAACACAGGAAACCCTCTTTTTGTCATCCCTGCAGCTTTCAAGATTTTGTATTGAACGCATGGCGTAGCTAGGATCTTCAAATCATGTTTGAGCCTATGTTCAAACCAAACAACACCCCCCTATTTATTTGAATAAGGCTGGAAAGAATGCCCGCCAAGTTCAGATAAGGGAATGCTTCCCCCAACCATTAAAGGAAAGGCTCGACGAAGGAGGGGAGACGCGGCGGGGGAAGGAAAACGCTTTCGGAGATCGATATTTTTTTTTTCATCGAAAACGAAGAAGGCCAAGGATGGTCTACGGTGCGTGTTATCTGAAGGGAACACGCTTTTTCGACCGCGGTGGTTGGTATGATTGCCGTACCCTCTCCTCGTTCCGCCCGCTGGCCTATTGGGATAGCAGCCTTCGGGCCTTTTTTAGGGATAATTCTGGCTCGGCCCCGGAAAGCGCTGGCAACAACAGAAAGGAAGGGGTCCATGTAGCTGCTGTGCCCGCCCCCTTCTTAGTCAATGGGGCAGCAGGTTCGGCATCTACTATAAAAGATAGAATCCACTTCAGATAACCACGCCTCCGCTAGGCAGCGTGTAGAATGGCCGAGAGCGGACCTTTTTGGATATATAATCCAAGTCGCGAGTGGAGTTACGGGAACAGCCGTCTGATGGAAAACAACTTTCACGTTCGGTTCAGAGAGCACTTTTTTCGTTGAAAATTCCTCGTTCCCTTTCGTGTGAATTCCTCCGCGAAAAATTCAAAAGTTGTGGGGCCCTATCTATTCCATCTCTCGAGCCCCGAAGAAAAACCCCCTTCCCCTCGGACTCCATATCTCTTTTGACTCTATATATGTGGGCACCTGATATCTATGAGGGTTCACCCACCCCGGTTACTGCATTCCTTTCTATTGCACCTAAAATTTCTATTTCTGCTAATATTTCACGTGTTTCTATTTATGGTTCCTATGGAGCAACATTGCAAAAAATCTTCTTTTTTTGCAGCATTGCTTCTATGATCTTAGGAGCACTGGCCGCCATGGCCCAAACGAAAGTAAAAAGACCTCTAGCTCATAGTTCAATTGGACATGTAGGTTATATTCGTACTGGTTTCTCATGTGGAACTATAGAAGGAATTCAATCACTACTAATTGGTCTCTTTATTTATGCATTAATGACGATAGATGCATTCGCCATAGTTTTAGCATTACGGCAAACCCGTGTCAAATATATAGCGGATTTAGGCGCTCTAGCCAAAACGAATCCTATTTCGGCTATTACCTTCTCCATTACTATGTTCTCATACGCAGGAATACCCCCGTTAGCCGGCTTTTGTAGCAAATTTTATTTGTTCTTCGCCGCTTTGGGTTGTGGGGCTTACTTCCTAGCCCCAGTGGGAATAGTGACTAGCGTTATAGGTCGTTGGGCGGCCGGAAGGTTGCCACGAGTAAGTAAGTTTTGGGTACCGAAGTTCTCCGTGCACCGGACACGTAGCTTACCGAATCAGTTGCGACACGGATGGGAATGCATGCTACGAAAGATAGGGTAGAGTCTGATACATCAACCGTCTACTCAATATCTTTGTACGAGTCCACAATCACTACGCGAGATGAACCTTGGTTTGGTAAATTTAAGTTGGCCTTAGGTGTAAAAGGACTCCCAGTTACTGCGCGCGATCGTATACTGAGGTGCTCCCCGCCGGTTGTTGGAACGACGCGAGCCGGGCCTCGATTCAGAAAGAGGAAAGGCGCAAAAGTCTAAATAGGGGGTTACAAATTCCCCATCTCATTGGGGGCGGAAAACGAATCGACATCTCGAGTTGAAAATACCTTTTCTATTTTAGTTGGGAAAGAACGGCGAAGTCCATCCGAACCGTCCAATGAAGAATAAGAGGAGAACAAAGCGCCAATGGCGCGCGAAGCGCATGCGGAACGGGCACGGAGATAAGTGTGGAGGAGAAGCAGCCGAGCTCATTCCCTTCGCTTCCTGGGCCCAAAGCAGTGCAGTCTTTCCTGGTCAAATCAAGGATTTGGGGCTTCTTGCTACGCTACTTAACTAGAAATCAATTTTTATTTAGAAAAAATAATTGATTTCATTCAACGTTTGATTCAAAGAACTGCGCTTAGCCCCCCCCCGCTCATGAAACGGCTCTGCTGCAATGGATGGCAGAGGGTCCGTAGTACCCATAGCACTGGAGTGATCCAGTAGCCGGGAAGGGGCCTAGAAGTGCCTACTACTACACCACACTACACTTGGCTCTACACATTTACAGAGCTAACCCCTGCCCAGTCTAAAGGGCTTCAATCCTTATTCCTTATCCCCATCTTCTAAGGAGGCCTTACTTATTCAGGGGGGGGAGTGGAGCCTCAAGAAGCACTGTTGAGAGGAAGATCCTTGGCCCCTCTTCATTCTCTACAGGGTTCCAAACCTTTCTTCAACATAGGTGACAAGGAGCGAGGCAGAGATGGAAGAGATCGAACACGGGAATAAGAAAGCAAGCTCGCCTTGCTTTTTTTTTTATAGAGGGGGATTGGAGAAAGTGGACAAAACAGACTCATATTTATCATAGAACAAATACGGGAAAAAATCATATTGAAAACGTTCCTAACCCAACCCCTTCCTTCGTAGAGCTGTGTATTGTAAGTGATCCGAACCTGCCCGGAGCGAGCCTCCCATAGAGGCAAGTGAAGTTGGTGAGCCGTATGATGGGCAACTATCTCCTGCGGTTCGGAGAGGACTCAGCTGTTAGTTAGTACCCGCTTGGTTTCGGGATGGACTCTTTCACTCTATTTTATTATATACGCTTAGCGAAAAGAATGTTTTTTGATACACCTAGGACATGGATTCTATATGAACCAATGGATCGTAACAAGTCGTTACTACTAGCAATGACTTCCTCTTTCATTACTTCATCCTTTCTATATCCCTCTCCCTTGTTCTCAGTTACTCATCAAATGGCACTCAGTTCATATCTTTAAGTTCGATCATTGACAAGGTTCAAAGAAAGGGTGGGCCATTGATAAAGAATCGATTCCAAACCACAATGCTAGCAGATGGCGGGCCTCCGCTTTTCTTTTCATTAATGAAACCTGCCAGTCATTATGGACTCAAATCAAAAGGAAAAAATTTATCATTATTCAGGTGTTTGCCTCTTTGTTCAAAAGTAAAAAAAAAAGCAGCATTCTTCTTTTTTTTTTTTTACTTAAGTAGAGGGAGGAGGGCTTGGGGCGGAACAACACAACAAAGATGATGAAATGAAGAAAAATGAACTTAAGGCGTCGGAGGAAGGACTGACGAACTACTTACTTGGGGTTCTTTCTCGTAAGTGGTACACCTACACCCCGCACGCACACTCTATCTATCTAAATACGTATACGTTTATAGCCTTTCGAAAAAAGCCCCTCTCTGTCTACTAAATTAAGTTTTTTCAGACCGAAGAATAGCAAGGCCCGGATCCAGCTGAAAAACGGAATAGAATACTCTAAAATGCTTCATAGTTTTTCCCTAATTGAAGCAAGTTGGAAAGCCTTCATAGCCTCAGCCCCTACTCCTATAATAGAAAGTGAAAGTTGCTGGCACCCACCATACCTTACTTCGGGGGCGATCTTTTGTATCGAAGCAAATAAATATTAAAAAAGAAAATTGGGTTTGCTCCACCACAAATAGATTTCGCCACATAGATTGGATAGAGTCTTCTATCGTTCCTATGTGGATTACCACCCCCTCTCAGGTCCATAGAAAAAACCGGGGGCCCTATTCGACGGTCCTCCGGCTACTATGACGGATGAATATAAAGCATCCAGGGCCCCGGCGCCCAATCTACCTTCGATGGCACCCATACCATCGTCACTTGAGGTTGTGTATATTGCTCGGATTCGCTTTTTGATTTAGGAGTTCTTGTGCTTGCCTTATCTGTAACCCATTCCGCGCTTAGAAAGCATGAAGTTGGGAGAGGAATGAAAATATGCTCGACCGATCCAGAATTGAGGGTCTTTCGATCCTACGAGCGGAGTCCTCCGGTAAGGATTGAACCGAGTGATTGGGAAGGTTGTCATACCGTTGAAAGAGGGTGAAACTTCAAAGTAAAGTCATACTCATTTTGATACTACAATAGGAGATTGTCAAGACTCATTCGCAATATAGGATGACCATGGAAGTCCAAAATTTTCTATTTAATTATGCGCAGGGTCAAAGGGAAGAGTGTTAACCTGCCCTTCGCCGCCTACAAGCGATTGGTTAAGTCTTCGTTCTTAAATGATTTAGAAAAAGGGTAGGTTCTTAAGACAAAGTAGGTTCGGTTAGATTCTTTTGGTAATAATAAGAATCAGGGTATTTAAAATTGGAAGGGGCAGGCACTGTAATCTCTTTTGAACCCCGTGGGAAACCAACACAAGTCAACCAGCGGGAAAGGAAAAGCTATCAATCGCAATAGGCGCGGGAGAGGAGGGCTTTTAGGGTAGTAATAGTGGGCTTTGCTTCCTTCAGGTCTGGTTGCAAGCTTGGGAGTGGGATTTCTAAGGAACTACATTTAATTGATTTGCTTATCGAAACTATGTTTTTGAACTAAACCTGCATATGTATGTTATGCTTGCCCTAAGGCAATTATAGTAGGTACCCCAATATATGGGTAGAAATATCGAGAGAGAAGTGCATTGTTGCCCGCGTTCAATTTCATTTGAAAAAAAAAAAAAGCTTTCCTCACCCTTTCTGGGAGAGACTTCGTAGGTTTAAATTCGACCGAAAGGAGAGGTTTAGAATATACTCGACCAATAGGGTTCAGAAAGAGCTCGACCAATAGGGAGAGGAGAGATAGGCCACTTCGAAAGAGCGACTACGTACCTCTCACGGACGCCCTATCTATATAGTAAGGGGCCTTTTCTTGCTAGTTTTCCCAATTTTTTCTGGTGGAAGGAAAAGTTATTATCCAAAGCCAGCGGGAAATTACCAGCTATTTATAGACGGTGGAAGAGCCAGGGGATAGGCCGATGGGAGAAGGGAAAGACTTTTGTTTTCACTCGACTGTTTGGAAAAGGTGTTGCGGCTGGAAGAAGAGATTCTCCAACCTTAGCTCCGAATGCGCTTAGCCGCGTCTTGCACGGCTTTCTGGAATGAGCTGAGGCATAGGACTTTGAGGTCAACCATTAGATATCTCCTTCTTGTCGTTCGCCTGCTACTTGGCGTTAGTTCTAAGCCTACCTTCCACCACTTTAAGTTAGTGGAATTGTCGTTCTAAGCCGTTGAACCAAAGTTGGCCAAGAAGGTTTTGAAAAAATAAATAGGAGGCGAAGGTTGGTTTAGGCTAAGATGGAGGAAGTGGCAATCCGTCTTCTCAGCAAGTCTTAGCTATTCCCATAAGTCTTCGACTCCCTCCAGATCGTTTGATTTGGCATTTTTAGCAACATGGGCATTACACGGTCAAATCGGCATACAAGCTGGCCTGTCGAATGCTAAGGTAGGAATGGAACGAGAATCAGAGGCTGTCTGCCGTAGGGATAGGATAGAGTTCCATACTTTCCACGAAGAAAAGCCGATAGCCACTCGCTCTTTAGGGTCATCATTACAGTTCCTTCCCGCCACCAACACTTACACACAGCTTAAAATAGAGCGCTGTGTGTAAGTGTCCAGAGCGTTTTACTAACCTAATGATCTCCTGCGCAAGCAGATGAGCTCCGATACAATGTTCTTTAGTTAGACCATCCGTGACCAGTAGGATTACTTTATTCAATCAAGAAAGGCTGTCTTTCGGTCGTCTACGTTAACTGATAGCTGCTTGTTTTGTTCTATTACCTAAGGCCTTCTTCATTCGCTTGGAATAGCATCCGGATCTGTGACAAAGAGAATGACGGCTAAACCTCCTTGATTCCTTGAAGAAGGTATCAGTCTATCCTATTGAGACTACCGGGAAGAAGGGTCGAGTGTTCAAGTCTGATCCTCTTGTATTGAATACAGTCTCCCTCAAGGGGGAATAAGCACTTTCGGAACCGTCATAAAATGGAAGCGCCGTTAAAGCCTTAACTTAGATAGGCAGCGATAGAGGGGGAGGGAATAAAATAGAGCATGGCTCCGTCGTTATCCGGGCGCTTAATAATACTGCATACCAACAGCAAACGATTCCAGTGATAGCAGAGATCTGGGACATCTTCACCAGAAATTCCTTCATTGCTAAATAGGTAAACAGCTTACCTGCGACAATAAGAGCTGATATGCGACATCCCTTCTAGTAGTAGGCGAGGCTCGATGTAATTGAGCACGAGCAGAGTTCACCGTCTTGAATAGGAGCAGCTTTAGAGAGCGCGTAAATCATTCATTCTTAGGGGGTAAGCCCTTCCACTTACGCATTACCTATTTCCTGTCCTAAAAAAAGAAATCTGTTGGCGGAACGAACATTCAAACATTCGCTGAACACAAACACAATCTCGATGAGAATCAGTACACGGAAGTCGATCAATCCACGAAGGTATGACACTTCTACACCCTCTGCTAGCAGTTTTCTTCTCTTAAGAGATTTTCGAAAACAAGGGTTCAATGTACATAGACGATCAAGTTACCATAGACAACTCAAATGGATTGGTTGAGTCCATTGACTTAACCCAACCGGTAGTTAAACCCAAGAGAGAGGCCTTATCCCACAAGCAGACGGAAAAAAAATCCCAGAAGCTACGCAGGAACGGTAAATCCTAATTACTGAGGTATTTTAGTGGCTAAATCGACCAATATGGAAGTAAAGCCTACCTTTTTGTATAACCTAGCTGAAGGAGTCCTAAAGCTTATGACGGAAGTCAGAAAAAACCTAAAAGTATAAACCTCAAGCAGGGAAATGGGAAATAATTAGGTTGGAGGTAAGCTTCCACCTGCTGGCCATGTCATCCAAGAAGGCCTGGCCCTCGACGTGCATCATTTTGATGAAATCACTAAGTCTGGTAGGCTTCTGCACATGAAACATGAAAGGCGTAATGATTCCAGATATATTCTGTCAGCTGCTGAAAAGAGGCTACAGAGGCCGGTCTAAGGTACCTGAACCAAACGACCGCAGGACATAACGGAAGAAGTCTGGCCAACAAGCATAGGAGTGTGCTCAAGTGTAAGCGAGCGCTGTGTTCTATAAAAGAAAGAGAATAGGTACTTGACATTCTTTAATCAAATGCGGATTTTGCCTAAAACCCGAAAGGTAAGAAGCCCTGGGATTAATTCCCGTAGAAATTTAAGGGGAACTTCTTCCGTAGAGGATACAAGTGATGCCGCCGTCTGTCTCCTCATCGCATCGGATTGGTACCGCAGGATAATCTCGAATTGAATGTTGGTCTCCGATTCTCCTTATTCATTTCATGCTGAAATTGTCTCCAAAAAAGGGGATACAATCTAGAAGTTACCACAGCTTGAGGTAATTTTTTTTTTTTAAAGGGCATATAATATAAAAAACAAACGTATAGATCCTACGCTTATGGTAGGACGGGTGATGAATTCAGTAGAATTCCTTATATTCATAAATTAGTAAATGAAATCGACTTAACTGCTTACAGATTATTACAATATCTAGACTATGATCTTGAATATGAGGATATTCAATCACTAAAAGATTCCCTTCTATCACGAACTTTCAGGTTTTCACCACTACAAGCTGTGAGTGGGTTTGACCACCCTATTCATGGTATAGAAACCGATACAACAGTTCAAGTGGACGATGTCGTCCTTGGTGCTCTTGAGCAGATCTTGAAAACAGAGTTGGTGAAATATTCCTATTTATCTAGCTCTTGCTATCTGAGCTATCAACCTCATAATTCATGTTCACATTGTCGAGATACCATTCTAGGGTGGAAGAATTTGGAAGGTCTTTGCAAACTCTCTTTTACTCATTTTAAGAATAACTTCTCTAGGGCCCGACTTATAGAAAAAGTACGCCCTATTATGAAGTATGATGAAGACTTAATGAATTTGCTAAGTGATGCTTGCAACATGCCCGTTCTTTATGGGCATGCCGACGTTAAGTTAACTTATAAGAATAGGATTCCTTCTATCCCTTATCTATCAGATATTCTATTCGATCTATATCTCGACTATGTAGATCGAAAGATTGAAAAGGAATTGCCAGACTTGCAGTATGCAAGATGTCATGACGAAATCTTATATCCCATATATAGGGATAAAATGGATTTGGATGAAGGAATTAAAAAAGAATTGATTCGAATTAGCAAAGAATGCGAATTATGGCGGCCACCTGTCGTAGAACCTGGTGATCATAAATGCAGTTTAGAGAGTCCTCTCTTTACCACTACTGTTAGGGGTGGAGAAGATCCTATCCATGTTCGTATGGGATCCATTTTCATTCAAAATGAAATTTCCATGTTCATTAACAATGATGGAAATTGTGAAATACGAAAAACGTTAAGATGAATCCCACTCGATATTTGGTGTTAAAGAGACATCCGCCTTTCTTTGATAAAAGAGAAGATTGCATGTGCACCTTCGTCCTGATACCTTAGGCCCCTATACATGAGTGAGTATCTGCTCCTGCCTTTTTCTTCAATCGATGATTAGACAATGTAGTTCAATCGTGAGCACGAAATATAGGAGATAGCAAGGACATTCTCTCAACGATACAACCTATGGTACCTCTTACGAGAAACCCCAGACGGGAGATATCCATAAGAAAGGGGAGTGGTAGGGGTAGGTTAGAATATATGAGACCGAAGGTTTAGAATATACTCGACTGAAAGGAGAGGGAGATCCATAATAGAGGTGAGAAAACCACTCGACCGATAGGGTTTGGTTCTATATCCCGGTGTGTAGTCTGTTGATCTATAACCCGAGGCGTAGTGTGTTGATCTATATCCCGAGGCTTGGGTTCTTTATCCCGGGCTGGGTTAGGTTCTATCCCCCGAGTCTCCGTGTTAGGTACGAAGTAGCTCGCCTAAAAGGAGAGGTACGAAGTAAGTCTCGAACGAATGTGTTAGGAGTCAGGATCTGTCCTGTGTACACTGACGCATACCATTCAACATTGTTATCGTGGTCTGCCAAATGCATCTCGAAGAAGTTTCCTCCAGGACCTAAGAAGATCTCAGAAAGTGTCCTATAAACAAACTATATGACGCAGTTAGATAAGAGAATAAGATGTTCCTACAACAATTTATATAGAGTATAACAGAAGGAAGAAGTCAACATAGTCAATGGGATGTCTCAATCATAGGTTCCTATTCGTCGCAAGCTATGAAGCTCATAAAGCGTAGTGAAGATATCCAAGCATAAGGGAGGTTTAGAAGATAGACTAGCCAGCCACGAATGAGGCTTAGGAGTGAATTGACGGGTATTCGGCTTAGAGAATCCTGCTTAGGGTATTCTTAGGGCGGTTATCCAGAGTTCATTCTGCTGCTGGTTAGCCGGGGTGAATTAGGCTTAGGTTATTCGGCTCGCGGGTATCCGGAGAGAATGAGGCTGAGGGTTAGGAAGGGTGAATTGGGTAAAATAGCTTTTTCTTGTGGTTGTAAAGCGCAGCTCTTCAGTCTACCCATTGTCACGAGTCGGAGCCCACACCCTTTTC
>OLPO01002890.1_pt1 | contig 10180 bp, 7 predicted proteins | sample 1672831 | NCBI WGS metagenome assembly OLPO01 (sample SAMEA3136728, study PRJEB25190) | human gut metagenome
TGGATCTTCCGTATGCGCTTTGTGATTCGATCGCAAAAATGATCCCGCAGGAGCTGAATATCACGATCGATAAAGCACTCGAGATGAATCATGAGCTGAAAACGCTTTACGATACAGATGAGAAAATAAAAGAGCTCATCAATATGTCCAGACGTCTGGAGGGCTTGCCGCGCCATACGTCGATGCATGCGGCGGGTGTTGTCATCAGCCAGAAGGAAGTGGATGAATATGTTCCTCTGTCCAGAGCGGCGGATGGCACGATCGTGACACAGTTTACGATGACGACCCTGGAGGAGCTTGGCCTTTTGAAGATGGATTTTCTGGGGCTTCGGACACTGACGGTCATTGACAATGCGGTGCGGCTTGTGGCGAAGGATACCGGACGGAAGCTGGACATGCTGAAAATCGATTACAACGACAGGGCGGTGCTCGACTCGATCGGCACCGGAAAGACGGAGGGTGTGTTCCAGCTCGAAAGTGGCGGGATGAAGAACTTTATGAAGGAGCTGAAGCCGCAGAGCCTGGAGGATATCATCGCCGGTATTTCTCTGTACCGTCCGGGTCCGATGGACTTTATTCCGCAGTATATCCGCGGAAAAAATAATCCGGAGACGATCACCTACGACTGCCCGCAGCTGCAGCCGATTTTGGAGCCGACCTACGGGTGTATCGTCTATCAGGAGCAGGTCATGCAGATCGTGCGGGATCTGGGCGGCTATACCTTAGGACGAAGCGATCTCGTGCGACGCGCCATGTCAAAAAAGAAAGCGGCAGTCATGGCAAAGGAACGCCAGAACTTTGTATATGGAAATAAAGAAGAGGATGTTCCGGGCTGCATCGCAAATGGAATTGACGAAAAAACCGCAAACAAAATTTATGATGATATGACGGATTTTGCCAAATATGCGTTTAATAAGTCACATGCGGCGGCATATGCACTCGTGGCCTATCAGACGGCGTATCTGAAGTATTATTATCCGGTAGAGTTCATGGCGGCGCTGATGACGTCCGTGATCGACAATCCGCCAAAGGTGGCAGAGTACATCCTGACATGTCGACAGATGGGCATCCGGATCCTGCCGCCGGACATTAACGTCGGTGAGGCAGGCTTTACCGTAGATGGAAAAAATATCCGCTATGGTCTGTCTGCAATCAAGAGCATCGGACGTCCGGTCATCGATGCGGTCGTGGAGGAGCGCACCCTGGGTGGTTCATACCGCAGCCTGAAGGATTTTATTGAGCGTCTGACCGGGAAAGAAACGAATAAGCGGACGATAGAGAATTTCATCAAATCCGGAGCTTTTGACGGCCTGGGTGGGACAAGAAAGCAGTTTATGATGATCTATGCAGACATTATGGACCGCATCGCACACGAAAAGAAGAGCAGTATGACCGGGCAGATGACACTGTTCGATCTGATGGGCGAGGATGATAAGCGCGAGTATGAGATTCAGCTGCCGAAGGTCGGAGAGTATGACAAGGAGCAGCTTCTGGCTTTTGAAAAAGAGGTGCTTGGCATTTACGTCAGCGGACATCCGCTGGAAAAATACGAAGCGCTCTGGAAGCATGTGATCACAAATGTAACGTCAGACTTTGCGCTGGATGAGGAGACCGGGCATTCCAAAGTGATGGATGGCAACCGGGCTGTGATCGGAGGAATCCTCACAGACAAGCGTGTAAAATATACGAAGACGAACAAGACAATGGCGTACCTGACGGTCGAGGACTTGGTCGGGACGGTCGAGGTCGTCGTATTCCCGAAGGACTATGAGAAAAATCTGCAGTATCTCAATGTGGATGACCGTGTGTTTATCCGTGGCCGTGTCAGCAGCGAGGATGACCAGTCGAGCAAACTGATCTGTGAAAAAATTTTCCGGTTTGACGAGGTGCCACAGGAGCTGTGGATCCAGTTTGCAACTATTTCGGACTACCGTGCAAGGGAGAAGCAGCTGTTTGACCTGCTGCGGAATTCCGACGGGAAGGATTACGTTGTGATCTATGTGCGTGACGGGCGTTCCGTGCGCAGGCTCGGAGACAACTGGACGGTGCGCGCGGATGAATCGCTGCTTGGTGCGCTTTCAGAGGCGTTCGGGGCAGATAATGTACGTCTGACACAAAAGAAAATCTAGGACTGTTTCTTTACAAAAGGCACAAAAAGGATTAGAATGAAAAAAACGGATTTGGCAGGAGGTACAGTATGGCAAAGGAAGTTAAGACCATCGGCGTGCTGACAAGCGGTGGGGATGCACCTGGAATGAATGCGGCGATTCGTGCCGTAGTCCGTAAGGCGTTGTCCCAGGGGCTGAAGGTAAAAGGAATTAATCAGGGATATAAAGGCCTGTTAAATGAAGAAATCATTGATATGGATGCAAGATCTGTATCAGATACGCTCGCCAAGGGCGGTACGATTCTGTACACAGCCCGTTGCTCGGCATTCCGCACAGAGGAAGGGCAGAACCAGGCGGCAGAGATCTGCCGGAAGCACGGCATTGATGGTCTGGTCGTCATCGGTGGCGACGGTTCTTATGCAGGTGCGCAGAAGCTGGCTGCACGCGGAATCAATACGATCGGTGTCCCGGGTACGATTGATCTGGATATTGCCTGCACCGATTATACGATCGGCTTTGACACAGCGGTGAATACGGCGATGGAAGCGATCGACAAGGTGCGTGATACCTCCACGTCTCATGAGCGCTGCAGTATCATTGAGGTAATGGGAAGAAATGCCGGATATATCGCTTTGTGGTGCGGTATTGCTAATGGAGCGGAGGATATCCTGCTTCCGGAGCTGTACGATTATGATGAGCAGGTACTGATCAACAACATCATCAATAACCGTAAGCGCGGGAAAAAGCACCACATCATCATCAATGCAGAGGGTATCGGACATTCGACCAGTATGGCGCGTAGAATCGAGGCGGCAACCGGAGTGGAGACACGTGCGACGATCCTCGGACACATGCAGCGTGGCGGAAGCCCGACGTGCCGGGACCGCGTTTACGCATCTGTGATGGGAGCCTATGCGGCAGATCTGCTTGCAGAGGGCAAGACAAACCGTGTGGTCGCATATCGCGACGGCAAGTATGTGAACTACGACATTGATGAGGCGCTGGCGATGCAGAAGAGCCTGCCGGAGTATGTCGTGAGAGTCGCAAAAGCGATGACGATTTAATCGAATCAAGTAAGCAGCGAGGTGGGTTGTGAATATCCGCTTTACTTTACAGTAAGAAATAGCATAATATCAGGCAGGGTGATCAGGTTTTGCATCCTGCCTGATTTTTTGAACGCAGGTCGCGAAGCGACTGCGAATATCTGCCTTGACAGAAAGGGATACAAACAGGAAAGGATACGAAATGGGGATGGAAAAAATTACAAGCACCGCGAATCCACAGGTGCGCCAGCTCATTCAGCTACAGAAGAAGGCGCGTCTGCGCAAAGAGGAGGATGTCTTTACGGTAGAAGGCATTAAGATGTATCAGGAAGTGCCCATGGATCGGCTTGTGCACAGTTACGTTTCAGAGAGCTTTTTCCAGAGACAGCCGGAGCTGTTCTGTGGAAGAGAAAAGACGACGACTCTGCTCTCAGACCGGGTATTTGAGAGCGTGTCAGATACAAAGACGCCACAGGGTATTCTCTGCCTGGTACGGCAGTCACACTATACGCTGACGGAGCTGATGCCGGAGAAGGAGCATGGGACTTTGCCGTTGATTATGGCGCTTGAGAACCTGCAGGATCCGGGCAATTTAGGGACGGTGCTGCGGACCGCAGAGGGGGCAGGTGTGACCGGAATCCTGCTGTCCTCCGGCTGTGTTGATCTGTATAATCCAAAGGTAATCCGTTCTACGATGGGATCAATTTATCGGATGCCGTTTTTTGTGGCGGATGATTTTCATGCGGCGATCCGGGAGCTGAAGGGGCACGGTGTTCGCTGGTATGCGGCACATTTAAAGGGAGAAGACAGCTACGACCGGCAAGATTACCGTCAGCCGACCGGATTTCTGATCGGAAATGAGAGCCGCGGACTTTCCGATGAGACCGCAGAGCTGGCGGACTGTTATATCCGGATTCCGATGTGCGGAAGGGTGGAATCGCTGAACGCAGCAGTGGCTTCTGCGATACTGATGTATGAGGCCAGTCGGCAACGGCATATCTAAAGGTTTGCCGCGTCAAAGAAGACGCTGCCTGGAGTGGTTAAATATTTCTTGACAAATTTAAGAAAACATTATAGAATATGCACGTAACATGACTTAACAAATACGTAACAATTTTAAAGGAAATGTTAAAAAGACTTTCCGAGGAGGAGATTTAGTAATGAAAAAAAGAAATGCACGCGCTGTTTTATGTACATTTTCCGTCATTGGTTTTTCTGTAATGACAGGTACGGCAGCAATGGCAGCTGAGGACTCGGACAGGATTACGATTCCGTATTTGCAGGAGAATGCATGGGACGAGCTGGTAATGACAAATGATGATGCAGTCAGCACGGGAGTCAATATTCGTGCGACAGCAGATGAGAACAGCGAGATTATCGGATATCTGTATCAGGGTGGTGCAGCCTGGGTTCTTAATAAGGGCGATGAGTGGACGGAGATCAGCTCCGGAGGCGTGACCGGATTCGTAAAGAACGAGTATCTTTTATATGGACGTGATGTGATTGGCCTGGCAGACCATTATGGTCTGGAAGGCGTAAAGACGACATGGGATGATGTAAACCTCTATGCGTCGGAGAACAATACATCAGAAGCAATGGCTACGATTGACAGCGGTACATATTATCCGCTCGTGGCAGAGGATGGAAAGTGGCTGACGGTTCAGAACTGTGCAGATGATACGGCCTGTGTATCGAGCGAGGATGTTTCCCGTGTACTGATTCTGGATACGGCAGTATCTAAGGATGATGTATACGAAGGAGCGGCAGTACCGGCAGATGATTCTTACAGCGAAGAGACTTCTGCAGAGCCGACCTATACGGAGACGGAGCCGTCTTATGATTACAGCGAGCCGTCTTACAGTGAGACAGAGGCTCCGAGCTATGACTACAGTGAGCCGACCTATACAGAGACGGAGCCAAGCTACGATTATACCGAGACGGAAGCTCCGAGCTATGATTATTCAGATGATACTACTGCGGATGATACCGACGGCGGATATTATGATGCAGATACCGATACCTATTACGATGCAAACGGAAATATAAGCGGTTCCGATTACAATTCCTCTTACACCGAGACGGAAGCACCGCAGACGGAGGCTTATGTAGAGACTGAGGCACCACAGACCGAGGCACCACAGACCGAGGCTCCTCAGACAGAAGCACCGCAGACAGAGGCGGCTTCCACAAGCTCCGACGATGTGTCTCTGCTCGCAGCGATTATTTACTGCGAAGCAGGTAATCAGAGCTACGAAGGAATGGTAGCTGTTGGTGCGGTTGTTATGAACCGTGTATACAGTTCGTCCTTCCCGAATTCGATCAGTGAAGTTATTTATCAGAGCGGTCAGTTTACTCCGGCGTCCAGCGGCGTACTTGCAAGCGCACTCGCAAATGGTGTCCCCAGCACCTGCTATGATGCAGCAGTTGCAGCTATGAACGGAGAGAATCCGGTAGGAAGTGCCCTCTACTTCAATACCGGTTCTGGAAAGGGAATCAAGATCGGAGCTCACCAGTTCTATTAATGACACGTATTACAGACAATACCAGAAAAGCGCTGCAGCACAGAGAGATTTCTGTGCCGCAGCGCTTTTTTTTCGCCTTATGGCAAATGGCGCCCTGCAAAGCAGATGTATAGCTGGGTTACAGCAGCTCCTTCATGACAAACTCATAGATTTCCTGACATTTTTTTCGCCAGTTGTTGCAGGCTGTTTTGGCCTGTGCCTCATCCGGAACTGTGATGGTCAGGTCGATCGGGTTGGCATATTTTTCTTTTACGATACAGTGTACAGAAAATTCATTGGCGGTGTTGCGGTAATAGTCGGAGATGATTGACACTTCGTCGCGCAGCTGAATTTTATTTTCCTGCATATAGCGGTCGATATCTTCCCGGATGTCTGCGGAGATACGTCCCTGAAAGTAGTGCAGGGCATCCTGCCCGGAATCCGTGATCGTATAATAAGAAGTGTTGCGGATCTTTTCAAGACGGATCATGCCGGTCTCAGAGAGCTCAGAGAGCACGGACTGCAGTGTGAAAAATGAAGTGTAGTCGCGATCAAGAATAAAGGAAGAAATCTGCGAGGTAGTAAGCGGAAAGTCTACCTTATGCAGCATATAAAGAACAATCAGTTTATAAAGGGTAATTGGTTCCGACATAAGTCCTCCTGAGTAAAATAAGGTTATCTTTGTGTATCATAGGGGACAGAAGTAAAAAGGCGTCCCTGCCAGGTGCCGCGACGCTTCAGCTCAGCATGCAGACTGTTTAGTACGGCACGTTTGGACTGACTCCAGAGCGGGGCAATCAAAAGCGCGCCCGGTCCGTCGCCGGTCAGGCGATGGATGACGATCTTTGGTGAGAGCTGCTCCATGCAGTCAATCAGAAGAGTAATGTACGCTTCCTGTGTCATGACAGGGAAGCCGGTCTCAGTATAATAGGTGGCGAGATCCGTATGCTTCAGAATGTGAAGCAGCTGCAGCTTGATGCCCTGAATATCACAGGTGTTCAGATAATTGCAGGTCTGCAGCATCGCGTCACGGTCTTCTCCCGGAAGCCCGAGAATGACATGCACGATGACCTCAATGCCGATGGCCCGCAGCTGTGTGACGGCAGCAGAAAAGCAGGAGAGCGGATAGCCACGCCGGATAAAACGGGCAGTATCTTCGTGGATCGTCTGCAGTCCGAGCTCGACCCAGACCGGCTTGATCCGGTTCAGACGGTGAAGCAGTGCGAGTACCTCGTCGCCAAGGCAGTCCGGGCGCGTGGCAATGGAAAGCGCGACGACTTCCGGATCGGATATGGCTTCCAGAAAGATACGTTCCAGATATTCTACCGGAGCGTAGGTGTTCGTGTATGCCTGAAAGTAGGCGATATATTTATGAACCGGACGCTTTTTGGCGATCAGTTCTTTTTGCATACGGAGCTGCTCGGAAATCGGAAGGACCGCCGGAGCCGCAAAATCACCGGAGCCGCCTGCGCTGCAGAAGATGCAGCCGCCGGTACCTGCGGTTCCGTCCCGGTTCGGACAGGTCATGCCACCGTTTAGGGAGAGCCGGTATACTTTTTCACCAAAACGCTGTTTCATTTCATAATCCAGAGAATGATAAGGCTTTTCTCCCCAAAACATGTGTGTGCCTCCTGTTGCTTTTAATATAGATTGATGATACAAGGGTCAAAAGGTCATGCGTTTCATGCTTGCATGAAAAAGCATGACTTATTGACCCGCAAAACACCGAAAAGTAGCCATTTTTCGTAGAAAAATGAGCGGATTTGAGGTGTTTTAGGATTGCGAGAGCATGAAATGCGAAGCAATCCGTGTATCATAGGAGTCAAAAGGTTGCTTCATATTTTATGCTCCCGTCATCCTGATGCATAATAAAAAGTATAACATCGGGAACAATTTTAGTAAAGCCGGAAAAATAATGATATCTTAAGAAATGGAAAACAGTGCCAGATTGACAAACCTGAAAGGATCAACTATCCTAAATAAGAGCCCTTTTTGACGAGAAGGGTCAGAAAAAGAAAGTAAAACAGATCATTGAATACAGGAGTAATTATGAGTGAGATACAAAAAGGAAGACCGACCATTTATGGAGAAGTACAGTCTCCAAGGCGGCGCACCGGCCGACCGGGAGTGCCCGCTTACGGTGCCGAGAGTCAGAAAAGGTATGCAGGGAGAATGACGGAGCATTATGACAGTGCGCAGATGGAAGGTGCAGGCCGTCCGGTTCTGGGCAATCGTGCGCGCACAGAACAGGCGCCACGCAGAAGAGCCAGTGTGCCTGCACCGGAAGCGTATACGGCTCCTTTTGACAGACCGGCCCGCGGGTGGGAGAACATGCCAGAGCAGGAGCTGCGGCGGACTGATTTTGCCTCGGACAGGAAGCTTCGCGTTCTTTGGAGCGTGTTCGGAATCCTGGCAGTGTTGCTCGTGGCAGCGATTATTTATGAGGTAGTACTTGGAAACGGGCTGAAGGAGACCGGAGGGCAGCGCATGGCCGGGCAGGCCGGTACACAGATGACCGGACAGACAACTGCCCAGACAAATGCTGCGTCATCGACGTCGGCAGCAGATGCTGCATTGCCGACACAGACGACTGCTCAGACATCCGCAGCAGTAACGCCGGATGCCGGGACGGCAGATGTGGATGCCGGGTCAGACAGTGCAGCCGCAGATGACTTTGCGGACGAGGTGACAGATGCCGATGCCGATGCTACAGTGGATGATGATATTCCTACGATTCCGCTGGAAGGGGACGGCGCGCAGGCAGATGAAGCGAACGGAGCAGAATAAGGTGCTTTCGAATGAAAGCTGAAAAGCAGATGGAAGAGGAAGAGGGAGCGTTATGGACGAGAGAGAAAGAGCGAGGAGAATGCAGATTCGCAGGGCAAAGCGCAGAAGAAATGTACTGATCATGAAATGCATCATTTCTCTGCTTACACTGATTGTAGTGTTTCTTGCGGTGATCCTGATTAAGGATGCGGTGATTCCGGGACTTAAGAATCACAAAAACAGCAAAAAGCCGGAGGCACAGCAGACCGTTCAGCAAAACGGTGACGGAACAGAGACTCAGACAGAGGCGGCAGACTCTGTGGATGACATGATTGCGCAGGCAGATCTTTTGGCGGCACAGTATGATTATTCCGGAGCGATCGAACTGCTCAAGAGCTCTTCCTTATATACAGGAAGCCAGAAAATGCAGGATGCGGCCGCGGGGTATGAGACGACACGACAGTCCTGTACGGCCTATCCACTGGATCAGGTGACGCATGTCTTTTTCCATACGATGATTAAAGATGATGCGAAGGCATTCGATGGAGACTCGAAGGAAGCCGGATACAATCAGGTCATGACGACCATGAGTGAATTTACGAAAATCATGGAGTCCATGTATGAAAAGGGTTACGTGATGGTCAGCCTGCACGACATGTGTATCGTAAATCAGGATGGTACGGTGTCACAGGGTGAGATCCTGCTGCCGCCGGGTAAGATTCCGTTTGTGCTCTCACAGGATGATGTGAGCTACTATCACTACATGGATGGGGACGGATTCGCACAGAAGCTGATTGTCGATGAGAATGGTGATGTGAAGAATACGTATGTCGAGGATGACGGCAGTATTTCTGTTGGCGATTATGATATGGTACCGTGGATTGATACCTTTGTAAAACAGCATCCGGATTTTTCGTATCACGGACACAAGGGGATCATAGCCCTTACCGGTTACGAGGGTGTACTTGGCTACCGGACGGATGAGGTATACCGGACCCGTGAGGCCGGGCGTGTGACGGAGTATCAGCAGAAATTTTTTGATGAGCATCCGGATTTTGACGAGGCGGCCTGGCAGAATGAAGTGGACCAGGCGACTGCGGTAGCCAATGCCATGAAGGCAGAGGGCTGGGAATTTGCAAGCCATACCTGGGGGCATATCGACCCGCGCAAGGTTGGTATCGATGGCGTGATGAAAGATACACAGCGCTGGCTGGACAATGTGGCGACCGTTGTCGGCAGTACAGATGTGATTATCTTTGCATTTGGTGCCGATATCGGAGACTGGCAGCCGTATACATCCGACAATCCGTATTTTACCTATCTGAAAGAAAAAGGCTTCAATATTTTCTGCAATGTAGATTCTTCAAAATGCTGGGTGCAGTTTGGCAGCAACTACATGCGTCAGGGCCGCCGGAACCTCGATGGCTACCGCATGTACTACAACCCGGAGCTGGTCAGCGATCTCTTCGATGTGAGCTCCGTCTGGGATAACGCCCGTCCTACCCCGGTCCCGCAGATGTGATACTACCAGTTCAGGGCAGCAGCACTGCCCCAAGACAGAACGAGGCAAATTTATTTGCCGGGAACTGTCTTGGAGCAGTGGGATGAGCGGAGCGCCCATCAGCCACAGACAGGAGCTGCGAAAGCAGCGGATAGTTCGCGAAGCGGACGGGGCTGTGGCCTGTTGCCCTGAACGTTCGGAAAAAATGCCCCAAGACAGAACGAGGCAAATTTATTTGCCGGGAACTGTCTTGGAGCAGTG
>OLPO01002892.1_pt1 | contig 10169 bp, 9 predicted proteins | sample 1672831 | NCBI WGS metagenome assembly OLPO01 (sample SAMEA3136728, study PRJEB25190) | human gut metagenome
ATTTTTGTTCATTTCGTGTATCCTTTCCGTGGAAGCCCTCGTCTCTTCGTCCCGGTATCGTGGAAGAACACCTTGGCTCCTGCACAGTAAAATCGTTGACCGCCAGGGATTTCTTCTCCCTTTCTTTCGAGGGTACAAAATCTGGAAAACTGGAAAGGCGGCAATGAATCATGTTCTTCTTACTCTTTTTGCTCTGCATTCCCTTTCTCCTCGCCTCTATGATGAGAAAAGCCGCAAAAGATAAATTTCCTACCTTGGAGTGCTGCATCCTATCCGGCGGCATTTTTATGTGCTACTTTCTCTTTATGATATTACCTCACATATAAAACCAAAGGATGTCTCCTGGGCAAAGAATCCGTCCCATGAATGAAACACTGACCACCCTGGTCATCGCCGCAGACAAGTTTACCCGGCAAACACCGTACCACAGGGCAGCCTCTGGACCAGGGCCTGCCCCCGTCCCTTCACCCACAGGAAAGGAGGCCCCTCTTATGATGGTATTCCTGTTTCTTATCCTCTCTGTCCTGTTCACCCTTCTGCTGGTCCAGGCCGTCATCGACGGGGGCCATGACCAGCCTTACACCGCCAAGGCCATCCTGGCCGGGGTGTGCCTGGCCATTTTGGTGGCGCTGCTGTACTACTTCTAGTTCTGAGAACCCCTGGGAAAGGAGGACTCCCATGTCTCAACGTACCACCCGTCTCCGCGGCCCTTTGGCCGCCTTGCTCATCGCCCTAGGGGTGGGGGCCGTCCTGCTGGTGGGGGAGGTGGCCTGCTTCTCCCTCCACCCCGGGGTGGCCAGCGCCGCCAACGCCAGCCATCCCCGGGACCTGCCGGAGGGGGAGGCCTTTCTCTCCGCCGTCCAGCTCTCCCCCACCTGGGCCTGGCCGGTGACCGTCACCCAGGTGGAGATCCAGGACCCCGCCTCGGGGGAGATTTTCACCCCGGAGCTGATCCTCTGTGACCAGGACGGGCACAGGGATGGCCCCTCCATGGCCTCCGCCTGGCAGGGGCCACGGGCAGACTTTGCCGCCCAATTCCCCGGTGGGACCCAGTCCGCCGTGCCCGGCACCCTGGCCAGCCGGGACGCCGTCCTGGCCACCCTCTGGAACCCCCTGCCCCCCGGGGACCGGCCCCTGACCTACACCATCCACTACCGTCTGCTGGGCCTCTTCCCCAAGACGGAGACCTTCTCCTACACCTGGGACACCGGGGAGGGGACGGTTCCAGAGGGCCCGGCAGGCCCCCTGGCCGCCCTGCGGGCCCTGCTGGCCTGAGGGCGGCGGAAAGGAGGTCCCCCCTTTCGCCCCGCCCCCTGCCCCTTTGGGCAGGGGGACTTTTCGTGAAAAGGCGGGTTTTCCCTTGTCTCCCGGGGCGTTTTGTGGCATAGTAAGGGTGGAATGTTATCCCCTTCTGGGAAAGGAGGCTCGCCATGCTGTGCAAAGTGCGTTCCCTGGGGCTCCAGGGCATCTCCGGGTATGAGGTCACCGCCGAGTGCGACCTGGCCGGGGGCCTGCCCAACTTCGACATCGTGGGGCTCCCCGACACCGCCGTGAAGGAGGCCCGGGAGCGGGTCCGGGCGGCCATCAAGAACAGCGGCTACGCCTTTCCCGTGGGGCGGATCACCGTGAACCTGGCCCCCGCCAACCGGCGGAAGTCCGGCACGGTGTACGACCTGCCCATTTTGGTGGGCATCCTCACCGCCGCCGGGCAGCTGGACTGGTCCGACCCCCACTGTGCCTTCGTGGGGGAGCTCTCCCTCTCCGGCACCCTGCGGCCGGTGGTGGGGATGCTCCCCATGGCCCTGGCCGCCCGGGCGGCGGGGATCCGCCGCCTCTTCGTCCCGGCGGACAGCGCCCCGGAGGCCACCTTGGCCCAGGGCCTCACCGTCTACCCCGTGGAGACGGTGGGCCAGCTGGCCGACCACCTGGCCGGCCGGGCCCCCATCGCCCCCGCCCCGGTGTGGCAGGGGGGCGAGGAGGACCTCCCCCTGCCGGACTTTGCCGAGGTCCGGGGCCAGGGCCCGGTGAAGCGGGTGCTGGAGATCGCCGCCGCCGGGGGGCACAACGTGCTCCTGGTGGGCCCCCCGGGCTCGGGGAAGAGTATGCTGGCCCGGCGGCTGCCCTCCATCCTGCCCCCCATGACCCGGCGGGAGGCCTTGGAGACCACCCAGATCCACTCGGTGCTGGGGCTCACCACCAAGGAGCGGCCCCTGCTGACCCAGCGGCCCTTCCGGTCCCCCCACCACACCATCTCCCCCGGGGGGATGGCGGGGGGCGGCTCCCCCTACCCCCGGCCGGGGGAGATCTCCCTGGCCCACCACGGGGTGCTGTTCCTGGACGAGCTGCCGGAGTTTCACAAGGACGTCATCGAGGTCCTCCGCCAGCCCATGGAGGACGGGGTGATCTCCGTGGTCCGCTCGGCGGCCACCGAGACCTATCCCAGCCGGTTCCTCCTCCTGTGCGCCATGAACCCCTGCAAGTGCGGGTGGTACGGCCACCCCTCCGGCCGGTGCCGGTGCTCCCCCCAGCAGGTGAAGAAGTATCTGGGCAAGCTCTCCGGCCCCCTGCTGGACCGGATCGACCTCTTCGCCGAGGTCCCCGCCCTGGAGTTTGAGGCTCTGGCCGACCGCAGCCCCGGGGAGCCCTCTTCCGCCATCCGAGCCCGGGTGACCCAGGCCCGGGCCATCCAGACCCAGCGCTACGGCCCGGAGGGGCCCCTGTGCAACGCCGCCATGGGCCAGGCCGAGCTGCGGCAGTACTGCGCCCTGGACGGGGAGAGCCAGGCCCTTATGAAGGGGGCTTACGAGCACATGGGCCTCACCGCCCGGAGCTATGACCGCATCCTCCGGGTGGCCCGGACCATCGCCGACCTGGACGGCAGCCAGCCCCTCCAGCCCCACCACCTGGCGGAGGCCATCCAGTACCGCCAGTCGGACTACTTCCCCGCCTGAGGGCGGGGCGCCAACCCAACCACGAAAGGAAGCTATCCACTATGTCTTACGTTCCCAGCGCGCCCCCTGTGGGCGATGAGATCTTTCTGCTCAAGATGGGAGAGATGGTCCTCAAGGGCCTCAACCGCCGCACCTTTGAGGAGCGGCTCATGGGCAACGCCCGCCGCCGGCTGCAAAAGTACGGCAAGTTCCGCATCTACTCCCGCCAGTCCATCACCTACGTGGAGCCCAAGGAGGCCGGGTGCGACATGGACGGGGCCTTCGCCACCCTCTCCCGCCTGTTCGGGGTGGTGGGCCTGTCCCGGGCTAAGGCCTGCGAAAAGACCCCCGAGGCCATCCTCGAAACCGCCAAGACCTACCTCCACGACGACCTGATGGCCGCCCGGACCTTTAAGGTGGAGTCCAAGCGGTCGGACAAGACCTTCCCCCTGACCTCCATCCAGCTCTCCCAGTACGTGGGGGGGGAGCTCAACGAGGCCTTCCCCCACATCCAGGCGGACATGCACCACCCGGAGCTCACCGTCCACGTGGAGGTGCGGGACTTTGCCGCCTACGTCCACGGGGACCCCGCCCCCGGCGCCGGCGGCCTGCCGGTGGGGGTGGGGGGCAAGGCGGTCTCCCTCCTGTCCGGAGGGATTGACAGCCCCGTGGCCTCCTGGATGATGGCCAAGCGGGGGGTGGCCCTGGAGATGGTCCACTTCTTCAGCTACCCCTACACCTCCCCCGAGGCCAAGGACAAGGTCCTCACCCTGGCCCAGCTCCTGACCCCCTGGTGCGGGCGGCTCACCGTCCACGTGGTGCCCTTTACCAGGATCCAGGAGCAGCTGCGGCTCCACTGCCCGGAGGCCCTCTTCACCCTGCTGATGCGCCGGTTCATGATGCGCATCTCGGAGCGGGTGGCCCAGCGGGTGGGGGCCCACGGGCTGATCACCGGGGAGTCCCTGGGCCAGGTGGCCAGCCAGACCATGGAGGCCATGGCAGTCACCGGCCAGGTGTGTACCCTGCCGGTGTTCCGGCCCCTGGTGGGGATGGACAAGGAGGAGATCGTCCGCACCGCCCGGAAGATCGGCACCTTTGAGACCTCCATCCTCCCCTACGAGGACTGCTGCACCGTCTTCACCCCCCGGCACCCCAAGACCCACCCCAAACTGGAGGAGATCACCGAGGCCGAGGCCGCCCTGGACATCGAGGCCCTGGTGGAGGAGGCCGTCCAAGGCATCGAAAGGGTGGTGCTGGACCCGTGAGCCACACCGCCGAACTCATCGCCGTGGGCACCGAGCTGCTGCTGGGCAACATCGCCAACACCGATGCCCAGATGATCTCCCAGGGCCTGTCCCAGCTGGGGATCAACGTCTACTACCACACCGTGGTGGGGGACAACCCCCAGCGGGTCCGCCAGGCGGTGGACATCGCCCGGGGCCGGGCGGACATTCTCATCACCACCGGGGGCCTGGGGCCCACCTGCGACGACCTGACCAAGGTGGCGGTGGCCCAGGCCTTCGGGAAGGAACTGGTGTACCACGAACCCTCCGCCCAGCGGATCCGGGAACGGTTTGCCCAGCGGGGCACCCCGGTCACCGAGAACAACTTCCAGCAGGCCATGGTCCCCGAAGGGTGCACCGTGCTGGACAACGACTGGGGCACCGCCCCGGGGGTGGCTTTCCAGGCCGATGGCACCCATGTACTCATGCTCCCCGGCCCGCCCCGGGAGTGCGAGATGATGTTCCGCCACCGGGCCCTGCCCTACCTGCAAAAACTCTCCGACGGGGTGATCGCCTCCCGGACGGTGAAGACCTTCGGCATCGGGGAGTCCGCCGCCGAGGCCCTGCTCCGGGACCTGATGAATGCCCTCCACAACCCCACCCTGGCCCCCTACGCCAAGCCTACGGGGACCGAGCTGCGGATCACCGCCCACGCCCCCACCCGGGAGGAGGCCCTCCGCCTCATCGCCCCGGTGGAGGAACAGGTGAAGGCCATCCTGGGAGATAAAGTCATCGGGGTGGACGTGGACTCCCTGGAGGAGGTGTGCTTTGCCCTGCTGAAGGACCGCGGCCTCACCGTGGGCACCGCCGAGTCCTGCACCGGGGGGCTGCTGGCCAAGCTCCTCACCGACCTGCCCGGGTCCTCCGCCGTGTTCCGGGGGGGCGTGGTGAGCTACACCAACGGGGTGAAGGCTGGCCTGCTGGGGGTGCCCCAGGACCTGCTGGACCGGTACGGCGCCGTCTCCCCCCAGGTGGCGGAGGCCATGGCCCGGGGGGCCAAGGCCTCCCTGGGCTGCGACATCGCCCTGTCCACCACCGGGGTGGCCGGGCCGGACGCCGACGACCGGGGTAACCCCATCGGCCTGGTCTACCTGGGCCTGGCCTGGGGGGACCAGTGCCAGGTCACAGAATTCCGCGCCGGCCCGGTGGAGCGGGAGCGGGTCCGCCGCCAGGCCGCCCAGACCGCCCTGGACCTGCTGCGCCGGTACCTGACGGGACTGGACTAAGCAAAGAGAGAAACCCCACGGGGGCTTCCTGATTGGGAAGTCTCCGTGGGGTTTTTTACATGCCATCTCTTTATCGCCGGGTGAAAATCCCTGTCTTCCAGGCCCGCCACAGGGGGCGGAAGTAGAGCGCCAGGATCCCCAGGCAGCAGGCCAGGGCCAGGGCCGTGTTTTCCCACTCCACCAGCACGCACTGGAGCAGGAGGATCCCCATGGCCAGGACGAACCGGGGCACCTTCCACGCCACCCGCAGCAGGCTGCGGGAGTGGACCGCCCGGGCGATGAGGATCACCAGGTAGCTCAGCAAGGTGGCCACCGCCGCCCCCATGGCGCCGTAGAGGGGGATCAGCAGGGCGTTGCCCGCCAGGTTCACCCCCGCCCCGGCCAGGGTGGTCACCAGGGTGGCGGAGCTCCGCTTCTCCGCCACATAGACCGAGGCGAAGAAGGACCCCAGGCAGGCCATGGCGGTGCCCAGGATGAGCACCGGGGCATAGTGCCAGGCGGAGAAGTAGTCCGGCGCGGCCAGAAAGCGCATCACCAGCCGGCTGGCCGCCATGAGCAGGGAGGCCCCCACCAGGGCCCCTGCCTCGTAGACGGAAAAGACGTTGGAGAAGAACCGCTCCTGCTCCGCCTTGGACCGCTCCGAGACGATGGACAGCTGCCAGGCGGAGGTGAAGATCCCCGAGAGGATGAGGAGGATGGAGGCCACCTTGTTCCCCACCGCGTACAGGCCGGAGACATCGGGGCCGATGAGGAAGGAAATGAAGTACCGGTCGGAGATGTTGATGATCCAGGAGCAGACGGTGGCCGGGATCAGGGGCAGGCAGTAGCGGAACATCTGCCTCACCAGGCCCCGCCCCACCGCCGCCGGCTGGAAGTACCGCCACAGCCCCAGGGCGCCAAACAGCACCAGCGCCACCACCCCGTCGGCGATGACGTTGGAGAGGACATACCCCACAATTCCCAGCCGGAACACCGACAGGAGCAGGATGTTCAGCGCCACCACCAGGGCGGTGCACAGGATGCCGCTGCCGGCGTACAGCCGCACCTTTCCCATGGCCTGGGCCATGGCGCCGAACACCGCGTGGAGGTTGGCCATGAGGACATAGAGCAGCAGCAGAAGGACGTAGTCCGACAGCAGGCCGATGCTCTGGAGCAGGGGGTAGCACAGGGCAAGCACCCCCTCCCCCACCAGGATCACCACCAGGCCTGTGGTAAACAGGCTCTTTAGGTCGGTGGTCTCGTCCAGGCCGAAGCGCAGCACGGCATTGATGATCCCCATGGAGACCAGGGGGATGAGCACGTTGCCCGTCTGGATGATAAGGTCGGTGACGCCGTACTCCGCGTCGGTGAGGATGCTGGTGTAAAAGGGGGTCAGGAGGAAGAGAAGAATCTTCGACCCAAAGGTGCTCACGGAAAAGAGCACCGTGTTGGAAAGCAACCGTCGATACATGCCGGTGGAAAATCACCTCCGCAAAGGCCGTGGGGGCACGGCATCATAGCAGCATAGCCCCGGTGCCGGCCAGGATCAGCACCAGGCCCAGGGCGGCCTTTCTGCTTAACGTCTCCTTCAAAACCAGGCTGGAGAACAGGATGGTCACCAGGATGCTCAGCTTGTCAATGGGCACCACCACGCTGGCCGGCCCGGCCTGCAGGGCCCGGAAATAGCACAGCCAGGAGGCCCCAGTGGCCAGCCCCGAGAGCACCAGGAAGGTCCCGCTCCGCCGGTCCACCTGGGGCAGGGCCTTCTGCTCCCCGGTGAGAAAGACCATCCCCCAGGCCATGGCCAGCACCACAATGGTGCGGATGGCGGTGGCCAGGTTGGACTCGATGTTCGCCACCCCCAACTTGCCAAAGAGGGCGGTGAGGCTGGCAAACACTGCCGAGCCCAGGGCATAGAGGAGCCAGCGCCGGTCATGGGGCTGCCCGGCCGCCCCCTCCTTCCGGGTGATCATCAGCAGGGTGCCGGCGCCGATGGCCACCACCCCCAACCCCTGGGGCAGGGAGAGGGGCTCCCCCAGCAGCAGCCAGGCCAGCAGGATGGTGAGCACCGTGCTGGACTTGTCAATGGGGGTGACCTTGTTCACATCCCCCAGCTGGAGGGCCCGGAAGTAGCACAGCCAGGAGGCCCCGGTGGCCAGGCCCGACAGCACCAGCCAGGCCAGGTCCCCCCCGGTGAGCTGGGCCAGGTCCCCCTGGGAGCCCACCAGGAAGACCATCCCCCAGGCGAACACCAGCACCACCCCGGTCCGCAGGGCAGTGGCCAGGTGGGAGGGGACGGATTGGATGCCGATTTTGGCCAAAATCGCCGTGATCCCGGCGAAAAAGGCGGAACCCACTGCAAACAGCAGCCAAGACATGGCCTTCCCTCCTCTCAGGGTTTGAACCGGTACCCCGCCCCCCAGACCGTCTGGATGTACCGGGGGTGGGAGGGGTCCTTCTCGATCTTCTCTCGCAGGCGGTTGATGTGGACCACCTCGGTGGCGTTGTCCCCCATGGCGTCGTACCCCCAGATCCGCTCGTACAGGGTCTCCTCGGAAAAGACGATGTCGGGGTTGGACAGGAGGAAGAGGAGGAGCTCATACTCCTTGTTCTTCAAGGCCACCTCTGCCCCGTCCACGAAGACCCGGCGGGCGTCCTTCTGGAGCAGGACACTGCCCAGCTGGAGCTGGTTCCGGTCCACGCCCCCGGCCTGCTTCAGCCGGTCATACTGGGCCAGGTGAGCCTTGATCCGGGCCACCAGCACACTGGGGGAGAAGGGCTTGGTGATGTAGTCGTCCGCCCCCAGCCCCAGGCCCTTGATCTTGTCGATGTCCTCCTGCCGGGCGGTGACCATGAGGATGGGGATGTCCAAAGTCTCCCGCAGGGTGCTGCACAGGGCAAACCCGTCCAGCCCCGGGAGCATCAGGTCCAGGAGGATCAAATCGTACCCCCCGGACCGGCCCATGGCCAGCCCCTCCGGGCCGGTGGCGGCGATGTCCACCTGGAAGTCGCTGAGCATCAGGTAGTCCCGCTCGATGGCGGCAATGGCCCCGTCGTCCTCAACGATCAGGATGCGTTTCATGGTCGATGCCTCCTTCTGTGCATGGGATGTGCAGCACCATCCGCAGCCCCCCCTGGGGGCGGTTTTCCGCCCGGATGGTCCCGCCCATCCGCTCCATGCTCTTGGCCACGATGGCCAGGCCCAGGCCGCTGCCCTGGTCGGGGTTCTTCCGGGCAGGGTCGTTGCGGTAGAACACGTCAAAGAGCCGGGGCAGGGCCTCGGGGGGCACGCCGGGGCCATCGTCGTCCACGGTGAGGCAGAAGTCCTGCCCCTCCACCGCCCCGGTGATGGTCACCTGGCCGGTGGCTTTGTCCTTATACTTGGCGCTGTTGTCCAGCAGGTTGGTGAGGATGCTGTGGAAGTAGATGGGGTCTGCCAGCACCTGGCAGCCGGTGGGCAGGGGTTCCACGGTGATGGACAGGCCCCGCTGGCGGTAGGCCTCCCGGGAGGCCGCCACCACGGCCGCCACCTCCTGGGCGGGGTCCAGGGGTTCCGGGCTGTAGGGGTACTCCCCCAGGTCCATCTTGGAGAACAGGAAGATCTTCCGCACCAGCTGGTCCATCTCCGTGGCCTTGGCCTGGAGGATGGTGAGGTACTCCCGCTGCTTTTCCGGGGTGTCCGCCACCCCGTCCAGCAGGCCCTCCACATAGGCCTGGATGGCGGTGAGGGGGGAGCGGATGTCGTGGGAGATGCTGGCCAGCAGCTCCTTCCGGCTGGCCTCCTCCCGCTGGGACTGCTCCACCGAGGCCCGCAGCCGCTGGGCCATGTCGTTGAAGTCCTCGCACACCGGCTGGAACTCGTCCCGGCTGTCGTAGGCGATGCGGTGGGTGAGGTTGCCGTCCCGGATCTGGTGAACCCCCTCCGCCAGGGTCTCCAAGGGCTCCTGGATATGCCGGAACACGAACCGGGTGAGGAAGCGGTTGGTGACCAGCACCGCCGCCAGGACCATCACCACCGCCGCGGCCAGGAGGGTGGCCGCCAAGTGCTCCGTCTGATGGGGCAGGTCGGTGACCACCCCTTGGCTGTAGACCTCCAGCTGATAGGTGGCCCCCCCGGCGGAATACACCGCGCCGAAAAGGTCCGTGGTGCCGTCGGAGACGGTGCCGCTGCCCTCCAAAGCCGCCAGGGCCTGGGTGAGGCCGGGCTGGTCCGTGGCCGCCCCCTGGCCAAAGCGCCCGGCCTCCCCGCCGTCCTGGCGGATCACCAGGACCATTTGATGGGCGGCGGCGGTCTCCTCCAGACGGGCGGCCAGGGCGGTCTGCTGGGCGGGGTCGGCCTCCGACAGCCAATCCTCCGCCAGGGACACCAGCTCGCTGCGGGTCTCCGCCATGTCGTGCTGGCTGAGCCAGGTCGAACCGGACTGGGGCAGCAAAACGGTGAGGAAGAGCAGCAGCGCCGCCGCCACCGCCAGCACCCCCAGGCAAGCCGGGATGACAATCATCAGAATGTTGGACAGGAACAGTCGTTTTTTGATGGTCATGGGGGTCCGCCTCCTTGATCCCTGTGATTGTACACCCAATTTATAACAGAATCATAAACTGACGGAAAAAACCAGGCCGTCATCCCGGAACCGCCCCCAGGGACACCACCCAGTTTGACCAATCCATGACCTTCGTCCGGGAGAGCGCCGCCAGCTTTCGCAGACGGGACGGCAGCCCGCCCCCAGACCCACCAGGTTCCCTAAGCCCCC
>OLPO01002894.1_pt1 | contig 10162 bp, 7 predicted proteins | sample 1672831 | NCBI WGS metagenome assembly OLPO01 (sample SAMEA3136728, study PRJEB25190) | human gut metagenome
CCGGGCGGGAACCCACCTCGCAGGTGCTAACCTGCGCCGGTCCAAGCCCGGACCACCTGCCGACGGCAGGGCCCCCCGGCCCCCCGCGGCAGGTCAGCAGGGCTTACCAGCGATACCCGTTCTTGACGCGGGTCTTGGCGTTCTTGACGGCGACCAGATCCTCGTTCTTCTTCAGGAGGATGCCGGCGTAGGGCAGCTCCTTCTCGATCTTCTCCGGGTCCACGCCGCCCAGGCGGAGGGCCTGGAGCCAGTCCAGCAGCTCCGAGGTGGAGGGCTTCTTGGCCACCGTGGGCAGGTCCCGCACCTGGTAGAAGGCCCCCATGGCCTTGTCCAGCAGGTGGTCCTCAATGTCAGGGTAGTGGGCGTGGACGATGTCGCTCATCATCGCCTGGTTGGGGAAGGCGATGTAGTGGAAGATGCACCGGCGGAGGAAGGCGTCGGGCAGCTCCTTCTCGGCGTTGGAGGTGATGATGACGATGGGCCGCTGCTTGGCGGCGATGGTCTCCTTGGTCTCGGGGATGTAGAACTCCATCTGGTCCAGCTCCCACAGCAGGTCGTTGGGGAACTCCAGGTCGGCCTTGTCGATCTCGTCGATGAGCAGGACCACCTGCTCGTCGGCCGAGAAGGCCTCCCCCAGCTTGCCCAGCTTGATGTACTTCTTGATATCGTCCACCCCTTCGCCGCCGAACTGGCTGTCGTAGAGGCGCTGGACGGTGTCGTAGACGTACAGGCCGTCCTGGGCCTTGGTGGTGGACTTGATGTTCCAGATGATGAGCTTCTTGCCCAGGGCTTCGGCGATGGCGTCGGCCAGCATGGTCTTGCCGGTGCCGGGCTCCCCCTTGATCAGCAGGGGCTTCTGGAGGGCAATGGAGATGTTCACGATGCGCAGCAGGTCGTCAGAGACCACGTACTGGCTGCTTCCCTTGAATTCGGTCATGGCGGTGTGTTTCCTTTCTCAAATAATGGATATGATTTATGGCGCAAAGCCATGGATTTAACTTACAATACAGTCGGTTTCATTGTACCACAAAAGGCCAGCAAAGTCATGGGATTTCCCCTATCCGCTCCGCCGATTTTCGTCGGGTGCGGGGGGCTTTTTTTGTGGAGTTGGGGAAAGGCCCTCCCCCTGGAGGGCCAGGTTCCGCCGCAGGGGGGCGATGCCCCGCCAGGCGAAGGCCCGGTGGCCGTAGGTCCGGCGGAAGGCCTTGTTGCTCAGCCCCGCCAGGTCCTGGGGGGTGAGGGTGGGGATCAAATCCTCCCGGAACTCCGGCAGGGGGGAGAGGGCCGCCCCCTGGTTGTGGGGGCAGGCGGTCTGGCACCGGTCACACCCCCAGACGGTGGGGCTGGCCCGAAGGGCCTGGGCCATCTCCGGGGGCAGGTCCCCCTTCTCCTGGGACCAGTGGGACAGGCAGCGGGTCACGTCGCACCCCCCCTCCCCCAGGGCCCCGGTGGGGCAGGCCTGCTGGCAGGCCCGGCAGTTTGGGGGGCAGAGGGTCCCCTCCCTGGGCCCGGTGGAGGGCAGGGCCAGGTCGGTGAGGACGGTGCCCAGGAACACGTAAGACCCATAGGGGGGTACAATGCGCAGGCCGTGGCGGCCCCGGAACCCCACCCCCGCCAGCTCCGCCGCGGCCAGCTCGGGCACCGGGGAACTGTCCGCCCCCGGGACGAAGGCGTGGCCGGGGTGGCGCTCCATCAGGGCCCGGCACACCGGCTCCAGCCGGCGCAGGATCACCCGGTGATAGTCCTCCCCCCGGCAGTAGAGGGAGAGGTTCCCCGGCGCTGCCCCGGCGTAGTAGGGAAAGGCGGCCACCAGCACCGTCCGCGCCCCGGGGCACAGGGCCTGGATGGCCGCTGCCCCCTGGGGGGACAAAAATGGCTGGAGGCCGCCCAGCGCAGCGGCACCCCATGCCGCCGCGCCAGCGGCCTTCCAAAGTCGTTCCATGTGGGATTACTTGTGGTTCTTCTTGGCGTCCCGGGCTTCCATGGCGGCGATTTCCCGCTGGGCGTCCCGGAGGGAGAGGTTCACCCGGCCCTTCTCGTCGATGTCGGTGACCTTCACCCACACCATGTCGCCGATGTTCACCACATCCTCCACCCGGTTCACCCGGCGCTCGGAGAGCTTGGAGATGTGGACCATGCCGTCCTTCCCGGGGGCCAGTTCCACGAAGGCGCCGAAGTTCAGGATGCGCACCACCTTGCCGTAGTAGAGCATGCCCACCTCGGGGACGAAGACGATGGTGTCGATCATCTTCTTGGCCGCGTCGCAGCAGGCGGCGTTCTCGGCGGAGATATAGATGGTGCCGTCGTCCTCGATGTCGATCTTGGCGCCGGACTCGGCGGTGATCTTCTGGATCACCTTGCCGCCGGAGCCGATGACCTCCCGGATCTTGTCGGGGTCGATCTTCATGGTGAGCATCTTGGGGGCGTACTCGCTGACCTGGGGCCGGGGGGCGGGGATGCAGGGGAGCATGATCTCGTCCAGAATGGCCTTCCGGGCGTCGCCGGTGATGTCCAGGGCCTCCTTGATGATGGCGTGGGAGAGGCCGTCGTTCTTAATGTCCATCTGGATGGCGGTGATGCCGGCCTTGGTGCCGGCCACCTTGAAGTCCATCTCGCCGTGGAAGTCCTCCACGCCCTGGATGTCGATGAAGGTGGTGAAGGAGCCGTCGTCGTCCTGGATCAGGCCGCAGGAGATGCCGGCCACAGGGGCCTTGATGGGCACGCCGGCGTCCATCAGGGCCAGGGTGGAGCCGCAGATGGAGCCCTGGGAGGTGGAGCCGTTGGAGGAGACCACCTCAGAGACCACCCGGATGGCGTAGGGGAACTCCTCCACCGAGGGGATCACGGGGTCCAGGGCCCGCTCGGCCAGGGCGCCGTGGCCCTTTTCCCGGCGGTTGACGCTCCGGGCGCCCCGGGCCTCGCCCACGGAGTAGGCGGGGAAGTTGTAGTGGTGCATGTAGCGCTTCTCCTCTTCCTCCCAGATGGTGTCCAGCTTCTGGCAGGCGGAGAGGGTGTTCAGGGTGGCCACGGACAGCACCTGGGTCTGGCCCCGGGTGAAGAGGGCGGAGCCGTGGACCCGGGGCAGGACCCCTACCTCGGCGGCCAGGGGACGGATCTCGTTCTTCTGGCGCCCGTCCACCCGGTGGCCCTGGAGGAGCCAGGCCTTGACGATCTTCTTCTGGAACTTATAGGTGATCTCTTCCAGGTACTGGTCCATGTCGGGGTAGTCCTCCAGGAAGAGCTCGTGCCAATGGTCGATGAGGGCGTTCCACCGCTCCTCCCGGACGTTCTTATCGTCGGTGTCCATGGCGGCCTTGGCCTCGTCCATGGTGGCGGCCACGATCTTGTCGAAGAGCTCCTGGTCGAAGTCGGCGTGGTCGTAGGTCATCTTCTCCCGGCCGATCTCGGCCACGATGCCGTTAATGAAGTCCACCTGGGCGGCGATGGCCTCGTGGGCCTTCACGATGGCCTCGTACATGACGTCGTCGGGGATCTGGTCCGCCCCGGCCTCGATCATGACCACCTTCTCCTTGGAGGCGGCCACGGTGAGGTCCAGCTTGGAGGCGTGCTTCTGGGCCTGGTTGGGGTTCAGGACGATTTCGCCGTCCACATAGCCCACCTCCAGGCAGCCGATGGGGCCGCCCCAGGGGATGTTGGACACGGCCAGGCAGGCGGACACGCCCACCATGGCGGCGGCCTCGGGGGAGCAGTCCCGGTCCACGCTCATGACGGTGCAGGTGACCACCACGTCGTTGCGGAAGTCCCCAGGGAAGAGGGGGCGGATGGACCGGTCAATCACCCGGCTGGCCAGGACGGCGGGGAGGGAGGGCTGCCCCTCTCTCCGGAGGAAGGAGCCGGGGATGCGGCCCACGGCGTAGAGCTTCTCCTCAAAGTCCACGGACAGGGGGAAGAAGTCGATGCCGTCCCGGGGACGGGGGGAGGCGGTGACGGCCACCAGGACGGAGGTGTCCCCGTAGCGGACCATGGCAGAGGCGTTGGCCAGCTCGGCCACCTTGCCGAACTCCAGGGAGAAGGGGCGGCCGGCGATCTCGGTCCGGTAGATGTGGTTGTTAAATTGCTTATGGGTGATAATGGTTGACATAGGTGCAGACTCCTTTCATAGGCAATGGATTGGAAATGGGTGGGGAGAGCCTGCTGCCTGATTTAGCACTTGAAGGCGTGTCCGACCCTGGGGCAGGGGCGCCTCGGGCACAGCTTCAAACGCTAAACAAGGGCGGCGCTCTCCGGGAGAAGTGGGGGGGTGGGGCGAAAAGAGGGGCGGTGCGGTTTTGCCACACCGCCCCTTGCATTGACGGAAAAATACGGTACACTGCGCAGGTTCCGCGCTGGCCGTCACGCTACACCGGTTCGCGACGCGGCTCTAAGCCCTCCGACTCCGGCGAAACCCATCCGGGCCTGTGGGCCCTCCTTGGGCTTCCGCCTGCGCTCCGGTCTTAGCCCGCTGCTCACGACGGTTCCGCGCTGGATATTATTTTCTGATGCCCAGCTTGGCGATGATGGCACGATACCGCTCGATGTCCTTCTTGGCCAGGTAGTCCAGCATCTTGCGGCGCTTACCGACCATCTTCAGCAGGCCGCGGCGGCTGTGGTTGTCGTGGATGTGGACCTTCAGGTGCTCGGTGAGCTCCTGAATCCGGGCGGTGAGGATGGCGATCTGGACCTCGGGGGAGCCGGTGTCCGTGGGATGGGTGCGGTTGGCCTCGATGACGGCCGTCTTTTCGTCCTTACGAATCATGGGATAGTTCCACCTTTCTAAACGTTGCCTCTGACTGAGTGACGGGCGGGTGTGACCCTGGGTACAGGCGATGGTCCCGAGACTAAGTCAGGGTTGTCTGCGTGCTGTGTGCACGTATCCTGTAGTATACCACCGGCAAGGGGGAAAGTAAAGGAGAATTTTCCCCCAAAACCTCGGGGGACGGGGGGCGGTTTCTTGCCGGTTCCGCCGGAAGGGCGGGGTGGGACCCCGCCGCCCGTTGGGGTTCCCTGCCCCTTGCCCTTCCGCCCCATTCTGCTATAATGAAAGGCAGAGAGACCCCAAGAAGAGACCCTAGACACAGAAAGGAGAGCCCTATGAAGAAACGAATGCTTCGCCTGACCCTCACCCTCTGTCTCGCCCTGTCCCTGCTGACCGGGACCGCCTCTGCCGCCGCCACCCCCACCTTTGCCGATGTCCAAGAGGGGGACTGGTACGTGGAGGACGTGGCCTATGTCTACGAGCACGGCCTCATGGACGGCACCGCAGCCTACACATTCTCCCCCAACGGCAAAGCCACCCGGGCCATGGTGATCACCATCCTCTACCGCCTGGCGGGCCAGCCCGCTTCCAGCGGGGACAGCCCCTTCCAGGACGTCCGCCCCTCCGACTGGTTTTCCCCTGCGGTGGCGTGGGCAGTCACCCACGGCATTGCCAACGGCACCAGCGCGACGGCCTTCTCCCCCAACGCCATCATCACCCGGGAGCAGCTGGCCGCCTTCCTCTACCGCTACGCCGGCGCCCAAGGGTGGGACACCTCCGCCCGGGTCAACCTGAACCAGTTCCAGGACCAACGGCTCATCTCCTCTTATGCCCGGACCGCCCTGTCCTGGGCCTGCGGGGAGGACCTGCTCACCGGCAGCCTTGAGAATGGCAAAGTGTACCTCTCCCCCACCGTCATTGCGCCCCGCAACCAACTGGCCGCCGTGCTCCACCGGTTCTGCCAGCAGGTCGCCCCTACGCCGCCCCCCGCCACCGGCGACATCTTTGTGGTTGCCCCCGATGCCGAGGCCATCTTTGACCAGATGCCCAAGGACTTCGTCTTCACCTCGGGGGCAGGGGGATGGGCCACCCAGCTGACCATCCACCCCGACGGCATCTTTGACGGCACCTACTATGACAGCAACCTGGGAGACACCGGCCCAGGCTATCCCAACGGCACGGTGTACTACTGCGTGTTCAAGGGAAGCTGGAAAGACGTCACCCAGACCAACCCCTGGGAGTACCGCATGTACCTGGAGAGCCTCTCCTACACCGCCCCCTCGGGCGTGACCACCATCCAGAACGGCACCCGGTACATCGCCGCCGAAGTGCCTCCCTATGGGCTGAACAACCCCAAGGAGTTCCGCCTCTACCTCCCTGGCCGCCCCACCGGGGACCTGCCTGGGGCCTATCTGGACTGGGCCCGCATAGCCAGCGGTTGGACCACCCTTCCCTCCGTGCTGCCCACCTGGGGACTGTATAATGTAGGCGGCCAGCAAGGGTATGTGGAAGACCTCTGGTAACAGAGCGCGCCCTGGGCTCCCCCGTCTCCTCCGCCACCTACCGGAACAATCTGGCCACCCTGTTTGACCAGACCCGGGGGGAAGCCCTCTGGGAAACCCAGGGCCTCTCCTACTCGGAGATCCTGGTGCAGCTGGCCCAATAACCCCCCGATTTCCCCAGAAATCTGCACAAAATCCCAGCCTGCGGCTTTTCACAGGCTGGGATTTCTGGTATCATAGGGAACATATTTGGAACCCCAAAAGAAAGGAGCCTCTCCATGAAGAAACGTCTGCTCAGCCTGGCACTGGCCCTGTGCCTGGTCTGTTCCCTTCTCCCCGGCACCGCTCTGGCCGCGGGGGAAAACCCCTTCACCGACGTGCCCGCCAGCCATTGGGCCCACGACGACATCACCTACGTCTATGAGAATGACCTGATGAACGGCACCGACGGCAGCCTCTTCTCCCCTGAGAGCACCACCACCCGGGCCCAGGTGGTCACCGTCCTCTACCGCCTGGCCGGCCAGCCCGCCGCCGACTGGGAAAACCCCTTCTGGGACGTGCCCGCCTCGGCCTGGTTCCATGACGCGGTCACCTGGGCCTGGGAGAACGACATCACCGGCGGCGTCTCCTCCACCCACTTCGGGGCAGGCAATGCCGTCACCCGGGAGCAGCTGGCCACCTTCCTCTACCGCTACGCCCAGGACCAGGGGTACGACACCTCCGCCCGGGCAGACCTGTCCGGCTACAGCGACGCCGGGTTGGTGAGCTCCTACGCCACCGAGGCCCTGTCCTGGGCCAACGCCACAGGGCTCATCACCGGCACCACCGGCACCACCCTCAGCCCCCAGGGCTCCGCCACCCGGGCCCAGGTGGCCACCATCCTCAGCCGGTTCTGCCAGGACGTGATCCCCGGGGGGTATGTGAGCCCCGCCCACATGATCCGCAACCTGGAAGACTCCACCCTGTCCAAGAAGGACACCCTGGTGGCCATGGCCGAAGTCCTGCTGGACGACGGCTTTGCCCCCGCCTTTGTGGCCGGGATCCTGGGGAACATCATGGTGGAGGGGGACTGCGGCCGGTTTGAGAGTTCGGCCTACATCTCCAACCCCGACGCAGAGCCCGACTACCTGGTCTACATGGACGAGAACTACGACTACCGGGAGAAGTACTCCTACAAGCTCATCTATGAGGGCATCTCCCTCCAGGAGGTCTACAACATGATCCTGGAGCTGGGCCCCGAAGGGGCCAACGGCCGGGGGAGCTGCTTCGGCCTGGGCTGCCTGCAGTGGACCTCCTACGAGCGCATCAAGCGCCTGGTGGAGAACTACATCGAAGTGGCCGGCGACGCCGACACCATCACCCTGGCCCAGGTCCAGGAGGCGGAGGGCATGACCGTGAGCTATGAGCTCAACAACACCTACCGCTCCGTCTACACCACCTGGCAGAGTGAGAACGCCGACCAGAACACCACCGAGGCGGCCTTCGCCGCCGGGGTCATCGTCTGCGTGCGCTACGGGGTGCCCGTGGGGTACAACACCGAGGAGGTCCAGAACACCCGGGGTGCCCTGGCGGAGTCGGTGTACAATGTGATGATGGGAAACTCTTGAAATTTGGGACCCGCTGACGCTGGGCTCCCAAATTTGAACAGCAGCCGCTGCGCGCGCCCTGGCGGGCACACTGGCGGCTGAGCGGAATAAAACCCCTGGCAGAGCCAGGGGTTTTATCTTTGGATTGGGTTGCCCCCTTGGGGGCAGGGAAAGGGAACCGCTGGAAAAAACGTTGGCTTTATGGTATCCTATTTACAAACGACCCGTTCCGGGAGGGTATTGCTATGAAACCCATAGAACAGAAAACCGCCGCCAAACAGTTCGCCGCCTACTGGGCCACCCGAGGAGACGAAAAACAGGACACCCAGAGCTTCTGGCTGTCCCTGCTGCGAACCGTCTATGGCGTGGAGAACCCCGCCCAGTTCATCCAGTTCGAGGTTCCCGTCAAGCTGGACCACGTCAGCTACATCGACGGATTCATCCCCGCCACCCGGGTGCTCATCGAACAGAAGAGCGCAAACGTCGACCTGCGGCGGGGATCCCGGCAGTCAGACGGCTCGATGCTCACCCCCTACCAGCAGGCCCGCCGTTACGCCGCTTACCTGCCCCACAACCAGAACCCCCGGTGGATCGTGGTGTGCAACTTTCAGCAGTTCCAGATCCACGACATGAACCGCCCCAATGATGAGCCAGAAACCGTCCTCCTGGCCGACCTGGAAAAGGAATACCACCGTCTCCAGTTCCTGGTGGACACGGGAAGCACGTTGGTGAAAAAGGAGATGGAGGTCTCCCTCCAGGCCGGGGAGATCGTGGGGGTGCTGTACGACGCCCTGTTGAAGCAATACAAGGACCCAGAGAGCCCCGAAACCCTGAAAAGCCTCAACGCCCTCTGCGTCCGGCTGGTGTTCTGCCTGTACGCGGAGGACGCCGGCGTTTTCGGCGGTCACGGCATGTTCCAGCGGTACCTGCAAAACCACACCGGCGACGCCCGCCGGGCCCTCATCGACCTCTTCCGCGTCCTGGACACCCAGCCGGAGGACCGGGACCCCTACATCGACGAGGACCTGGCCGCCTTCCCCTACGTCAACGGCGGGCTGTTCGCCGACGAGGACGTGGTCATCCCCCGGCTGGATGAGACCATCGTGGACCTGATCCTCCACCGGGCCAGCGAGGACTTTGACTGGTCAGTGATCAGCCCCACCATCTTCGGCGCCGTCTTTGAGAGCACCCTGAACCAGGAGACCCGGCGCTCCGGTGGGATGCACTACACCTCCATCGAGAACATCCACAAGGTCATCGACCCCCTGTTCCTGGACGACCTCCGGGCCGAGCTGGACGCCATCAAGGCCATCCCCGTGGACAAGACCCGGAACAAGCAGCTGCGGCAGTTCCAGACCAAGCTGGCGGGGCTCACCTTCCTGGACCCCGCCTGCGGCTCGGGGAATTTTCTGACGGAGACCTACCTCTCCCTGCGGCGCCTGGAGAACGAGGTCATTGACGCCCTGCTGTATGGCCAGGTCATCCTGGGCCAGGTGACCGACCCCATCCGGGTCTCCATTGGCCAGTTCTACGGCATCGAGATCAACGACTTCGCCGTCACCGTGGCCAAGACCGCCCTGTGGATCGCCGAGAGCCAGATGATGCAGGAGACGGAAAAGCTGGTGCGCCATACCCTGGACTTCCTCCCCCTGCGGTCCTACGCCAACATCGTGGAGGGCAACGCCCTGCGGATGGATTGGGAAAGCGTGGTGCCAAAGAGCAGGCTGAACTATATCATGGGGAATCCGCCGTTTGTGGGTGCCCGTTTGATGGGCAGTGAACAGAAAGATGATGTAACGACAATCTTTGAGGGCTGGAAAAATGCGGGCAACCTGGATTACGTCTGCTGTTGGTACAAGAAAGCCGCTGATTTTATGGCGGGCACAATGATTCGCAGCGCATTGGTGTCTACCAATTCCGTGTCCCAGGGGGAAAGTGTCGCAAATTTGTGGAAGCCTCTCTTTGAAAGTGGCGTGCACATCGACTTTGCCCATCGGACCTTCCGTTGGGACAGCGAGGCCAAAATCAAGGCCCATGTTCACTGTGTTATCATAGGGTTCAGCATCGCCCCAAACGCCGCCCCTAAAGTGCTGTACACCAGCAACCGCAGCCAGATTGTCCATAATATCAATGGGTATCTGTTGGATGCAGAGAATGTGTTTGTGGAGAGCCGAAGCAAGCCCCTTTGTGATGTGCCGGAAATTGGGATTGGAAACAAACCCATTGATGGAGGAAATTATTTATTTACCAAAGAAGAAATGGAGGTTGATTGCATAATGAAGTTGGACACTTGAGAAAAGAAAATCCATAGTGATTTT
>OLPO01002897.1_pt1 | contig 10159 bp, 8 predicted proteins | sample 1672831 | NCBI WGS metagenome assembly OLPO01 (sample SAMEA3136728, study PRJEB25190) | human gut metagenome
AAGGGCTTTTTGCGGCCTGGACGCGGTGGCCACCCGGTCGGGATTTTACAGTAAAATGGAAAAGGCTGTCCTTGTTGATCGTCTGAAGAACCATTCGCGATATAAGACAATGTTCAAATTTGAAGATGATCATATTGTCATTGATTCGCAGAAGGCTGCTGCTGCATTCATAAAAATGGTAAACGATGATATTGTGCGTTCTGAATTAACAGGACAGGAATACGATAGTTCAGCAAAATCGCTTCTTGAACCAACTGAAGAGATTACTGGAGCATAGAGTATGGGGATACCTTACAAAATTCTTGCAGCGGAAGAAAAGAGCAGTAAAACACAGGAAGAGATCTTATTACCCCTGTTGGAAGGACGGGAAAAGGAGATTTCAAAGCATGAAACATCACAGACTGGATCCGTATCCGATACCAAAAGATAAAACACCGCTTTATACTAATGAACCTTAGCTGATCGACAAGTCGCTCTTAGAGCATCTACAGCACAGAGAACCGGAAGAACAACCGGATAATGTACGGATATATATTCCAATGGACCTGAACCAGAGGGCAATCTTACGGCGGCTTGACAGAGTGATTGAGCAGTATGGTGAAGCCACAGAAGAGAATGAAATGGAATTTGGCATGGATGTGGGGATGATTATTTCACAGTTGGAGATTTATGATCAAATGTGGTTTATCCGTCATATGCCGGAAGAAGGGGAACACAGTCAGGAAGCAAAGAAACTTGTCAGAGAGATAATAACCCGCTTGGAACAATACCCGATGGATGTGCAGAGTGCTTCCCATTTGAGGTAATTGATGAACTGAAGCAGGAGTATTATTGATATGTTACTTTCAACGGAGGTTCTTCCTTAAGAGAAATTGTGGAAAGGCTAACCGGCTCGGCGTATACTGAAAAGGAACCATGTGATCGGTTATTGGAAAAATATGTGTGTGAATTGAGGTGTTTGAGATGCCATTGACGAGAATTGAAGCCGAGAATTTTACGGTATTTGAGAATATTAGCATTCCCTTTAGTGAAGGCTTAAATATCCTGATTGGAGAGAACGGGTTGGGGAAAACGCACATTATGAAACTGGCGTATGCTGCCTGTAGAGCATCCAAGCATGATGTTTCTTTTCCTCAAAAAACAGCTATGCTTTTTCGACCGGATCAGTCCAGTATCGGACGTTTGGTTAACAGAAATAAGAATGGAAATTATAAGGCTTGCGTGTCAGTGGAATCAGACACTGCCAAAATAGGTATGTCATTTACGACAAGAACTCGTAAATGGGATGCAGATGTTACAACGGAAGACAGATGGATTCGTCAGATGTCGGATTTGACCAGTGTATTTATCCCGGCGAAGGAGATTCTTTCGAATTCCTGGAATTTGGATGCGGCTGTTAAGATGGGAAATGTGGAATTTGATGACACTTATCTGGACATCATTGCTGCTGCAAAAGTGGATATTTCAAGAGGCGTAGACTCTGCAGAAAAGAAAAAATATTTGAAAATTTTGCAGAAAATCAGTACAGGCAAGGTGACTGTTCAGGAAGACAGGTTCTATTTGAAACCAGGGACACAGGCAAAACTTGAGTTTAATCTGGTTGCGGAAGGCTTGAGAAAGATTGCCCTGTTATGGCAGTTGATTAAAAATGGTACTCTGGAAAAAGGAGCGGTATTGTTCTGGGATGAGCCTGAGGCCAATATTAATCCGAAGTATATTCCGGTAATTGCGGAATTATTGCTTATGTTGGAGAGCGAGGGTGTACAGATTTTCATAACCACACATGATTATTTCCTGTCAAAGTATATTGAGGTCAAACGAAATAAAAACAGCAAAGTTCAGTATATATCTTTATATAAAGACGCAAATGAGAAACGTGTGCAGTGTGAAAGCAGCGCAGAGTTTGAATTGTTAGAGCATAATGCGATACTGGATACTTTTCGGCAGCTTTACAGAGAAGAAATCGGAGTGGAGCTTGGATGATCATTAAAGAATCGGAAATGAACTTCGGGGATTTTGACGATGACTCCCTTTTTTATATCGAGAGATCAAATCTCTACCAGAAGCTGGGCCCGGGCTTCAAAACGGTTGAGTTTGTCATAAAAGATGCGAATCATGGCATTATTTTTCTGGAAGCAAAGAAAAGTTGCCCGAATAAGGCAAATTACAATAAATCTTCGGAAAGCAAGACAAAGTTTGAGGAGTATTATTCTTCTGTTACGGAAAAATTTATTACATCATTGCAGATATATCTGGCAGCTATTCTGGGAGTTCATGAGAATACCATGGAAATTGGTGAAAAACTCCGTATAAAAAATAATAGTTTGAAAGATATGGAGTTGAAATTCGTATTAGTGATCAAAGATGCAGCAGACGAGGAATGGCTTGCCGGTCCAAGACAAGAACTCAATTCAAGACTTCGCCAGATACAAAAAATCTGGAAGATCAAAGTGCTGGTTCTGAATGAATCACTTGCCCAAAAGTATCACCTTGTTTGCAGCGAACAGGCTGCAGGATGACGATTTTGGAACGACGGAAAAGTCACAATATGGATAACAAGTAAGCGGGGGTTGAACGCCTCCGCTTGCTTTGTACGCATAAAAGAACAATGTTGTTTTTCAACGGCATTGTTCCGAACTCTGTTAACATTGTTCTGTTGCTTGGGTATAAGGTACCTGTGATTTTATGCGTGGAGGTATCCCCTTATGACTGAAATGATCTCGGTAAGAGAGGTAGCAGTGCGCTGGAATATAACGGAGCGGAGAGTTGCGACGCTCTGCAAGAATGGGAGAATCGCCGGTGCGAAAAAGCAGGACAATCGTTGGCTGATTCCCACTGATACGCAGAAGCCGGCGGATCAGAGGCTCAAGACGTTGAATATGGATATGCTGCAACACTATAATACGGTACGGATACATAGTCATTGTGGTTACGAGTCTCCGGATCAATATGAGGCAGACTTTGGGAACGTTTGTCTCAGGAATCATAGAGACTGGTAGAATAAGGCAGAAAAGGTCACATTTAACTTGTCTAAAATCTTGACATAGGACCAATATTTAGAAGAGTAAAAAAGTACGGTGGCGGACAATTATGAAATATACAGCAGATACAAAGCCAGGAATGGCAGATCCATATTGGTATGAATGGTCTGTAGGTCAAAAATACATAGTAGATATGCTTAACCCTGATAGTCATATTCAAGCTGTTGAATTGCAAGCAGATGTGCAATTAGGTTTAGATGACGTGGTAATTACATATGATGATGGAAAGACTAGGTTTATTCAAATTAAGCATACAAGAGTGGCTAACACAATAACATTCGGAGATCTTGTTTCTGTTGATAGATCTAAGAAAGATAAAAAGTCACAATACTCGTTACTCAGAGAATTGGCTAGATCTTGGAATTTAGAAAAAGATCAGTACTCCAATTCAGAAGTGTTTATCTTTACGAATAGAAAGGCTGGGGAGAGGGCATCATCTGCTGGAAAAGAAGGTCGAATTAAAAGACCATCGCTTAGTGAGTTTATGACAGAGCTGAAAAAACAATTGGTGGAGGCTAAGCTATTTTCGGATCTGGTATTTCCTAAAAACGAAGAAGCCTGGAAAGAATGGTGTAGCCAACTTGAAGATATTGAAAAAGAACAAGACAAGCTGCTTTTTTTACAAAGTCTTCATATTGAAACAGAGCAGGAGAATTTAGAAGAATTAGGAAAGGCAATAGAGAATAAACTTCAAATATATTTCGGCGTGTCTGAAGAAATAGCCGGTGTCTTGTTAGGCAAACTGGACCATGCGTTGAGAGAATGGACGACATCAAAACGTGAAAGCTCAAAAATCACTGTAGAAAAAGTTTATACAGCATTATCTATTAAAGAAGAGCTGATTCATTATAATCACGATTTAATACCTGCGAACCCATTTTTTCAAAGTAGACAGAAATTAGTTGAACAAATCGAATCAGATTTATTATATGGTGAAGAAAGAGGCCTTTATGTATCAGGCGTACCTGGGACTGGAAAGACCAATTTAATTAGCAAATTATGTAGCCGAAAAGATAGAATAGTTGATATTCGTTATTATGCTTATGAACCAATTAATCCTGCGAAAGAATATTTACCAGCAGATGTTTCTGAAAGAGTGAAAAAAGATGTATTTTGGGATACTTTGCTGAATCAGCTAAGAGAATTGTTGAATGGCAATTTATATAAATATAGAGTCCCTGTGTCTAATAGTTGTCTAAAGTTAGAACAAAAGAGAGAAGAATTCTTTAGAATAGCGTCAACATTTGCAAGAGATAGAAATCGTGTATTTGTACTTGCTGTTGATGGGTTAGATCATGCAGCAAGAGCAGGTATAATAGAAGATACATTTCTGCCAACATTACCAAATCCAGAATATATTCCAAAAAATGTAAAAATTATTCTTGCGGGTCAACCAAAGGAGGATTACAGTAATTACCCTAACTGGTTGTATGAACAACCAAATCACATGATTAAGGAATATTCAATTCCAAGTATTCAACTAAATGACATTGAAGAACTAGTAAATGATAGATGCATTAATTATAATCCTTCCAACAAGAAAATGGTTACCAGCATTGTATATAAGTATGCAGGCGGGAATACATTGGCCGCTATATTTGCTGTGCACGAAGCTTTAAATTGCATGGATCCGACATCACTTGAAGATATACTTCGTTCAAGAAAACTAAGCGGCAATATTCAAGAGTATTATAGGACAATATGGGAAGATACAAAAAAGAAGATGCAAATTCCATTTGTAGATTATAAGATGGCTGGAATATTTGCATTCTTCAATGAACCTATTACTGGAGAGAAGCTTAGATCTATTTTTAAAGACGTCGGAATTAGCACTTCTTCATGGAATAATGTTCTGAAAGCATTAAGTCCGCTTTTATTAGAAAATAAAGGTACATATACCATTCTTCATAATGATGTACGCGTATATCTTTCTGGAATAATCGGAAGGGACCAAGAACATGTAAAAGAAGTATATTCGGTCCTGGCGGATTACTATCTTAATCAAAAAGAGAAAACTATAGGTTTTTATAGAGATGTTATTAGGTTCTTAGTATCAGCGGGAAGAATACAAGAGTTTTCAACAGTATATACTCCAGAATATGTTTTAAGCGCCTATGTTAATGGGATTGAATTATCTGAGCTATCGCACATTACGGACGATTTAATGCGTTTTGTTATTAACGAAGATTGTCTTGATTGGAACAAACTTTTATGTGTGACATTAGGATATTTGACTATTGAGCAGATACAAAAAACATCATATGAAATAGAGGATTCGTCTTTCCGACTAAGCATTAAAACGATAAGTGTACATCCATATGAATGCTATATTATATGCCCCGATAAGTGGAGCTCTAGAATACTAGTTGAATTGTTACAACTAGTCGATGATTTGTTTGAGAACGGTGAAGAAGATAGGGCAAAGACCTTATTTTTAAATTGGTTCAGGAATACCAAGTTTTCAGAAATACAAAATATCATAGATGATGAAAATGATGACTTTCAATCAGATGATAACAGAATCATTTCTGAATTGCTTGGCAAAGCTTGTGTTAATACTGAGTATTTTGAATTATTCGATGGCGCTTCACAACTTGAACAAGATGCTTTTTTGAATGATACTGTCGAAAATATTGAAAGAGAAATTATAATAAAACTCCATGGTCAGAAACTTGAAAGAGCATTAGATTCACTTGAGATGCTGCTAATAGATCCGCTTGTTTGTGGCATAAAAAAGTTACTCGAGCAAAATCGACATGAAGATTTAAAAATAGTTAAATCGGCGCTCCAAAAGCGAAGAATAACTAATCCTATTGGTAAATTGATATTAGTATTTTTAAAAATTATAACTGGGGCGGTTGACTGGGAAGATGATCAATCTGAAGCCATGTGGGATGAAATTAAATTCGCTAAAATGCCAGATGATTTGATAGAAAACTTAATGACCTATTATAGTATATACGCTGTCGTATCAGCATATATGCAAAAAAAGAGCAGGGCAGTGGTTGCCAAAGATATTACTGACCAATATATAGAGGCACATAAACATCAAAAACCGGAGTATTTTTTGCTGTATTTTAATGCAGTCACCTATTTGGGAAAGTGGCTTAAATCTCAGAATGACAAAAAAGATTTTTATGAGTCAAGAGAGGATCTTAAGCTTATTATAGAAAACCTATTTTGTAGAACTTGGAATCCAAACGAACGAGATTTTGAAACATTGTGTCTTCGCGCTTATATCTTAAAAGCTTTCATTTTACTTTCGGAAAAAGAAAACAATCAATTTCAAGAGTCTCTTAAAAATTCGTTCGAGAAAGTTTTCGACAAGAATCCTGTTAATCAATTGCTTGATCCTGGAATGTTATACTATAGAAAAAATCCAATAAGGATGCAGCTATGGATTGATGAATGGTTAGGTGTTAATGGTAAAGTTTGGTCTGAACCGATTGGTGATAGAAACAGTATTATCCAGAAATTTATTGAAGCTAAGGACAAGTATGATGAGAGCAAGGTGCTTGATCTTCGAGAGGCAGTAAATAAAGTACGATGGTCGGTTATTGGTTTCGCTTCTAACAAGGAGTATTGTGCCGATTATTTACTTAATTGGTACAACAATCTTGTGGATAGATTCCCAGAGTATATTTCAAAATATGGAACAATTGTCAAAGATGTTTCAGATAAAATCGGAGTACTAGGTGATAACAGGATAGAATATGTATTAAACAGTAAAATCTATTCAGACTGGGGAAGTGAAGGAAATATAAGTGTAAACAACGTATTGCAAGACAGGAGACTATTTAATCAATGTATTTTTCGAACATCTTATATTGTGGATATTTTAATCGGATATTTAAAGAGAGGAAAAAGTGAGAAGTCTCAGCTGCTTAGTCTTTGGGCAATAGGGATAGGATTACTAGATTGGCGAAATGAGGATGACTACGATGCAATCTCTTCTTTAAAAAGTGCAATTGAAAAATGTGCAAAAAGTAATGAGATTAATGACATCAAAAAGCAGTTGGAAAAACTTGGCCCTGCATACATTGACTTAACATCAGATCCGGTAAGATATATTGTTCCTAGTCGTTGGTGCGATGAGCAGAATAATGTTGGGGAAGAATTGGATATTGCAGAGGAGGTGCTGTCTACATATCTCTCAAATAATAAAGGCCATCAGCAACATGCCGATGTGTTGAGAGCAATAAAGACTCTTTATTCAGCTGGAAAATTAGATGATAAGCAGATTAGTCAGATATTATCGGTTGAGTTTAGTAAAAATGATTATGGCATTAATCACAATAGCATCCTTGAATTTATATTCGGCATTGCTGATTCAAACGATGTAGATGATTACATAAGGCTATATATTAGTACTGCGATGGATAGCAATAAATTTTATCCGGATCAAGATTTGACTGCAATTATTGGATGGAGACTTAAAAATAAAGACAGAGAATATAATGAAGAATGTTTGATGCAATTGGTACGAACATTTAGATGCTGGATCACAGCAGCAGGTCACATTAAAGAACCGGAACTTGGAAGAGGGTATGATTACTCACCATATGTTGATTTTGAAGCCGAGGATATAATTAAAAGTTTTTGCGATGTTCTATTGCTGATAACTATTTCTGAGGACGCCGATGCTGCGAGAGTTGCGTTAGGAGGAATAGCAGCACTTTTACGGGTCAATATAAATTATATTTCATCTATCGAAAAATATTGGAACAAGCTTCATTATAGAGCAAAAGAATGGGTTTTAATGGTATATGAATTTGTTTATGATTTATGTCCTGAGTATCAGGAAAAGATTGGTCAATGTCTTGTCCTTCATTCAAAAGATGATGATTTTAATGTGGCTCTGTACTCAAAATTACTCTGTGATAACATTAGGCCTACGATATTAAACAATTTCTGCGTGGAGAAGAAAGATTTTTTTTCGTCGATTCCTATGACGGGTAGAAAATTACTAATCAAGACACCTAGAACAAGTCCATGGATAAATAGTTATGAATGTGTTATGGAGCAAAAATCAATATTAGAAAAGCGTTTACAACTTGATTTAGAGGATATAGAAAGACGCACGGCAGACTATGCAGAAAGTATTTCATTTTCAGCGCATCTAATACCTATCTTCAGAACTAAATCAAGGGGATGCAAAGTTGTATGTGACAAAGTAAACCTTGCCTTCTTCCGTGTTCTTTATAGTGATTGGTATAAAGGAAGATGGGATGGCTGTGAGGCAGAAGTTGCAAGGGCAATTTTATCAGCATCTGAGCCATATACGCTATTGTTATCGCCTTACAGATGGAACTGGAACAAAGGAAAACTATATGATAATCCAAATGAATTGATGTCATTAACAGAGAAGGAACGGAACAATAGAATAAGCGAAATTCTAAATACAGGAGTAAATTCCGATGAATTAATAATAGCAGGTGCATTTGAGGATTACACATATAATAGTCGAGTTTTTGGTTATTTGCTTGGATATTTGGATGTGCCAGGAATGAACGAACGTTACGCGCTTTCAGTAGTTGAAAGGAATGCCAGATTGTTCTTGGAAAAGAGAAAGGATTATGTAGAATCTCATACTCTCAATATCACAATGCATCAAAATGGCATTGAGAGCTTTAAGCAGAGTAATATCATGTGCGGATTTAGTTACTTATTTCTTTCTATATTGGGCTGGATGACTAAATTAAGTGCAGATGGGTTGATTTTAGTTGATAAAAACAATAAAGCTGTCGGCAGATTAGAGTGCTTCTATGGGTTAAGGTTAGATGTGGGAAATAGGTATCCTGCAAATCAACCTTATGTGCAGAGATGGATTGTATCAAAAGAATCATTTCAAAAAGCACTCGAAGATATTGAATGCCCATATCGAGTTAAAACGGCGATTGGTTCGGTTATTACAGGGCCTGAAGCATAATCGTGACTGTAGAGATTCCTGACCATGGAATCTCTCAAAATGACCTCGGTGTCATTATATACAAGGGAATCGGAGAAGTGGTAACATCCCATCTTTGACAGTAGTCTGCCGTTGACGAAAAATCTGCGACGTTTTCCACACCAAGGTACATGATTTGGCGTTTACGAATAAACTACAGGAGGTCACATAACATATGGAAATAGACCAACCTATGTGTGGAAGCAGAGAATTAGAATTTTCCATCTTCTGTATTGAAAATGTTGCATCAAAGGCTTCATGTAGACGCACAGAAAGTATATGCGGCGCTGACCAAGCAGACAGATATTTTGCAAGAATATATTATCCCGGAGTATGAGGTGCTGCACACGCAGAGTAAGGATTACATTGTGGATGATATTATCGATGTTATGAGGGAAAGAGATGCAAAACTATGAATGCAAATCCGATTCTCTTACAGAAAAAATATGCACGTGTGGTGGAACTTTATGCAAAAGAGAATGGCATCTCGTTGGAGGAAGCCTGGACGTTTTTACCGTTCCGAGCTGTATAAACTCATGAGCGAAGGAGTATCAGGCATGCATTGTATGAGTGACGAATATCTTGTCCGGAAGCTGGAAGAAGAAAGCAAGAATACAGAATAGTCTGCTTTTGCGATCAGGCGGAATAGCCTTCATAACGCATCACAGAGTCACTCTTCCGCGAAGCCATTCCGCCGCCACAGAAAGAAGCCTCCCCGTTGCGAAAACGCACCACAGAGCCGCCTCGCTGCAGAAAGGAACCCGGAAGCCATATGAAGATCCTGATCCTGGGAGGCGGTTTCCAACAGCTTCCGGCAATACGAAAAGCGCATGAGCTGGGGCTTACCGTTCTTCTGGCTGATTACCTTCCGGATGCACCGGGGCGAAGAGAAGCGGATCAAAGCTTCCTGATCAGCACGAGGGAAAGGGACAAAATTCTGGGGCTTGCGAGGAAGGAAGACGTGGACGGTATTCTTGCGTTCGCGTCGGATCCTGCGGAAGAGACGGCGGCCTATGTGGCAGAGAAAATGTGCCTTCCCGGCGGAATGTATGCAGCTGCCGGAATTCTCGGGAACAAGAGAAAATTCCGGGAGTTTCTGGCGATGCACAGGATTCCTGCACCCAGGCATTTTCCAATGAACTATCCGGAGAGCGACCTTCCCTACCCGGTC
>OLPO01002909.1_pt1 | contig 10135 bp, 12 predicted proteins | sample 1672831 | NCBI WGS metagenome assembly OLPO01 (sample SAMEA3136728, study PRJEB25190) | human gut metagenome
TATTTATATACATAATTATAACTATGTTTATACTTATATTTATATTATATTTATATTATATTTATATATATATTTATAATTATATTTATATATATATTTATATACATGTTTATATTTATATTTATATACATATTTATATATATTTATATACATGTTTATATTTATAATTATATTTATATTTATAATTATAATTATGTTTATATTTATATTTATAACTATGTTTATATTTATGTTTATAACTATGTTTATATTTATGTTTATACATATAAATATACTTGTCTTTATGATTATATTTATGTTATAATGACATGCATAAAGATGAGTATAAACCTACACATCTTTATGTATCAAAATATATTTATTTTTATATGTATATTTTTGGACAAATTTAAAAAAGTGAATATTATGTATGTGTAAGAAACAATATGTGCCCGTGACCGGGTACCATGACAAAATGAATGATAAAGGAGACATATTGTTATGGCTAAAGTAATTAGTTTAAGTTCCGCAAAGGGCGGAGTTGGAAAAAGCAGCTGTACAGTAGAGCTTGCATCTGCTATCAAAGATATTTCAGGTAAAAAGGTTCTTGTAGTTGATCTTGATGAGAACTGTTCATTATCAAAGAATGTTGGTGCTGACCTGACAACAGGTAAAACCATTTATGAGGTTCTTAAAGGAATATGCACGCCGGATGAAGCAGTTCAGCATAATGAGTTATTTGACATCATGGTAGGTTCAAAATCATTATCACTCGCTGCGATTGATTTCTGTAAGAGAGATGACATTTACCTTATGGCAGATTTAGTTGACATCATGGTTAATGATTATCATTATGACTATATCTTTATTGACAATGCACCTTCAAGATCAGTTCTTCTTAACATGACTTATGTTGCAGCTGATTACATCATAATTCCGACATTATCGGACGACAGTTCAATGGATATGATTGAAGAGACTGAGGATGATATTGCAAAGCTTGTTAACGGACGTAATCATGAGAGTCACGCACAGGTAATCGGCTACATCCTTAACAGCTACAAGAGATCAGTAATGTATGACATTGCAATGGAAAAGCTTGAAGCTCATGCAGCTAACAGAGAAGATGAGATTAAACCGTTTGTAGCATACATTAAGGAAATGATTAAGATGTCCGAAGTTAAGACACTGCATACATCGGTATACAATCTTGGCAAATCGTCACCAATATCAAGAAGTTTTTACGACATCGCACAGAAAGTATTAGAAAGAGAGGACATGTAATATGGCAAGAGTAAATGCGTTGAGGGCAAAAAGCGCAGAAAACGAGAAAGCAAAAGAAGCAGCAAAGCAGGCAGTATCGTCTCAGGAAACATTGGTTGACGCCGTTATAGCCAAAGCCGATGAAGATGATAAAGTGGTTGAAGAAGTTAAGGAAGTTAAGGATGACACAGTTCAACCTGAAGCAGTAGCTGTTGAACCGGAACCTGTTGATGCTAAACAGGATGCAGTCCTTTCTATTTTCGCCAGTGCAGCAAAGAACGGGAAGAGAACTATTCATAAGAATTTTCTTCTTTCCGACAAAGCCGCTTCAAATCTTGAGCGTGCTTACACAACGCTTGGATACAAGTCAGCAAATGACTTTATGAACACAATTCTCGAAGATCTTTCGGTTAATAATTCATAAGTAAGAAGAGAGCAGTTTAACTGCTCTCTTTTTTTATGTATATTTCTATATATAAATACATATCATAAATCATATACTTTCATATATATCATATTAATCAAATTTCATAATAGAGAAATCATAATTCCCTAATCCCTTGAAAATACTGGCTTTGTGGTACATTCGGCAGTGATGCTTTTGTATGAACTGGGCATAAGTTTGTCTGTAAATAAATCAATCCGGCAGTAAATAACTAATCAAGAATATAAAGCATTATTAAAAGCTTATATTAACTAAAAGTGTGCCAGTGTGGATAATATGCTGATAACATAAAAGGTGAAAATAGGCGTATATAGGCATCATAAAACACAAAAACTCTGTTTTACGGCATCAAAATAAGCCTGTCTTACTGGCAGGTACATTTGCTTTATATTAAATTAAGAATAAATCATTGGGATGACGTTATGATTCTGTTATCATAATGCTCCTGTGAAAGCACGCGAACAAGACCACCAATGTTTGACACTCTTGCACCTGAATAGTTTTCAAACAAACTTTCAATGCCGCAGAGAATATCATTTACAGGCAGTCTTAATGAAATTTTTGATATGTCGTTTATATTCTTATCTGAAAAGAGGAGAGCAGTAGCAGCATGTTTTTTCTGCGACAGCATCTTTTTGACCAGTTTTTTAACTTTCTGTTCACAGTCTGTAACAATGCCATTCTTTACCTTAACCGGATCATAATTGTCTTTAGCTTTAATCATACAGAATTTCTCATCTGCCGTGAATTTAATATTAAACATATTAAGGGTAAGGTCTGTTACCAAAAGATTCTTAATATCTTTTATATGTACATAAGATGGGAAGAAATGCTTCATATCTGAAAAACTGATATGTTCAAGTCTTCCGTTATTAATACCCGGGCAGCACTGCATGAGTCCCCTGAGCTGGATGCGTAGTTCGTTAATGGATGATACTTTGATTAATTCCTTAAAGGCATCAAGTGTTACATTAAAATATCCTTTAAATCCATCAGATGCAGTCTTTCCTTTTTCAAAATAACCGTTAATGCATATAACGTATACTCCGGCCTCATCCTTAATATACTGTATGTATCCATGCCTCAGCAGGTTCCTTAAGTTAAGTCTTATTGTCTTTGCAGGCAGTGACAGAAAATCTGAAGCAGGCTTTATAGCAAGTTTAACTCTGCCTGAAGCATCAGGATTGATAAAATGTAGGTAAATGTACAAAAGTATCGCGTTTTTATTGAGATATGGTCTTTTCCCGAAATAATCACGTTCGTTTATGTAATTAGGCACAAGAATGTCAGGACTTGTCTGGCTTTCAACCATTTCTTTATAGCTTGGAGCTACTTTAACAGCAGCCATAAGTTCTGCTATATTAATCTGCGCCATTTTCGCATAAAGATATTCTACGGTAAGACTTTTAATTCTTTCTTCCGGATTAATGGACATTTGCTTTCTCCTCCTTTCTTTGATATTTTCACAGAATTAATAATAGCCAAAGATACAGAAATTGTAAATTAGCCTAAAATGTACTCATTTTGATATTTTGGGAATAAAACAGCTTCATGTTATGCCATTTTGGACAAAATCAGCTTCAAAAATAGTAGGTTACGACTAAACGCGTAGCACAAATTCTTTTTTGTCCATTTTCTGCTTCATCTGAAAAATACAGGATAAAATCAGTTTCATATATGTCATTTCCCTCCATTTTCTGCTTCAAAATATGCCATTTTGGACGAAATCAGCTTCAAAAATAATGATTTTGGAAAAATACTGCATCATCCGTATTATTTTTTGACTGTATGTGCTTCATATTGTCGGATTTTGGAATAAATCATACTCATTTTTAACAAATCACGTAAAAACTATGTTTATATCAATAAATCACGTAAAAATCATCTTCATGCTGACAAATCACGTAAATACTGTCCTTATTTCTATAAAACACGTAAAAACCATACTCATGCTGATAAAACACGTAAAAATAGTACTCATTTCAATAAATCACGTAAAAGTTATACTCATAAATTCCAATTCACGTCAAAACTGTATTCAATTAATAGAAATCACGTAAAAATCATCTTCATTGCTACGATTTGTGCCAAAAACAGTTTCATATAGATTAAATCACGTAAAAAACATATTCATGTTAACAAATCACGTAAAAACTATACTCATTTAATATGAAACACGTAAAAAACGTATTCATCCTGTCGATTTTGGACTAAATCTGCTTCATAAATAGCAAAACACGTAAAAATATGCTTCAATTTGTCGATTTTGGACTAAAACGTACTCATTATTTGGCTATTAAACTTTCCACAAATATGCTACAATAGAAAGCAGTAAAGGAGACTGCTATGATTACTTTTTCCCATGTGTTTATTGAAGAATTATTGAAAAATATAAATCCTGCGCTCATACAGTATTATTCTGAACATGAAGGACAATCTAAGTTCTTTTCCCAGAGTCTGCATGAAATTGTCCAGAATCTCGTTCAGAGTGAATTGAGTGGTTCCGCTGAAAAAGAAGAGCTTAAGCTTGTGTATGCAAGAAAAATGAAACTAAGGCTCCAGAAGAAAACGCGTTATTTAAAGAAATGTTCTGACATGATAGATACAAAAGAGTATTTAAGTGACAGCGACAAGTATTTCTTAAGAGCTACCTTAATACAATATAATATGACGCCGGAGGACAAAAGGGACTTAATTTTTGAAGGAAAGTCCATTCAGGACAAGGAGCAGGAGAAGTTTCTCGAGATTAAGACATGGGCAGATAATTCTGATACTTTAATGATTGATTATCCGGGTGAGGAAAAATTGACATCGTCTACAATAATCGGCAATTATAAGAGCGACCTTATAATAGACATCTGCTACATAATCAAACAGCTTTATGATTTTGACTTAAACAGGGCAACTTATGCTGTCATGGAAGATTTTAAAAATCAGCCTCTTTTCGCAGCCCAGCCGGGAAGAATTTCTGTCAGCAATCTTAATCTTGAAGGGAATCCAAAGGAACTGATTATATACAAGTCAGAAGACCACAATAAAAAGCTGGTTGTAACACTTCCTGACAAAGCAATTAATGAAGCTGGAGAATTCCAGATACTTGACCAGACTGATAATATGATATTGTCGTATCTTTTAAGCAGATGGGATAATAAATCACCGTCAATGAACGTATACAGCATTAAAATAATTGATGTTTTAAAATACATCAAGCCAAAAAGAAAGAAATTTGGAACTTCGGATTATGACTCTGTTGCTGCACGCATTGCGAGAATGTATGAAATTGGCATAAAAGGAATCGACAAAAAATCCGTTACTGAAGGAATGCATATAATATCAAGTTTCAGATATGATAAATCAACACGTATTATTACATATGCATTTGATCCATTTTACATGGACAAGTTCCATAATCTGCGTATTAGAAAAATGTCATCAAAACCTTTAAGTGAACTTACAAACGATGCTGCGAAAATCCTGTATTCGTCTTTTATGGAACAGAGACACAATGCTTACAAGCGTTTCAGTGAAAGAGGAGAGAACCCTGACGAATATATTATTGCCCTTGAATATAATTATCTTTTGTATTGGTGTAACTTTGGAGAGCTGAATAAGAAACGTAGCTATCATGAAGATATAATAGAAGCTTTGGATGATTTCAAACAACACAATGTTATGGTAAAAGATTACGTATATTTACCAACACGTAAAATATATAAGATAACATTCTTCCCATTGTCTGATGATGAAATCAAGGATTTTGATTACTATTACAACGTCAAGGCTTCTGTAGACGAAACTCTTGATGAAGAAGCTCAGTTAAACCTGTTTATTCCAACAATAGAAGAGTGAAAAAGAAGAGGCTGCATTAATCTGCAGCCTCTGTTTTAATTCGTCTTATGATTTTCAAATTGTACATTTTAACAGCCTGTTCCTTGTGCAGCTTACATGTCTGTCTGTTCTTACATTTTGTACACTGGCCGCATTTCTTGATAAGGGCTTTTTTGTCACCTTTCAAACTCTTATAATAAAAATCATCAGGATTATATTTTATCATAATTTCATCACCAAGGTTATCTTCAAAAAGCTTTATTACATGATAATGTGTCGTAAGATATAAATCCTGCCCTTTCTTTATGACAATTTTTCTTACTCCTTCGAGCAGATCCTCATCAAGAGCCTCTATTGCACATTTTGTTTCAGGCAGATATTTAACATTTGCCCGCTGGTTCATATAATTTTTGCCAAGTTTCCTTATAATAATAGTATCACTCTTATAAGTTCTTGAGTATGTATACTTAACCATTTCGCTAAATGCCACAATAATGCCAAGGATAAGTGCAAATCTTATTACCATTCCCTTATCCGTCTGGGGCAGGACCACAAATAGTATCATCATGCCCACTATTTCGATAAACAGTCCCACCGACAACATGTCCCCGTTATATGTGTAATGATTCAGCATCTGTTTGAAGCTGTTTTTGGATTTCTTTTCCACGTTACATAACCCCCAGTCCTACAAAACTTGTAACAATCATTGCTGCAACAAGTATCAGACATACTACTGATGCAATTGTTCTGTTTCTTTTTTGCATAATGTTTTCCTCCTAAAAGTGGGAGAGCAGCAATGCTCTCCATCAATCATCTGTAAATTCAACAAGTTCCTTAATTAAATTATTAAACTCAATCTTCAGCTCACTTGCTGGAACCGCATCCTTGTTTGAAAAAATATGGTCATCAGGATAATCTCTTGACAGATAATACATTGCCATAAGTACCGCCTTGTCAGGATAGTCTTTTGCAATTTTTGTCTGGATAATCTCAAGGTCATGCTCTGTTAAGCCCTTGTTGTTATCTATAATATTTGGAAGTTCATCCATTTTCTCACAGATTTCCTCAAATTTGTCGTAGCTCATCTTAATCATTGTTTATGCCTCCTTTTTGCTGTTAATAGTGTTATCAGTATGAGCATTCCAATTACGCCGTATACGCCGCACATTCCGACAGTGGGAATGAACTGTGTAAGTTCACCGGATGTATTAAAAAACGCATGCATCGCGACCGGAACCGCAATATTGTCTGTTTTTATATAGAAATAAGCAAATAAGCCGCCCATAATTACTGCCGGTACTGCCTGTGCAATATTTCCATGAGCTATTGCAAATAACACTGCTGACGTGATTATGCAAAAGACAGTACTGCCTGATTTAAAATGCTTGAAAATCTTCACAACTGCATATCTGAAAGTCAGTTCCTCAGCAAGCGGTGATAAAAAACACAGCATGAATGCGGTTATATTTATTTTTGATGCCAGTTCTGTAAGACGTCTTGCATCCTCACCCCATGTCTGCGGAATTGCTGCGGACCAAAAGCAGTTGAACACCCATAACAGCATTGTCACTGCCGTAAACGTAAGAATTGTTTTATTGTTCACCGGATTAAACAATTCTGTCTTTTTCTTTCTGTTTGCAAGCCAAATTACAAACACTGCCATGACATCAGTCATGAATACGCCAAAGAATGACGCCATCAGTGAAAATACTGCTGATTTGTCAGTGTTTTTAAGTGCATCAGCTATGGCAGCTGGATATTTGAGTGTACATACTGTCGTAAAAATAAGGCCGAATACAATCTGTGTTATTACAAATCCAAGGGTCACACTGCAGGATAAAACAACTGCAAGCGCTGTGCCCTTTATGTTTTTCTTCTGTTTCATAAGGCTCTCCTTACCTACTATTTAAAAAGTTCCTCTTTAATAAAAATGGGTTCTGATAAATAAACGGTAATAAATTAACCGTTTAGCAATTTGAAAGAACCAAATTACTCTTGACCAGTAATCAATTGACGGGCATAAATACCCACGTTTATATAATCTTCAAAAATCTGATTTTGTCCGTATTCGATAAAGAAACACTCTTTTGCTGGACAAACCGTAAAAATGGAATATTATAAAGAAAACAAATCAAAAAGGAGAGTATTAACATGAAAATAATCAGAAAATCATTACTTGCATTACTGCTTGGTTTATCACTTACTGCATGTGGAATCAGCAGAAATAAAATCATAAATACAGAGTTCACAAGGGCTACAGAAGCAGAAAGTCAGGTCAGTCAGTTTGTAAGCGGAACTCCGTCAGAAACAGCATCATTTGACTATTCAATGGTGCCCGAATATACCGGAAGCGCATCTGTTGCAATAAATAACAACGTTCCATTTTTCAATGCTGATGAAAAAGCTGCCGGGACGTCATCATTTGAGACATATTCAGAACTTGATGATTTGAGGCGATGCGGTACTGCCTATGCATGTATTGGCAAAGACATCATGCCAACAGAAGAGCGCGGACAGATAGGTATGGTTAAGCCTACCGGCTGGCATACTGTTAAGTACGACTGTGTTGACGGTAAATATCTTTACAACAGATGTCATTTAATTGCATATTGTCTTGCGGGAGAAAATGCTAACGAGAAAAATCTCATAACCGGCACAAGATACCTTAATATAGAAGGAATGCTTCCATATGAAACACTGACAGCAAAATACATGGACAATAATCCTGACAATCATGTGCTGTACAGGGTAACACCTGTATTTATTGGCAATGAACTTGTTGCAAGAGGCGTACTTATGGAAGGATATTCTGTGGAAGATGATGGTGCAGGAGTTAATTTCTGTGTATTCTGTTATAATGTCCAGCCTGATGTAAAGATTAATTATGCTGACGGAGAGTCAAGTCAGAATAGTTCTACAAACAAAGGTGCAGGATTTACTGGTTACGAAAACGGAAGATCTGGTTTTAGTGGTTATACAAATGAAGGTTCCACTGAAACTGACAGCAGCATTAATTCATATGTAATTAACACGTCATCTAAAAAATTCCATAAGGCTGACTGCAAGAACGCTGATAAAATATCTGATAAGAACAAAGAGATTGTAAACGAATCGCGTGACGAACTTATTAGTGACGAATATGAACCGTCAAAGTGCTGTAATCCATAATAGCTATAAGGAGACTGGAAACGGTCTCTTTTTTAATGCAAAAAAAACAGCCATGGCAAAATTGCCATAGCTGAAAAAGTGAATTACTTTTTATTTTGCGCTGTAATTAAGGTTTACAGCAAGGTTGAACACGCCACTGTATGATCCAGCGTGAAGCTCTGGGTAAGTGATATCGCCCTTGGCATATACATAATTACCAGAACCTGCTGTTGCAAGATCAGTGCATGACCAGCTTGTCTTATTCTGCTGAATAGTAGCTTTTACTGCAGCTCTGTCTGCATCTTTTACATCCTTAAGTTCGAATGAAGCGGCTGGTGTAACTGTTACAGTCTGTTTTGTTGTAATGTCACCCTTTACACCTACATGATAAGCACTCTTTGTTGCATTTCCAATAAGCACCTGTGGTACCTTGAGCTGTACGCTGCTTGACTTTGTTGCATATACAGAAACGTTCTGTGACTTTGTCTCTGTAGGATTTGAAGCTGTTGCGCCTCCTAATACCTGATCCGTTTCCTTTCCTACCTGATTCTGTGATGCATCAGAGCCTGCAGTGAATGTCTCATTGTGAGTTCCTGATACTGTTGATGCTGTTGAATTGTTAAAGCTTGTAGGATCTGCAGCAAATACAGGTGCTGCTGTGCCTGTTAGTGTTGCGGCTGCAATAAGCGCAAATACCGCACCTTTCATGTTTTTCTTAAACATTATTTTATACCTTCCTTTCTGCGTGCAAAAATGATAAGTTTAACTTTTTATATATGGATTTTGCAAAAATACAGCAATTACTGTATTTCCAATGCAACATTCATATCTGTTCCTACATCCTGCAATCCTGTGTCCTGATGGTACACATTTGCAGTGACTACTATATTATGCTTTCCGGCTGATAAGTATTTTGACGGGTTCCAGTCAATTACTTCACCGGGCTTTACCTCATCAGATACATAAAGTTCTTTATCTCCTTCTTTTATGATAAATTGAAGATTTACTCCTGTAGTTTCGTTTTCAATATTATTGCGAAGTGGAATAGTATCAGACGCGCCAACCTTTAAATATTCTCCTTCATATGCAATAGCATCAATAACTGTATATACCTCTGTGGTTGCGTCTGATTCAGTGTCACCATCATCTTTGTGAGCTTTATCATCTGTTGTCGGATCCTTTTTGGTGTCTCCTCCTGTAATAGTTGCAATTCCATCCTGCTGTATTATTGAATGGATCATAATTCCGCCTCCAATAGCTGCGCCGGCAATACATAAACCTGCAACAATTGCTGCCGGTGACGAATATATCATGCCATGTGTCAGCATAATAAGCCATCCAGTTCACTTGATGTGTGATTAACATTAAAAGGCTTACGAATAATAACACCTGCTGGTTGCAGGACGGCGACGGTGCTCTTGCGGGAAATAAGCATAATGCGAGAGTTAAATGTGAAAATATGCAGCTTGACTG
>OLPO01002912.1_pt1 | contig 10130 bp, 7 predicted proteins | sample 1672831 | NCBI WGS metagenome assembly OLPO01 (sample SAMEA3136728, study PRJEB25190) | human gut metagenome
CCGGGACCGGGCGGGAACCCACCCCGCAGGTTCTAACCTGCGGCGGTCCTAACGGAACCACCTGCCGACAACAACCAGCGGGACACTCACACCTGGATCTGCTGAAAAATGTCCGTGAAGCTGTGCCCTCGCACCACGATGCCCGCCCGGGCATCGAAGACCAGGGGGGCGGTGTTCACCAGCACCAGCTTGTGGCCCTGGTAAGCCTGCATCAGGTTGGGCACCGGAAACTCCCGGAGGGCGGAACCGTCGATCACCAGCACGTCGGACTGGCGGACGATCTCCAGGGCCTGGGCCAGCAGGTCCAGGTCATAGGGCTCCTCCTTGAGGACAATGGCCGGGCGGACATAGTCCCCGCACATGTCTACGTTGCAGTAGGGGATGTGGGTGGGGCTGTCGGTGATGTAGAAGAAGTCCAGAAACTTCTCGCACTTACCGCACCAGCTACGCATCACGGAACCCTGGAGTTCCAGGACGTGTTTGCTCCCTGCCTCCTGGTGGATGCCGTCGATGTTCACTGTGAGGATGGCTTTCAACTTGCCCGCCTCTTCCAGCCGGGCCAGGGCCTCGTGGGCGGGGCTGGGCTGGGCGGAGAGGACGTAGGGCAGGATGCGTTCCCGGTAGTACCGGTAAAAGTAGAAGGGGTTGCGCTGGAGGAAGGTAAAGCAAAGAATTTCGTCCGGGGGGTATTTGTACCGCTCCAGGTACCCCTCGTCCATGGCGCGGTAGTCGGGAAACCCCGCCTCGGCGGAGAAATCCTTGCCCGTGATAAAGACGATGTTATCGCTCTCGCGGATCCACTTTTCCAGGATATTTAGCTCAATGTCCAAAGGGGAACCCTCCTTCCCGGGGCCTCAGTCCACGGTGATTTGGGAGAAAACCTCTCCGATGGGGGCGTGGATGGCCAGGTCCGCCCGGCTGTCCATGCCGGTGGCGGACTTGTTGATGAGCACCAGCTTGTGCCCGTTGTAGTAGTTGATGAGCCCTGCGGCAGGGTAGACCACCAGGGAGGTTCCCCCGATGATGAGCATGTCCGCCTGCTGGATGGCGTGGATGGCTCCGGAGAGCACATCGGCGTCCAGCCCCTCCTCGTAGAGGACCACGTCAGGGCGGACGATGCCGCCGCAGACCGGGCAGCGGGGCACGCCGGTGGTGTCCCACAGAAAGTCCACGGGGTACTTTGTCTTGCACTTCATGCAGTAGTTGCGCAGGGTGGAGCCGTGGAGCTCGTAGACGGTCTGGCTGCCGGCGGCCTGGTGGAGGCCGTCGATGTTCTGGGTGACCACGGCGGTGAGCTTGCCCGCCTGCTCCAGCTCCGCCAGCTTCAAGTGGGCGGGGTTGGGCTTGGCCCCCCGGATGAGCATCTTCTCCCGGTAAAACCGGTAGAACTCCTCCGGGTTCTGGGCAAAGAAGGAGTGGCTGAGGATGGTCTCCGGGGGATAGGCGTAGGACTGGTTGTACAGCCCATCCACGCTGCGGAAATCGGGGATGCCGGATTCCGTGCTGACGCCGGCGCCGCCGAAAAAGACGATGCGCTGGCTCTCATCGATCCATTGCTGTAAGGTTTTGATGTTCTGATCCATGGTAACCTCCTTGCGCCCTGGGGCGCGGCTTCAAGGTGAACTGGGTTCAGCGCCGGTCTCTGGGCCGGCGGGGTTGGGAGTTGTGGTTTTGGGAGGGGGGACGGCGGTAGTCGTTGGGGTCCTGGCCGGCCTGGCGGGCCCGGCGCTCCCACTCCTCCCGGCGGCGGCGTTCCCGGTCGGCCTGCTCCCAGCGGCGGCGCTCCTGGCGCTGGCGTTCCTCCTGCTCTTGGCGGCGGCGACGGGCCTCGGCCTCCTGCCGGCGGCGGCGCTCCTGGGCCTCTTGGCGGCGGCGTTCCTCCTCCCGGCGGCGGCGTGCTTCCTCCCGCTGGCGGCGTTCCTGCTCCATCTGGCGTTGGCGCTGGGCCCGTTCCTGTTCCAGTTGGCGCTGGCGCTCCTCCCGTTCCCGCTGGCGCTGGGCCCGCTCCTGGGCCAGCCGTTCCTCCCGCTCCTTCTGGCGGGCCTGGCGCTCGGCTTGGAGCTGGCGGTGCCGCTCCTCCCGCTGCAGGCGCTCCTGCTCCCGTTTGATCTGCCGCTCCTGGGCCTCCTGGGCCCGCTGGGCTTGGCGCTCCTGCTGTTGCTGCTGGCGCAGGAGGAGTTCCTCCTTGCGCTTTTGCTCCCGGGCGGCCTTTTCCTGCTGGGCCAGGGCTTCATCCTGCTGCCGGGCCTCGGCCTCCCGCTGGCGGAAGGCCATCTTCTCCTCCAGTTTGGCCTGGCGGCGGGCTTTGCGCTCCTCCTTGGTGCGCTCCCGATACCGGCGGAGGAAGCCGATGCCCAGGAGAACCAGGGCCGCCAGCAGCAGCAGACGGACGAAGATGTTCCCCAACACGGTGTTCACACTGGTGACAAAGGCCATGAAGGGGGAGAAGGACACGTCGCTTACCGCCACCATATCGATGGTGCCATACTCCTGCCCGGCATAGATCACCGTGACGGTGCCCAGGATGTCCCCCGCCGAGATGGGGGCGGAAGCCACCTCGCTGTTCAAGCGGAGGCGGAGCTCCAGCCGGGTGTCGTCATAGGTGCCGGGGATCAGGGCCCGCACCGATTGGGCAGGCCGCAGGACCACGTGGCTGGTGTCGGCAGAGAAGCGCACGGGGATTTCCTGGAGGTAGGTTTCCGAATCCAGCAGGGTGGCGGCGGAGAAGTTGTCCGAGGCCCAGTCCAGCAGCCGGACCGACTCGGAAAACTGCATCCGCTGGACGTTGCCCTGGCTGTCGGTGGGGTTTTCCGCTCCCAGAACCACGGAGATGAGGGTGTGCCCCTTCATCTCCACGGCGGCGGTGAGGCAGTAGCCCGCCTGGCCGGTGCTGCCGGTTTTGATGCCGATGGTACCGCTGTAGGTGTACCCCGGATGGAGGGCGGAGGTGAGCAGGGTGTTGGTGTTGTACAGCGTCCGCTCCCCGGAGAGGTTGGTGGCGGGGACGGTATAGGTCCCGGTGGAGACGATCTCCCGGAAGGTGGCGTGGGTCATGGCCTGCTTGGCCATTTTGAAGATGTCCCGGGCGGTGGTATAGTGGTCATCGCTGTGCAGGCCGTGGGGGTTGACGAAGTGGGTGCCGCTCATCCCCAGTTCTTGGGCCCGCTGGTTCATCTGCTCCACGAAGGTGGGGATGTCCCCGGCCACCGCGATGGCCAGGGCATTGGCTGCTTCGTTGGCCGAAGCCAGCAACAGGCAATAGAGGAGGTTGCGCACAGTGATCTCCTCCCCCGCCTGCAGGCCGGCGGTGGAGGAGTCCGGGGTGAGGTCGGCCAAGGCAGCATCGTCCATGGTGATGACGTCGTTCAGGTCCAACTCCCCCCGGCCCACGGCCTCTAGGGTGAGCAGGGCGGTCATAATCTTGGTGATGCTGGCGGGGTAACGCTGCTCGTCTGCCGCCTGCTCGTAGAGGACCTGCTCGGTGTCCATATCGATGAGCAGGGCGGACTTGGCGTCGATGGACAGGGAGGTGACCCCCTCGTACTCTACGGCCCCTGCCAGGGGGGCCAGCAACCCGGTGAGCAGTGACAAGGTCACCAGGAAAGAAACCGCGCGAATCAGCGTTTTTTTCATAGGAAACATCCACATCCCGTGTTATAATAGTCATAACTTTCCCCGGGGCAGTACCCATTGGGGAAAGGAGAAAGCAAATCCATTGGACTAATCATAACAAAGCTGGCCGCCGGACGCAATGGGGGAGGGGAAAAAGGGGGAAATTTTGGTGAAATTTCCCCCGCCTCGCCGCTCCGCCCCCTCTGGGGCGGCCACGGAAGGACCCCGCCGCCGCGGCGGAGAAAGGAGGCAGACATGGCACGGATCCTGGTGGTGGACGATGAGAAGGTCATGGTGAAAGGCATCCGCTTCAACCTGGAAAACGAGGGGTACACCGTGGATGTGGGCTACAACGGCCGCCAGGCGGTGGACCTGGCCCGGGCCAACGACTATGACCTTATCATCCTGGACCTGATGATGCCCGAACTGGACGGGCTGGAAGCCTGCATGGAGATCCGGGCCTTTTCCTCGGTGCCCATCATTATGCTCACCGCCCGGGGAGAGGATACCGACAAACTCCTGGGCTTTGAGTACGGGGCGGACGATTACATCACCAAGCCCTTCAACATCCTGGAGGTCAAGGCCCGGGTAAAGGCCCTCCTCCGCCGGGCGGGCACAGCCCGGCGGCAGGCAGAGCGGCAGGACCAGATCTCCCTGGGTGGGCTGACCCTGGACTCTGCCAGCCGCGCCACCTGGAAGGACGGGGTGCCGGTGGAGCTCACCGCCCGGGAATTTGACCTGCTGGAACTGCTCATGCGCCATCCCAACCGGGTCTACAGCCGGGAACAGCTGCTGAACCTGGTGTGGGGCTACGAATACACCGGGGAGTACCGGACGGTGGATGTCCACATCCGCCGCATTCGGGAGAAGGTGGAGGCCGACCCGGCCAACCCCACCCTCCTGTGTACCAAGTGGGGGGTGGGGTACTATTTCCACGGGAACTGACCGGAAGGGGCGGCTGACCAAGCTGGCGGACAAGTGGGGGTTGGACCTGCCCCACTCCCTCCAGACCAGGCTGGCCCTGGGGTATTTCTGCATCATTGCAGCCCTGCTGGTGCTGATGAATACCTACCCTATGATTATGAACCAAAACCTCCTCTTCCGCTCTAAGCAGACCACCATGGCCAACCAAGCCGCTCTGGTGACCAACACCCTGGTTACCGCCGACGAGCTCACCAGTGAGACGGTGACCCAGGCCATCGCCCAGCTGGAGGACTTGGAGGTTCAGCGCCTTGTCGTCACCGACGAGGCCGGCCTGGTGCTCTACGACACCGGGGAGGATTCTGCCGTAGGAAAGTACCTCTTCCTGGGGGAGATTGTCTCCGCCCTGGAGGGCAACGACGCCTTCTCCAGCCGGTACCAGGACGGGGTGTTCTACAGCCGTTGGGCCACCCCGGTGATGGACCGCAACCAGGTGGTGGGGGCGGTGTACCTCTACGAGGAGGACAGCAGCCAGGGGGCTCTGCTGGTGGAGCTCCAGCGCAACCTCCGGCTGATCTCCGCGGTGGTGTGCTTGGCGGGGCTGGTGCTCTTTGGGGCCTTTTCCGCCTCCCTCTCCCGGCGGGTGCGGGCCCTGCTGGGGGGCATCCGCACCGTGCGGGCAGGGGAGTACACCCACCGCATCTCCCTGCCCGGGCACGACGAGCTGGCTCAGCTGGCCGATGAGTTCAACCAGCTCACCGGCCGCTTGCAGGTCACCGAGGAGGAGCGGCGGCGGTTTGTGTCCGACGCCTCCCACGAGCTCAAGACCCCCTTGGCCTCCATCCGCCTGCTCACCGACTCCATCCTCCAGGATGAGAACATCGACCAGGCCACCACCCGGGAGTTTGTGGCGGACATTGGGGAGGCTGCCGACCGCCTGATCCGCATCAGCCAGGAGCTGCTGGAACTCAACCGCCTGGACGAGGGCCGTACCCTCCTCCGGGAGCCGGTGGGCCTGAATGCCCAGGTGGAGAAGGCGGTCCGTCTGCTCCAGCCCCTGGCAGAGAGCGCCCAGGTCACCCTGGAAACCGACCTGGGGGAGGACTGCACGGTCCTCTGCAACACGGAGGACGCCATCCAGATCCTCCGCAACCTGATGGAGAATGCCATCAAATACAATGTCCCTCAGGGCAAGGTGTGGGTCACCACCCGCCGGGTGGGGGACCGGGTCCGCCTGGAAGTGGCGGACACCGGCGTGGGCATCCCCCAGGAGGACATGCCCAAGATCTTCCAGCGGTTTTACCGGGTGGATAAGGCCCGCTCCCGGGCGGCCGGGGGCACCGGCCTGGGCCTGTCCATCGTCCGGGACGCCGTGCGCCGCCACGGGGGGGAGATCACCGTGGCCCCCAGAACGTCAGCTGGCGTGGTGTTTACCGTGCTGCTCCTGGCGGAGGAAGGGGGGGCACCGTCGTGAACTTCGGCCGCAAAGCGGTTTCCGCCCTGCTGCTGGCCCTGCTCACCTTGACTCTCTTGGCCGGGTGCGGCCAAACAGGGGAGGAGAGTGGCTACCTCGTCTACTACCGCAACCAGGCCGCTGTGGACTCTGCCGGGGCGGCGGAGGCCCTGGTGGCGGAGCGCCACACCCTGGACCCGTCGGCAGACCCTGTGGAGGGGCTTCTGGAACTGGTGATGGCCCAGCCCAGGGGGGAAAACCTCACCTCCGCCCTGCCGGAAGGGGTGAGCCTGCGCAGCTGGACCCTGAACAACGGCTTGCTCACCGTGGACTTTTCCAGCACCTATGGGACGCTGTCGGGGATTGACCTGACGTTGGCGGACTACAGCGTGGTCCTCACCCTCACCCAGCTGGAGGAGGTGGAGACGGTGATGATCACCGTCGGGGGAGAGATGCTCTCCTACCGGGACCATCAGCGGATGACGGCAGAGGACATTGTCTCCTGAGGGGTCGTATCGTAAGACAAAAAACGCGGCGCTTTCTTGGCCGGCCTGGCCAGGGAAGCGCCGCGTTTGGCGTTGTGTGGGGGGCGTGGAAAGGTGTACCTTTCGAAAACGAAGCGTTTCCTGGGGGGATTTCCAAAAATGTGTTGAAAAAATAATATCCTTGGGGTATGATAGGGGCGAGTACTTAGAAAATCCCGTGTTTTAAAAAGTACACCTTTTTATAATGGCGGAGGTGATAGGGAGCGAAGGACACCCACCCCAGCGCGACCCCATAAAAAAGATAAAAGGAGGAAAACACACGTGAAGAGAAAATTTTTTGCCGCGTTTCTGTCGTTGTGCATGGTGATGAGTTTAGTACCGATGACAGCGTTGGCGGCGGAGGATACTGGAACGATATCTGAACCAACTGCCAGTGGTAATGCATTTTTTGCAAACGGTACACCGATTACTATTTCGGCAGACGTTCCGGCAGATGCTACAGCAGTTACTTTTGAAGGCCTGAATAACAACGGAGAAGCGACTGCCTATATCAGCTGGACAGATGATAGCGGGAAACTGGTATATTTGGAAGCGACCGCAGGGCTTGTTTATGTTTTTGGCGGCGGAAACGGATCTTCCAGTCCTGTCAGCATTGCCAGCACCAACATTACCATGACGGGTGGCAAGATCCGCTATCTTTACGGTGGAAACTACGGTTCCAACGGAAAGACAGAGGGTACAAGTTCCACGGTGGTTGGCGATGTCCACATTTCCCTTTCCGGAAGCGCAGCGGTAGATTATGTGCTGTACGGCGGCGGAATGCAGAACACTGGCGTTGAGGGCACAGTTTACATGGACTTTGATGGAGTGGATCTCTCTTCAGATAAAACAGATAGCTGCTATGTAAATGGCGGTGTCCACGGCAATGGTCAGGAGGGTACCCGAAATATCGAAGAGGGCACCATGACTACAGATGCCGTAGTCAATCAGGTTGTCATTACCGCTACTGACAGCAAGTTTTACCTGCTCGGCGGCGGCGGTGGCGGCAGTACGAAAGTGAATGATTCCGACGTTACTTTGACTAACTGTGAGGTAGATTATCTTTATCTCAGTGGCATCAATGGCGAAGTTGTGAATTCCTCCATCGTGGCGACCGACTGCAAGATCGGAAGCTTTTCCGCCACCAACCGCGGTTTTGTCGGTACGGCCAGCGTTGACTTGAACGGCTGCGAAATTACCGAAAAGCTGAATTTTGGCGCTGCCGACGGCTGCTTTAGCTCTGATTCCGGCACACCGGACGGCAGCGGTGTTACTGGTTCAATTGTATGGAGTCTTGATGCTGAAACCACCGTAACGAATGCCCAACTTACTCCGTTGGTTGTGCGTACAGGAGAGGCTAGTGCTCCGAACTATGCAACTACCTATGAGAATGTGACCATTCAAAAAGAAGGAACTCCGCTGAATGTGTCGATCCGTGATTTTACTCCTGTGCAAATGCAAGATGGTACAAAAGTCACACGGAATACGTTTACTGTTCCGGAAAATAGCACTTTGATTCTCAAGGGTGTGGAAGCAACAGTGGCGAATGGAAATGTGCTCACCAATGCTGGCACCATCGACATGGATAATGCCTCCAAACTGATTGTAGATTCTCATGCGACCTTGCGGCAGGCAGGCACGGTAAATGGTGGTGAAGTTGAAGTTGAAGGTGAAGGTACCGTTATCTATTATGTCGCCCGTGTTGGCAACGCCGGCTATAACTCTCTGGAAGATGCCCTGGCGGCTGCTACAAATAACCAGACTGTTACCCTGCTGAAGGACGCTAATCTGGATGCAGATATCACCATTAGCCAAAACATTACCATCGATGGGCAGGGCCGGTTCAAAATCGACGCCCGGCCTCAGACCAGTCACGCCATCACGGTTGCCTCCAATGCTGCACTGACTCTGAAAAATGTGAAGCTGAACATCACAGACAAAGAAAATCAAACCGGAACCTACGGTCTGAACGTGCAGTACGGAGCGACCTTGACGCTGGACAACGCCAACGTAACTTTGGACAGCCTCAGCAACGCCACCATCTCCAGCAAGCCGTCCGGGAATACGCCTGGTACATTTAATCTCATCAATGGTTCTACCATGACTGCCAAAAACATCGGTGGTAACTTCTCCAACGGTGGTACTTGGACTGTCGGCACCGGATCGAAAGTAACGATTGACGGGTGCGACAGCCATGGCTTCAGCGCCAGCGCCATTACTGTGGAGAATGGTGCAACGGTGGATATCCGTAACATTGCCTACCGCGGTATCAGCATCAACGACGCAAATGGCAAGCTGGAGATTCAATCCGGCGGTGTGGTGAATGTGGCCAATGTAGGCACAGCAGATAACGCTACAACTCCTCGTGATGCGGTATATCTCTCCAAGAATGCAACGAACGGACTCCAAGTTGCGGAAGGCGGAACGCTGAATGTTACTAAGGGTGAAAAGGGTAACGACAGAATTGTATTGGATGCGAATGCAATTTCAAATAGCCATTTGAATGGTACCATTATTGGTAGTGTGAAATTGCCTGAAAACTCTACCAGCTGTGTTGTTACTTATGTGAGCAACAATACGCAAATTACCACAACGGTTGTAGAGAAAGGCACCACCATTCCTCTGCTGAAGGCTCTCCCCAACCAGGGCTACAACCACTTCGTGGGTTGGACCGACGGCACAAACACCTACAAGGGCGGATCGACCGTGACCATTCAGGGCAACACCACCTTCACCGCCCAGTGGTCCTACATCCCCCCCGCCAACCCCAACTACAAGATCACCATCGGTGACATGGAGAACGGCACCGTCACCGCCAACCCCACCGCCGCCAAGGCTGGGGCCACGGTGACCCTCACGCCCGTCCCTGACGAGGGCTACGCCTTGTCCACCCTCACCGTCACCGACCGTTTCGGCGACGCCGTGCGGGTCACCGAGAATAGCGACGGCACCTACACCTTCCCCATGCCCAACGGCCAGGTGACCGTCACCGCCACCTTCGTGGAGACCGAGGAACCCGTGGACGAGCCCTTCGTTGACGTGGCCGAAGGCGACTGGTTCTATGACGCTGTGGTCTACGCCTACCAGAACGAACTCATGGACGGGGTGGGCGGCAACCGCTTCGCCCCCAACAGCGAGACCACGAGAGCCCAGCTGGTGACCATCCTCTACCGGCTGGAGGGTGAGCCCGCCGTCTCCGGCGACCTGCCCTTCACCGACGTGGAGAGTGGCACCTGGTACACCGACGCCATTCTTTGGGCGGCCCAGAACAACATCGTCAACGGTGTGAACGACACCGAGTTCGCCCCCGGGGATGACCTCACCCGGCAGCAGCTGGTGACCATTTTCTACCGCTATGCCGAGAGCAAGGGCTATGACGTGTCCGCCTCCGCTGACCTCTCCGGCTACCCCGACGCCGGCCAGGTCCAGGACTATGCCCAGCCCGCCATGGCTTGGGCGGTGGCTGAGAACATCATCCAGGGCATGGAGGATGGCACCCTGAAGCCCGCAGGCAACGCCTCCCGGGCCCAGATTGCCACCATTCTCATGCGGTTCTGCGAGGATGTGGCACAGTAAGGTTTCACCCCCACTATGGGAAAGGAGAGCGCCAAAGGCGCTCT
>OLPO01002916.1_pt1 | contig 10120 bp, 5 predicted proteins | sample 1672831 | NCBI WGS metagenome assembly OLPO01 (sample SAMEA3136728, study PRJEB25190) | human gut metagenome
TGATCGGCTCCGGTGACGTGATCGGCGTGGCTCCCGCTCCTGAGTACACGTTCCGTATTCTCGTGACCCCGGTCGGTCCGTACTTTAAGGGTGGCCTTAAGCCTGTCAAGCTGCGCGTTTCCGAGTACGACCGCGCCGCACCGCACGGCACCGGCAACATCAAGGCCGGCCTGAACTACGCCATGTCCCTGAAGCCCACGATGGAGGCTCACCGCGAGGGCTATGCCGAGAACCTGTATCTCGACTCCGAGTCCCGCACCTATGTCGAGGAGACCGGTGGCGCCAACGTCCTGTTCGTGAAGGAGGACGGCACGCTTGTCGTCCCGCAGTCGCACACCGACTCCATTCTTCCCTCCATCACGCGTCGTTCGCTCGTTCAGGTCGCTGAGGACCTGGGCATGACCGTCGACCAGCGTCCTGTCGAGTGGGCCGAGGTCAAGGCCGGCACCTTTGTTGAGTGCGGTCTGTGCGGCACCGCTGCCGTCATCTCCCCGGTGGGCGAGATCGACAACAAGGTCTATGGTGCCGATGAGACTGTGACCTTCCCGGCTGGCTACACCGAGATCGGCCCCGTGATGAAGAAGCTTCGCGAGACCCTGACTGGTATCCAGTCCGGTGCTGTCGAGGATAAGCACAACTGGGTTTACACCGTCGCGTAAGCTGCCTTGTATGTCCGGCCCGAGGGCAACCTGCCTTTCCGGCGCGTCCTCGGACATGAAAGAACCCCCGCTGCGCACTTCGTGCGGCGGAGGTTCTTTCGTCCTGCGGAGTGCGCCGGAAAGGCAGGTTGCCCTCGGGCCTGCGTTACCTCGGTGCTGCCGTTACGGGCAATATAGATCTGAAGTAAAGATGGTGCGCGGCCTATTGGCCGCGCGTTGTGCGTGGGCGCGTTGTGCGTGGATAAGAAAAGGGCCCAAGGTTTGTGCCTTGGACCCCAAAGGGTTGATGAACTGGCTTAAGACTCGGCCATGATTGTTAGAACTTGACGGTCGGTGCCTGGCGGGCAGCCTCGGCGGCCTCGAAGCCCTGGCGCTCCTTAAACTGGAAGATGCCGGCAAAGATGACGGCCGGGAAGGTCTGGATGGCGTTGTTGTAGCTAAGCACGCAGTCGTTGTAGCTCTGGCGTGCATAGCTAATCTTGTTCTCGGTATCTTCGAGCGATGCCTGGAGCTGCGTAAAGTTGGTGTTCGCCTTAAGATCGGGGTAAGCCTCGGCCACGGCGAAGAGCTGGCGCAGGGCACCGGTTAGCACGTTGTCGGCTTCCATCTTGGCTTCGGGCGTGGTGGCGCTCACGGCGGCGTTGCGCGCGTTGACCACGGCGGCAAGCGTGTCCTGCTCGTGTTTGGCGTAGCCCTTGACGGTCTCGACCAGGTTAGGGATCAGGTCGTTGCGGCGCTGCAACTGCGTGTCGATGTTCTGCCAGGCGTTATCAATGCGATTGCGCTTGGTGACCATGTTGTTGTAGATGCCGGCGATGGCGCAGGCAATCACAACGACAACAACGATACCGATGATGACGGGAATCATGGTGTCTCCGTTTCGAATGGCCGCGGCGTCTTCCGCCGGCTGCCGTTGGTGTAACGCTACTAGTATACCCGCAACCTTTGGCGATACCGAACTTTCCGGTAAGCGTTATGTTTCCACCAAGGTGAGGCCATTCGCCAGAGGGCGGGCGATACAGGTGTAAGATATGTGACAGATTAGTGAGCGCTGTCTTTTCCTTGAGGAGGGCGATACGTATGGACCTTCGCATCAAGAAAACCTATCGGGCCCTGTTCGAGGCCTTTACTGAGCTACTCGAAGAGCATCGGTTTGAGGACGTGACGGTTGCCATGCTGTGCGACCGCGCTATGATTCGTCGGACGACGTTCTACAAGCACTTCCGCGACAAGAACGATTACTTTGCCTTCTATATCGATGAACTCATGTCGGGCCTGCCGCAAAAACGGGATGATGCGGATGGCGCGGATGGCGCCGAGGACGTGCGCGCGCTTCGCCACGAAGTGTTCGCCGATGCCATGGATCTGATTCTGGCGCATGAGCAGCTCATGGATAACATTTTGGCGAGCAGTATGTCGGGTATGCTGACCAGCATGATTTGCGATCGCATCGCGCGCTCCATACGCGGGCGCGTGATGAGCGCGCTTGACGAGGACGCGCTCGCGCCCGTATCGCTCGAGACAACGTCTGAGTTTGTCGCCGGCGGCATTATTCGGCTTTTTACCATGTGGTGGGAATCGGGCCACGTGCTAGAGCGCCGATCCGAAATCGCCGACGTGGTCGATGCGCTGTTCGAGCGGACCATGACGCCGGTGGGTCACTAGAAGTGGCGGAGAGAGGGGGATTCGAACCCCCGGAACGCTCTCGCGCTCAACGGTTTTCAAGACCGCCGCATTCAACCGCTCTGCCATCTCTCCGTGAGTCGTAATGATAGCATCGTTTTGGATTTGCAACAGGGGAGGCGAACGATGACGAGCATCGAAATCGATGAGAAGTTCATGCGCGAGGCGCTGGTGGAGGCGCGCGCCGCCGCTGCGGTGGGCGAGGTGCCGATTGGTGCCGTGGTAGTGCGCGCGGGTGAGATTGTCGCGCGGGCGCATAATCGCCGCGAGCTCGACCAGGACCCTTCGGCGCATGCCGAGTTTTCGGCCCTGTGCGCCGCCGCGCAGTCGCTCGGTCGTTGGCGCCTTTCCGATTGTACGGTCTACGTGACGCTCGAGCCCTGCTGCATGTGTGCGGGGCTTATGGTTAACGCGCGCGTGGGGCGCTGCGTGTACGGCGCGGCTGATGCTAAAGCGGGCGCTCTGGGATCGCTATACGACCTCAATGCCGATTCGCGCCTGAATCATCGGTTTAATGTGACCGCCGGCGTCCTGGCAGACGAGTGTCGCGCGGTGCTAAGTGGTTATTTTGCCGGCCTGCGCGGTGCGGATGGCGTCACTTGCGGCCGAGGGCTCGAACTTGACGCGCACGCCGCTCATGCCGAGGCGCTCGCGGGTGTTGGGGGTCTCGCTGGCGAGACGCTCAACTTTGGCTCCGTGCAGCGGCGGCCTCGCCGTGCGCTGCTGGCGATTGACTCCTTTAAAGGCGGCGTGTCGAGTTCGCAGGCAGAGTCGGCAGTTGCCGAGGGCGTGTGCCGCGTGTGGCCCGATGCCCAGGTAAGCGCGCTGCCGCTGGCGGATGGCGGCGAGGGAACGCTCGATGCCGTTGCCGCGTGCGGCGGTGAGGTCGCGGCATGTGAAGTCGCAGGCCCCTTGGGCGACCGCGTGTCTGCCCGGATGCTGGTGGACGGCGAGCGCGAGTCGGCTGTAATTGAGATGGCCGAGGCGGCGGGTATTGGGTATTCGCCCTGCACGGAATCGGCGGCGCTTGCGGCTTCGACCTATGGCGTGGGCGAGCTCATGCTTCGTGCGGTTCGCGCGGGGGCGAGGACTCTATATATAGGACTGGGCGGCAGCGCCACCAACGACGGCGGCGCCGGCATGCTGCAAGCGCTGGGCGCGCGTCTTGTCGATGATCGTGGCTGCGATATCGCGCCGGGGCTCGCGGGCCTTGAACACGTGGTGAGTATCGATTTGGCACCGGTGCTTCGGGCGCTGAATTGCGCGCGTGTCGTGGTGCTTTCCGATGTCGAGAATCCGCTCGTGGGACGCCGAGGCGCCCTAGCGGTGTTCGGTGGACAGAAGGGTCTGCCGACGGGGGATGCCGAGGCCCTGGGCAAGTACGACAGCTGGATGGTCGGCTACGGCCGCTTGCTCGATACGGCGATTGCTAGGGCGCGGGCTCAGGGGTTGCTGCGCGTGCCCGAGGGCGCACGGACATTTGGCTCGGTGCTCGGCGTGCCTGGCGCTGGTGCCGCCGGCGGTCTGGGTGCCGCACTGTTGGCGCTCGGCGCCGAGTTGCGCTCGGGCGTGGAGACAGTGCTCGATCTGATTGGGTTTGACGAGCGCGTGCGCGATGTCGATCTGATCATTACAGGCGAGGGCAATATGGACGAGCAATCCGCGGCCGGTAAGGCGCCGGTGGGCGTGGCCCGTCGTGCGAAACGCTATGGCAAGCCGGTTGTTGCCGTCGTGGGCGGTCGTGCCGACAACCTGGATGCGGTGTATGCGCAGGGCGTCGACCTGGTTTTGCCAATCTGTCGCAAGCCCATGCCCCTCGACCAGGCACTCGGTGTGCAAGAAGCCACAACCAACCTCATCTGCGCCGGCGAAGCGGCCGCCCAAGCCTTCGACCTTGGCCGCATCTAAAACCCATCCCCCCAATAACTTGCGGTGAAATACGGAGTGTTTTTGCCTTTAAGGTGCCAATTCAGTCCGTATTCCACCGCAACTTCGTGAATGGCCATTCAAGGCTGGCCGACATGGGTCTCGAGTCGGGCCGTTTGCCACGAAACGTGGCCATCTACTACGTTTAACCGGCCACCCTCGACCATCCCGGAATTTGGAAAATTAAAACCGCAGGTAGAGAGCTTGCCGATTTTCGAAAAAGCACGCCATGGTTGACCTCTGTGACCAAAACGTAGTAGATAGGCCCTTTCCGTGGCACAGCACCAGATCAGTCTATTTAGGACGGGGCTTTCTTGATTACTTTCGCTACCCTGATGCCCCATCAGTCAAAAAGTAGTCAAAAAAGCCCCGTCCCAAATTAGCTACCTTGCTCTGGCGGGCGGGAGCAGGTAAGATATACCGAGCGCCTAGCGCGTTCGATGGGTTCGGATGACGACATGTTCCGAATCTGGTCAGGTCCGGAAGGAAGCAGCCATAAGGAGCCTCTGTCGGGCATCCGAATCCATCGAGCGCACGGGCTTTCTTTTTGCGCGGTTTTACCAAACCGCGCAATGCTCGACGCTGCGCGCCACCCAGAGCGACAATTTGTCATTCAAAAGGCAAGGCATGACCAGAAGGTCTATGCCTTGCCTTTTTCATGCCAACTTGTTCGCTCTGGGTGGCGCTCGCTGGCTTTGCCAAAACATCGATGGCTACGCGTCAGGAGGCGGCGAGGTGTTTGGTGTCTCGCTGGTCCTCGGCTTCGCCTGCGGGATCGCTCGACTACCAAACACCTCGCCGCCGGCCGGGCCCCGTCGTCCAAAAATCACCCGTAAAGGCGCGTTTATCTAATTTGATCTATCCCTTAAGGAATGCTGCTCGTTGGCGTTGTCTGGGCATTGATGGCTACGTGGTTCAAGAGGCGGCGGTGCTGTTGCTTGAATTTTTGCAGTTAAAGAGGCTCGTTTCCCTAGGTTGGGGAAACGAGCCTCTTTTTGTCTCTGGGCTTGTGGATTGGTGAAGGCAGAATGCTCTGTCGGCTATTTTGAGTTCTTGATGCGGCGTGTGGCTGTGGCGGTTATTCCGAGTCCCATGGCGGCGATTCCTGCGAGTGCTATTGCGCTCGGCGCTGTGTCGCCCGTGTTCGCGAGCTTGCCGGCGGTCGTATCTGCTTGCTTGCCGCTGCTCGTGTTCGCCTGCTTGGTGGAGCTCGATGGAGCGTCTTTGCCGGTCGCGGGCGAGCTGGCGGGCTGTGCCGTTTCGGCCGGCTGCGCTGAGCTGGAGGGTTTTGTCGTCTCGGCGGGTTTCGTTATCTCGGGCGAGGTGGCCTTGTCTGCCGCGGCCTTTGCCTCTTCGTATGCCTTGCAGGCGTCGTCATAGGCCGCTTGCGCCTTTTCCAAATCGCCGAGGAGCGCATTTCGCTTGGCTATGTCCTCGTCGATGTGGGCTTTAGCTTCCTTTGCCTCACTTTCGAAATACTGAACCTGTTTTTCCTGGCTTTCGAGCCGGCGTTGGTAGCGGTGAAGATCATCTTCACAAGATTCTTCTCGCCTTTCTGCCGTCATGATCTCCATGCGCAACTGCTTAATATGCTCCTTAATAGCTGTGCTGGGCTCCTCGCCGCCGAGTGCTTCAAGTGCCTTATCTAATTCTGCCTGAAGGCCGCTTGTCCGGTTGTGGGCCTCATCGTATTTGGCTTGGGCTGCATCGACGTTCGCTTGCATGGCGGGAAGGGGTTCCCTCCGTTTGGCGGCTTCCGCCACCACCATGTCGTAGAGTTCTTGAAATGCGGCAATGTCATCATCGATTTCCGCAAGTTTCTCGGGACTTGCGGCGTCTTTTGCGGCCTCGAGGGTTTTGAGCGCTTCCTGCATGGCTGCATACGCTTTTTCTTTTGCGGCGGCCGCGTCTTCCGTCTGCAAGGCAACTGCACCGGTGGGGGCGCTGGTTTCTGCCGCGATCGCCGTTACGGGGGCGATTCCCGCGACAAGTGCCGCGGAAAGGGCGATGCCCACAGTTGCTCGTCTTGCTCTTCTTGCGAGAATGTCGTTCATCTCGGCACCTCATTTCAAGGGTCGGCGACTAACTTGGTAGAACTAATGTAAATATACCATACTTGGTAGCACTAATGTAAATATACCATGCTAGTTGACCCGACACTGGCTGGGTGTGCGCGTATACCCCCCCCTGAAAACTGAATCCCGTTAGAAATGACGAGTTGTTTACGCTTCTTTTGGGGTGGCGGTACTATCATGGTTCGAATTGAATGTGGATGATGATAGGGGAGCGCCTATACATGATTGAGCTGCTCAGGCGTTTTGGTGGTAAGTTTCGCCGGTATATGGTGATTGGCCCTGCGTGCAAGTTGATCGAAGTAATCTTTGACCTTCTTACGCCGCTGGTGATTGCCCAGATGATCGACAAGGGCATTGGGGCGCACGACGTGAACGCCGTTATCCACTACGGCATGGTGCTCGCCGCCATGGCCGTGATTGGCATCTCGTTTACGCTCGTCTGCCAAAAGATGGCGGCGCTCACCTCGCAGGGCATGGGCACTGACATTCGCGGCGCACTCTACCAGCACATCAACAAGCTGAGCTATGCTGAGCTCGATCGCTTTGGCACGCCGTCGCTCATCACGCGCATTACCAACGACGTCAACCAGGTGCAGCTCGCCGTGGCGCTGGGCGTGCGTATGCTCATCCGCTGGCCTTTCCTGGCGGTGGGCTCCATGGTCGCGGCCCTTGCCATCGACCTTAAGCTCGGCGTGATCTTTTTGATTTGCACGCCCGCCATCGGCTTGGTGTTCTGGTTTGTCATGGCGCGCTGCATCCCGTACTACAAGCAGCTGCAGGCAAAGCTCGACCGCATCGCGCTCATTTGCCGCGAGGGGCTTTCGGGCGCCCGTGTGATTCGCGCCTTTGTACGCGAAGATCACGAGCGCGAGCGCTTTGCCCAAGCCGCCGATGACCAGGCCCATACCGCCATTGCGGTGGGTAAGCTCTCGTCGGTCCTTAACCCCGTCACATTCTTGGTGATGAACCTGGGCGTGTGCGCCATCCTATGGGTGGGCGGCATCCAGGTCAACGTGGGCGAGCTCACGCAGGGTCAGGTCATGGCGTTTGTGAACTACATGACGCAGACGCTCACCTCCATCGTGTACGTCGCCAACCTGGTCGTGGTCTTTACCAAGGCGAGCGCCAGCGCGTCGCGTATCAACGAGGTGCTCAATTGCGTGCCGAGCATCGCTGACGAGGGCAACCAGCCGGTCGCGCTGCCTGAGCCGAGCGACCTGACGGGTGGCGCTGTTCCGGTCCCTGCGCTGAGCTTTGACCATGCGAGCTTCTCGTTTGGCGCCGGCGCGGCAAATGCCGTGAGCGATGTGACTCTGGAGCTGCCGGTGGGCAAAACCCTCGGCATTATCGGCGGCACGGGCAGCGGTAAGTCGACCCTCGTTTCGCTTATCCCGCGCCTGTACGATGCGGGCGTGGGCAGCGTGTACGTGATGGGCTCCGACGTGCGCGCCTGGCAGCTCGACCAGCTGCGCCACGTGGTCGCGACCGTTCCGCAGCGTGCGTCGCTGGTGAGCGGCACTATCCGCAGCAACCTGACCTGGCGTGACGAGTCGGCGACCGACGAGGAGCTCTGGGCAGCGCTCGATATGGCGCAGGCGAGCGAGTTCGTGCGCAACAAGCCGAAGGGGCTCGACGCCCCGGTCGAGGCGGGCGGTAAGAACTTTAGCGGTGGCCAGCGCCAGCGTCTGACCATCGCGCGCGCCCTAGTGGGCTCGCCACAGGTTCTGATCATGGACGACTCCGCCTCGGCGCTCGACTTTAAGACCGACGCGGCGCTTCGCCATGCCATTCGCGAGCGCAGTGTGCGCGGTGCCGCCAAGGGCGGGCTGCCGCTCACGACCGTCATCGTAAGCCAGCGCGTCTCGACCGTGCGCGATGCCGACATGATCTGCGTACTCGACCACGGCTCGGTTGCGGGTCTGGGCACGCATGACGAGCTGTACGCGACCTGCCAGCTCTATCGCGAGATTTGCCAGTCGCAGCTGCGCCGCGAGGAGCTCGAGGGCCAGCAGGGGAGTGCGGCGCCCGCGTCCACCCCAGGCGCCCCGACCGCCCCCGCATCTGTCTGCGCAAAGGAGGGCTGCTAAATGAATCCGTATACTTCTTCCGGTTCTGTCGCCACGATGACGGCCAACGTGTCCTGCAACGATAGCCTCAACGACCTGGGCGACGGTCCGCGCCAGCCCGGCGATCCCGAGCGCTATCCCGTGGGCGCGGTGACCCGCCGCCTGCTGGGCTATGTCCGCCCGCATCGCATTTCGTTTGTAGCGTCGTTTGTGAGTGCCACCATCTCCGTGATTCTGCAGCTCTACACGCCCATTCTCATCGGCGAGGGCATCGACCTTATCGTCGCCGCCGGGCAGGTGGACTTCGATGCGCTGCTGCCGCTCGTTACCAAACTCGCGCTCGTCGTGGTGGGCACGGCGTCCTTCCAGTGGCTGCAGGGCTATTGCGTCAACCGCCTGTCCTACGAAACGGTGCGCGACATGCGCGTGGAGGCGAGCGACAAGCTCAGCCGTATGCCGCTCAGCTTTATCGACAGCCATGCCCACGGCGACCTTATGAGCCGCGTGGTCAACGACGTCGACCAGGTGGGCGACGGTCTGCTGCAGGGCTTTACCCAGCTTTTCACCGGCGTTATCACCATCGTTGGCACGCTTGCGTTTATGCTTTCCATCAACCTGACCATGACGCTCGTAGTGGTGCTCGTCACGCCGCTCTCCATCTTTGCGGCCAGCGCCATCGCCAAACTCTCCAACAAGAGCTTTACGGCGCAGCAGCGTATTCAGGGTCAGCTTGGCGGCCATATCGAGGAGTACGTGGGCGAGCAGAAGCTTGTCGACGCCTTTGCCTATGGCTCGAACGCTCAGCAACGCTTCGATGCCCTCAATGCCGAGCTCTACACCGCGGGCGAGCGCGCGCAGTTTATGGGTTCGCTCTCCAACCCCGGCACGCGCTTTATCAATAACATCATCTATGCCGTGGTCGCTGTGATCGGCTGCGTGGGCGTGATCACGGGCGTGCCCGCGGCGCTTACGGTGGGCGGTGTGCAGATTTTCCTGTCCTATGCCAACCAGTACACCAAGCCGTTCAACGAGGTCACCAACGTCATTACGCAGATCCAGACGGCGTATGCCTCGGCGCGCCGTATGTTTGCGCTGCTCGATGCGCGCGAGCAGGAGCCCGATGCGGAGGATGCCGTGGAACTTGCCGTCCCGCAGGGCGAGGTGACCTTTGAGCATGTGGACTTTAGCTATGTGACCGACCGCAAGCTGCTGCAGGACATCTGCATCGAGGCCAAGCCCGGCATGCGCTTTGCCCTGGTCGGCCCCACGGGCTGCGGCAAGACAACGCTCATCAACTTGCTGCTGCGGTTTTACGATATCGATGCCGGACGCATCATGGTCGATGGCCGGTCTTCGCGTGACTACACGCGCGCAAGCCTGCGCCGCGCCTTTGGCATGGTGCTGCAGGATACGTGGCTGTTCGAGGGCACGGTGGCGGAAAACATCGCTTACGGTTGCCCGGATGCCACGCGCGAACAGGTTGTCGAGGCGGCCAAGCGCGCGCACGCGCACAAGTTTATCGTGCAGCTGCCAAGCGGCTACGATACGGTGATCGGCGAGGACGGCGGCACGTTTAGCCAGGGTCAAAAGCAGCTGCTGTGCATCGCGCGCGTCATGCTCACCGACCCGGCTATTCTGCTGCTGGACGAGGCGACCTCGAGTATCGATACGCGCACCGAGCTGCAGGTGCAGGCGGCATTCGACGAGCTTA